>Ga0105055_10013031_pt1 | contig 10026 bp, 12 predicted proteins | sample BON03_FD_78090 | JGI IMG/M metagenome (GOLD analysis project Ga0105055, IMG submission 78090) | Freshwater microbial communities from Lake Bonney liftoff mats and glacier meltwater in Antarctica - BON-03 | ecosystem: Environmental > Aquatic > Freshwater > Ice > Glacier meltwater | place: Lake... | reverse complement strand
TAAAAAGCCCCCGCCTCTGGCCGAGTACGGGGGGGGGGGGGGGGGGGGGGGGGGGGGGGTCAGGCAGCGAGTACATGATGCATTTGCACACGGTGTACACCAGCAGTCGTGATGCAAGCAACAGCCTGCCCCTGTACTTGACAGCAGCCACGCGGCATGCGACGGTGCAAAGAACATGGAATGCACCCGCGCCGCGCGATGTTGCAAAGGTGGATGCAGAATGCATATGCATGCACTTGTCGTACAAGATCCACGCTAACTCTGCCTGAGGGTGTTTTGCTGGAGGGCCGACCGCTGACAGTTTGGAGATATTTGTTGTAGTCGACGTCGCCGTCAGGTATAGCGCTGCTGCGCTTCGCCATGGCCTCCAGATACTCACCCTCGTTCCCTTCAGGGGGCACCTGTGCGCAAAGCAACCGGCCAGCCAGGAAGACCATGAAAGGATATTCGGGGCAAGGGTTTGTACATGGGTCGTTGGGTCAGCAATGTCGATATTTGGTGGGCCCAAGCTGGCAGGGGCGGGTGTGGCACCGCTGAAGTGTCAACTAGCGGCGGGCATGTCAATGACACTGTGCGATCGGAGAAATATAATTGCGGCAGAGGCCCCAACAACCTCGAGGGACAGCGCCGGACAGCATACGCACACTGCTATTGCGGGGAGGCGCTGTGGGCGGCGATTCAGGCTCTCCGTCAAAGCCATACATGCCGCTTGCTCGATCGACCGGCGTCGCACCCACGGCAAGGTACCGATCGTCCTCGGTAGACATGGCCGAATGCCGGTTAGTGTGCACTTCTTCGCCGGCCAGTCCATCGGAAGGACCAGGATCCAGGGCTGTGCAGGCAGCATGTGTGAGCAAAGGAAGCATGCAACTGGCCGACCCGAATTGCAGCAGCAAATGTGGAAGTTTAATGTGCCCTTGTCCAGGTGACAACAATTTTGATCATTCGCAAAAAAACAGGAACACAACATCTGAACCAAGACAGACACATTGACTTTTCAGACGCGTGATAGCTAAGCCATATTGCCACTTCATGTTGTCCATTCTTCGGCTTGAATCCACAGCCCTGCAGCGGCGTATTTTGTGAACTGCAGATTGTCACTCACAGTCTTCACGTTCTCCAGAACTACCGTTCCAAGAGGGGAGTATCTCCGAAGAGGCCATTTGACGCGGCGCGCGTACCCCCTGCATCGATGCGGTCAAAGTGAGCTCTGCAGAGTGCATGGAACAGGCTAGTAGAAGTAGTAAGTGGATGAGACAAGAAAGGAGTGGATTGGATAGGCTGACATTGAGGATGAGTAGATGGAGCAGGCTGGCATGGAGGGGGAAATGGATGAAAGCTGGCATGGCGTTGGGAATGGATGGAATAGAACGGTATGAGTGCGGAAAGGGGTGCAGCGAATGGCAATGCAGCGCAGCGGCCTTGGGTCAGGTGGCGGTAGCTTAGAAGGTGTGGTGCTGCCTCCCATGTGGTGTTGGGGCAAGGCACAGCCATCCGTATCGCGGTACCTCGGTGGCACGTGAAGGCCGCAATGCCGCCCGGTTGGATTCTGCACACGGTCCCAGTCGAAACAAGGATGTCACGGAGGGTAAAGCAGGGAAGTGCGGCATCCGAGGGGAGTAAAAGGGGGTATGAGACGGAAGGGGAAGCCGCAGTTGGGGTGTCGCGATGTAAAGGGTAACAAATATAACGGCTTTGTGTAGGATGTTTCTGTAACATGGGGCACAGGACACCAAGAGTAAACAACCCCCTTGCAACTAACCACTGTATCTGTCACCGATGGGTGCAGCTGCCGATGGCTTGATGCGTCCACCCAGATCGATGACGTTCGCTGCCTTCGCAGCCCCAGCACCCTTCGCAATGCGGCCACCGAGGTCAATGGTGGTGCGCGTGTTGGCAGGACGTCGGCCTCCGCCTTCCTCGGCGGCCACACCAATGGGGCCTGCAGTCAAGGTAGCAGCACCCGGATCGGAATACATCACCCGTCGTGTTTCCTTCCGCATCTGCTCAGTGGTCATGCTTCCCTCCGTCATTGCACGACGTGCCGCTGCCTCCCGCCTAGCGTCCTCTCCAGCCGCTTTCACGGCCGCCTGCAGGACAGAGTCTGCAACCGCCTGTTGTACCATGGCGCTGTTTACCTGTTTTGTTTGAAGGAAAGACAACGCAAAAAAAAGTAAATGTTATCAAGACCATGTCTCGGGGAAGGGGAGGAGGAAGATTAAAGGGATATTCGCGACTGCGAACCGGGATCAGGCTCCACAAAGGAATGGGGACGATCTGCTGATTTGAACCATGCAAGACAGAACATCGTTGCACAAACAAAGGTCAGTGGAGAAACAGGGCAGCAAGGAGCCGGTAGGATACCGGATGCAGGTGTCCATGAGAGACAGCATCCACTGAGATCAACAGCAACTCACGACTTCCATCATTTTGGCCGGCACTACATCACCACCAGCATGACCCGTGGTTACCGCAGAGGCGGAAGCAGTCCACAAGAACCTTTTGCGCCGCACTTGTGCAGTGAGCATTATATTCATACCTGGTGTACGACTCATTGCCACACTCGATACGGCATGCCACGGAACAATGGCAAGTGATAGATTTCGCGCGCACATGCATTCCGTGAGGATTGTTCAAGATGACCACAACACGGGTAAACTTACTCTGCCCTCTTGTGGGCTATGCCATGGTGGCCGCCCGAAATGGGCGGTGGCACTGGGGGTGGCGGCATTGGCACACCGGCAGCTGGCGGTGGCTCCGGCGGTGGAGGTGTCGGCGCTGACATCAGCTTGCTTGCCTGCGTGTAGAAATTGGTTGGGTAAAACTACTGGGGTTACCATGTTGCCGGAATGCATGCATGCAAGAAATGCAACACTGCAACTGCAACAATGCACGTACTGGATCGGGCAGCTGTGACTTCGCCACATAGGTGCCTTTCTCTGCATCCCATTGCATGGCTGCGTGTGTCTGGCTGGATATTAATTAAGCAACGTGAAGCGACTCCGCAGGCGCCCGCCGAGACCGAGGTTTGGCTTGTCCAGGCACGGCAACAACGTCTCAGGCTAGCGACGGGTGCGCTGGCAGGCAGACTGCCCAGCTGGTGGGTGAATTTCAGTGAGTACGTCGTGTCCTGTCACTGAAATTGTACGTGGGAGCAGCTTGAAGTCTGCGCGGCCGCAACTGAAAGTGGTGGCCGTTTCAACGTGGCTGCAGGTGAGCTGAACAAAGTGACCGGTCAGGACCGGCCAGGACCGTTGCAACTGAGGCCGGTGACCGACGAGCTAAGAATCGAGCTGGCGGTGCAGAACACGGCTAGGTTAATGGCGGGCTCACAGGGGGTGTCTGGTACAGCAACCCTGAATGTGTCTGGCAGTTACGGTGCAGATTACAGCTCCATCACCCGGCCAAACTACCCCCAACTGTAATGCGACCGTCGCACAACATTCTTTCTGATATCATTGTGACAGCCGGAAGCCGGAAGAAATTGCCAGGAACGGCGACAGAGAAGAGGATCGCGTTGCAGAGAGGAGACGAAAGGGATGCACTAATGAAGGAATGGGGGAGGGGACGAAAGTGGGGGAGGGGACGAAAGGGATGAACCCAACGAGAGGTGAACCCAGATTGGAGAGTGGGTCTGATGTTATTGAAGGTCTGAGGATGAACGAAGGGGAGGCATCGGGCCAATTAGGAAGGTAGATGCAGTTCACCATTGGGGTTCGTGAGGAAAATACGGTCACTTGCCAGTTCATGTTGGGCAGAGCTTGAATGCATCAGGCGTGATCAGTTCTGACACAGCTGCAGCAAGCTCCCTCTGAAGCCTCGTCACGCCCCCCTAAACTCCCCGGACGGCAGCAGCGGTATGTACATAAATTATGCGTCGATGTACTGCATTTTTTATGTTGGCGCAATCAGCGCGCAAAAACCCATGTACACGGCGACACCAGCGGCTACACTCGAGCTCTCGAGTTACTCGTCACAGTGTTGGTGTACTCTTGTATAAATCTAAATCCGTAATCCATATTGATATTAATGAGACAGAAGGCGCTACAGACGGAAAATCACTACTGTGCCAGTCCCCAGGCAACCGTACAAGGTGCGTGTGGTGACGAAAGGTGGAACGGCGCTCGAGGATCATCGATGTTATTTTCAATTACTCTGAGAGTATGGCGATCGTTACCAGCTAGCAAAATGCGTAGCCACAAACACCCTCTTCTCAATGGCAATTGGCAGTGAATTGCAACAGGTCAAGACGCCGCACAGTAATCGCCAAACATGTTGGCTCAGATGCGCAGCCCCCAGTTCGTCCATCTCATGACATTTGCTACTCGCCAGCTTTAGTCCTCCGAGCGCGTAGGCAACCTTCCACCGGCCGCACTCACTGTGATCACAGAGCACAGGCCGTGAAGTCTTCCGGGTTCCTGTGAAGACGGTTTGCCGCGTGATGTGGTGTGGCGGGCGCCGCCTCAGTATCACTTACAAAGCAGGACGATATCGTGCATCTACTTCATAATACGTGACTAACTGTGTTGCTTGCATGCACCTGTGGCCCCTAGGCACCTGCCGTCGTGTCAGGGAGGTCATGGCAAGGCGAGGCTGTGATGGGGCTTGGTGATGAAGCCAATGTGTATGCAAGTCACGCAATCCGTGGTGAATTGTAAAGCCCATATGAATGATAAGGTATTGCGTTAAAATTACTGTTGTTTGTTCCTACAATCTTCTCTCTCCCACCTGTCTCCTGTCAGGCATAAACTTGCATTGCTTGGTAGGCTGCTGCTCATCGTGTCAAGGTTACTCCAACGATCCAGCAACTCACCCTGCCTTCCACCATCTTTGCCCTCCATACTACACTGGTGTCGCCACAATAGGTATCATAGAGCGACCGCGGACTGATTGCCAGCTGTTTGTCAAACAGGCACGTCTTAGGTTCTCCCCAGCCATGGGTAAGCCAAAGGAGGCGCGCCCCATCGGTGCAAAGGGACGTCCCAAGTCCACCTTCAAGGAGCGCAAAACGGCTAAGGCGTTGGTCTCCACAATGGGACCACGGCTGGAGTTGACTCTTGATGTATGTACCTGCTTGTGGCCCTTCAGTTGCCGCACTGCGAAAATAAGCGGTGGAATGTGCTTGATGCGTTGGCAAGACCTCCCCCGCTCCCCTCCAACCCGTTTCTGCACTTCAACAACAACACTACATGTCTATTTCTACGGTTGCGTAATTCTTGTCTTACTGAACCTGTCGTCGCCGCCCGGCCACCGTTTTATTCCTATCTGCTTGCAATGTCGTTCTATCTTCTTCCCTCACGTGCACCTCACACAACACACACCCTCCTCATCCCACATCGCTGCCATTTCTTCCATCTCTCACTCCCCCCTTTTGCCATCTACCTCTCACCCTCCCTTTTGCCGCTCCTCCCACTCCTAACTCTTTTTGCACCCCATTCCTGGCGGCCCTGTCCGTCGGCCTGGTCGGTGGAGTGAATGGTGGTCGGCCTCGTTCATCTCATCCATCCGGCCACCATTCACTCCTGACCACCTCCCGTCTCCGCCGTTCCGTTCCGCAGCACAAAGCAACCGGGCAGGAGCTCTTGGAGAAGGTTCTGGCGACTCTGGACGTGCGAGAGAGCTGGTACTTTGACATTATGTGCGTTTAGAGGGACTGACCCGGGTAGCCGGTATAGTATTGGAGCATGCGCTCCAAGCTTGTGTGGCTCCGGCTGTTGCAGCTGTTTTAAGCCTGGTCTTTGTTTCTCAGAATTCCCCCTGCCAGCAATTTATTCACTCTGCGTTCCATGCAGTACTCTGTCCTGGCGTCCATGCTGTGCTCCTTTGCACACATTCCAAACGATTTGTGAAGTAAGACGTGACTTACCTCACCGACCCCTGACCGACCACCGACCCCTCCTTGGCCCCCAACCTCCCGGGGCTGCTGTTAGGTACGATAACGTAAAGGACATGAGCCAGTTCATCAACAGGAGTCACAAGATATTCGCCGGCTCGCAAAAGCAGGGTGCCCGCCCCAATAGGTTTCGGCTCGTTATCAAGTTCTATCCCGAGGAGATCTCCGAGCTAGCGCAGCCCGAGACAAGGCACCTGTTCTTCTTGCACCTGAAGCATGCCATCACTGGTGGCGAGCTCTCCTGCCCCTCTGAGGCTGCTGTCCTGCTGGCCTCCTACACCGTGCAAGCCCGCTATGGCAACTATGATCCGCAAGAGCACGTTCCTGGGTTCCTCAGCTCGGAGGTCATTTTACCAGCCCGCATCACGGGCCAGGCCAATTCCACGCCGCGACTTTGGGAGGAAAAAATCATTAAGTGAGCTTGACACTGGATGCTGAGCATTGCTTTGCGCTACCTTTTTACCGCTTCCACGACACTTTTGCTCTCACGGCGACGCACGACATCAATGTTTGCATGCCTATATCCTGTTATTTCCACACTTTTATCACCCTCATTACAACCGCCACCACCATCTGTTCCCCCCCCTCCATCCCCCACCCTCGCGTATCCAATTCTGCGTATCGCGCCTGGCTCAACCCTTCAGGTACTACATGCGCCATGTGGACCTACTGCCCGAAGAGGCAGAAATGGAATTCTTGCGAATCGTGGAGGACCTGGAGATGTACGGGTAAGTGTGGTTGACGTTGTGCATATTGCCCTTGGCAAATGTCCCTCGGCATATCCATGTTTGCATGTATATGCAGGTGCAGGTGGGAAAAACCCAAATCACATGACCTGTGAACCACTGACGATGGCGTGGATGGATGTGTTTGTGTATGTTTGTGTGTGGAACGGATGCGGTGTGTTGTCGCTTGCTCTGTGTGTGTGTGCTGTGTGTGTTGTGTGTGTATTCGTATGTGTATGCATATGTGCATGTGTGTACGCAGGGTCAACTATTTTAAGATCAGGCTCGGCGGCAAGGCTAGCAAGGATAGCATGATGTGGCTGGGTGTGGACGCATTCGGCCTGAACATATACCATTCACAGGACAAGCTTGCCCCAGACAGTGTTCTGCCCTGGTGCGACATCAAGAACGTGTACTATCATGACAAAAAATTCACGGTAGACACGGTAAAGAACACAGAGCCATTCCTTGTGGATTTTGTTTTCTTTGCCTCTCTCCCTGCTATCAACAAGATCATCCTCGCCCTCTGCGTTGGCAACCATGAGCTGTACATCAAGCGGCGTCGACAGGGTGGCTTTCTGGAGCTGAATCAGATTAAGGCCGAACTAGAGACGGAGAGAAAAGAGGCCGCACAAAAGGGGCTGCTGTTTCGTGACCATGCCCATGCCATGCTGAGCGACCAGCTAAAGCAGTTCAAGATCAAAGCGGAAGACGCCGAAGTGGCGCTGCTGGAGAACGCAGAGACAACGCAGCTGTTGGTGGAGACTGTTGAGATTGCCGAGACCGAGGCCGCACTGCTATGGCAGAAGGCGGAACAGACAGAGACGCAGCTCAATGAGATGATGCGACAGAATGAGCATGTCAGTGGCGGGGCGCATCTTGTTTTCTGCACGCTGGTCTCTTCTCATTTGCGCCCGCCTTCCCCTCGTCATTTGTCTTACAGGCGCAGCGAGAGAAGCAAGATCTGCAATACAAGCTATTGCAAGCTGAAGGTTACGCTCGGCAGCTGGGTGAGGATGCCATGTTGTGCGCCGCACTTGTTTGTGCAAAATTTCTTCTTGTTCATTCTCCGTCCTCCTTTCAGTCCACTTTTTGGCTGTATGCCGACTCGGGGCTTGTCTTTACTGGTTTCACCACCACCCACAGTCTTTACAGCCATGATTCTCAGTTACTGAAGTTATCACCATTCTCAACATTGTTATCTTATCACTGATTTCAGCCATTCGCCTGTATCACCATTCTGATCCATTCAACTGTGATCTCCCGAGAAGCTGCCGACACAGATCGGATTCGCATGGAGAATTCCCACTTGACTAGCCAGCTTGAGGTCGCGCTGTCTGAGACACAAAGCGCATTTGCGTTACAAGACAACCTGGATGCGCGATCTGTCTACTCCCAGGTAGGTTGGCTTCCTGTCAACCGCGATGTCTTATAATCGTTCGGCAGCAGCCTGCAAGCGATCACAGCTGGGCCAAGTGCATTGTTGCTTTTATGCATGTTCGTACCAATCACTCATCATCGACGCCATGGGATGGTAACCGCACAGGGTGGGCTAAGCACGCACGGGATCCCACCGCCCAGTGATGACACACAGCGCCTCCTCAAGAGTCTTCAGGCGGAGCAGGCGGTTTTCAACTCGAAGAGTATGCTGGTAGAGGCACAGCTTCGACAGCTGCATCTTAACCTCCACTCCAGTCGGGTACGTTTTGGCACTGTCGAGTGGATGTCCCAATGCGCTCATGCCGATATGACTGTGCTGAATTTGTACCAACCATCCAGAATCTGATTGCTCGATCCCGAAGTTATTTAGTGTTGCCAGTAGCCACAACGCACACTGGCTGCTTGACCGTGCCTTCAGGGTGGTTAGTTGAACAACCAACTCCCCAGATGTGGCTGCGAGTTTGCCTCTGGGATAATTAGCTTGGCTGTTGCCGGTTGGATACGAGGTTGATTACGGCAATACTATGTTGAACCTCTGCAGGCGTCGGTCAACAACCACGACGTCCGTTTTGCAAATTTTGGGGAAGGTTCCCACCGAGGAGCCATATCCCGATTGGTCCCGACGGGGCCAGGCGGCGGCGCAGCCGGGTCGCACAAGTATGCTGGATCCGAGGCAAAGGTAAAGTCCAATGTCAATGCCAGTGACCACAATACCGGTGTTCTTGCTGACCTCGCCGGTCAGCGGGCATTGGCAACACATGCTGTAGCGGCATGCATGCACTACTTCTATGCCGCAACTCTCTAATGTTCTGATATCTGTTTGGTGCTTCAAGACAAAGTGTTATATTTACCTAATTGGCTCTGTTTTCGGCTGTATCTTGTCCGTGTACCAGTATCGCAAACCTGCCGTCTGAATGGTTGCTGGCGCGCACTTACCTGACACACACGTCGCATGAATGCCACTCCCATGTTTGTAGTCGGGTGACTTTGACGTTGCCTACTTCGAGGAACTGTAAATATATTGTAGTTGCCACTGTTTTTAGTACGTCGGTTTATCTGTTACATTTAGGATGCTAAGTACGTGGTGGTGCGAGAATGCATCACTGGCATCGCGTCACAGCAGCTATCCCATGCTTCGGGCGTGTGCGCTGTCTGTGCAAGAGTACCCATGTCAGTGTCACTGTCGCCGGTGTAGAAGAATTTGCCGCTTGGTGTTGAAAGGATGCCTTGTGTGATAGCATTGGCAACTTGTGCAGCAGCATTCCGCGCTGTGGGAATATTGATGATGTAGGAGGCAGAAGGCTTGTGGCAATAGTATATTGACTGCTTCGCACCAACGCATTGCGATCCACTGTGCCGCTATACACAGCAAAATACTTCGTACTGCCACTTTGCGATCCCAATACCAGGTAGCGAGCCCTGGGGTACTTGCTGTCGTCCCGTCGGGAATGACTCTTAATTTGTGGCCGTTTGTGTGCCCTTGTCGTGGTGATAATACTCGTAGCCCCGCGGCGTGCTAGCTATACCTGGTAGGTGTGGTGGTGGTCTTCCAATCTGTACGAGTAGCAAAACATCGGGCGTGGATTTGCGCCTTCAGTCAGCGTACATCCACCTGCACTACCCGCGGCTATTTTTATTTTTTTTGATATGACTGTGAGTGAGTTGTGAGAACTTGTGACTCTGTGAGCTCGTGGTGCGAAATTTAATCATGATATTAGATAGCTAAACTGCTAAAGTGATCGCAATAAAATATGATGAATTTAATTAAATATGAAGCTGTCGTCAGATTTCTGTACAACTCTAGCAATGCACTCTCCAGATTGAACTGCCAGTTGCAGGTTTCTGCGCAGACTAGGTGTCGTACCAGGTGCCTGGTACAGTACCAATTACTGAATTACTCTAACCAAGGGATACTGCACTGAATTCCCTGGACAGTGTCACGCGCACAGTTCAAAGGCCACAGCACAG
>Ga0105055_10013024_pt1 | contig 10030 bp, 13 predicted proteins | sample BON03_FD_78090 | JGI IMG/M metagenome (GOLD analysis project Ga0105055, IMG submission 78090) | Freshwater microbial communities from Lake Bonney liftoff mats and glacier meltwater in Antarctica - BON-03 | ecosystem: Environmental > Aquatic > Freshwater > Ice > Glacier meltwater | place: Lake... | reverse complement strand
TATATATATGTATATATATATGTATACAATATTCAAGTATAAATTTATACACATTGAGATATGTGTTTCCTTGTATAGGTACCCAACTTTGCTGCTGAATGCGCCGCAAGAGGGGCTTCGGACACGCGGACACTCGTCATTGTGCTCTCATAATCCAACCTGGAGCATGACTATTTGGGGCTGCATGCAGTGCTTTAAGCAAGCAAAAACAGCGGACCTGGAGCTGCTCACCCAGCATAACCGTCTGCACCGAGTGCGGTACGGCATTGGGTGCATGAGTTGCTGGGCTCGTCCATGCGGCGCGGGTGTTGGCTGGGCGTGATCGACGACTTGCCAGCTCCTGATTTGATGGAGACTGCGAACATGGACTGGCTGCTCATGGAGTTCCCGTGGGCAGACGGCCAGACAATTATCACGATTCGCGCAGCCACGTGGACAGCCCTTATTGTGTTGCGCGTGGCATTTGACAGGGTGGACAGGGAAAACAAGCAGTGGCAGCGTGCAGAGTGCGGCCAAACCCCACCAGTGCTGTTCAATTGGACCAAGTGCAGCAAATGCAGAAAGATCTAATACTGCTGCTGACTATTTCAGCAGAAAGCATGGAAGGTGCACAAGGCCCTGTGCTGGCGAATTGTGGCAGACAGCTAGAGTGTTGCTGAGATTGTCTGGCTTTACGTACGAAGTTTTGATGAGGAGGAGGCATGCAGTTGGATGAAGAGCAAGGTTCTGCAGTGGGAGAGCAATGCCAAGGGTATTATGGAGATTGTGTGCCAATTTGTAGTGCTTTCGGCTCTCCGTGGCGCTGGCAGCTGAGTGTGCATGCAGTGGCAAGACAACGACTCCTGCCATGTATCTCAATGCCCCCAGGCACGCAGGCAGAAAATGTGCCAAGGACTGGGGGATGATGGAGGATTTTCCTGAGTGCTTTCCCAACGTGTTGACTCGAAGCTGTTGCTGGACACCCTCATGCAGTCAGACCAGGCGCACGAGGAGGACGCAGGGCAAGCAGTGCACAAGCTGGCGCTGCTAGACACTGAGGCTATTCGGCTGGACAACAAGAAGCAGGCCATGCTTCTGCTGCAGGCACACTCACTGGTGACAATCAAGGACAAGGGCTGCGTGGCCATGCACGCAGTGACACAACTCGTGGTGTGAGACTCATGCCCAAGGCGCAGCGGCCTGTTCTGGTGCCAGCGCTGGCAGCTGTGCTGGCATCAACGCTGTGCAAGTTTAATCCTGACAAACCCGCTACGTATTTGATTGGGTGTTGTTGTGCGTGACACACCTGCGCAGTGGCAGCATGTGCGCGCGAATGGGGAGTCCTGCTGGTGGCTTAGCTAGACCTGGCTGCGGAAAGGTGTGGCATTGATGATGGGCAGAGCGGTGGAGGTGCAGACGGTGGTGTGCTCCACAATATTGAGGTTATGTGCCAACAGTCGGGGTCCTTCTTTAAGAATGTCAGCGCTGGAACGTGTACCAAGCGCAGTGCAACTCCAACAAGGCACTTGTACAGCACCAGACAGACCTGAAATCAAAATTTGTGTGGCTGCGAACATTAGCAGGTGGCTGGCTGCCTTGTACAATAGTATCAGGACAGTGTACCTTGCGCAAGTCGATAATGAAAGTACGCTACTTTTACACCAGAAAAGCCTCAGGATCAAAAGTCTGTTGTTTTGCTGCGACTCTGCGGAGGAGCAGCAGATTGGTGATGTGCAGCGGCAGGAGCTTCTGGCCGCAGCTTTCAGGGAAGACAACATGCCCATGGCAGCAATTTCTATTCATACGAATAAGAACGTCGACAGCAGGCCCGAGAACTTGCATTGTCAAGCACTGCAGAGTCTGGAGGGTGCTGCAGGGTCATCAGCAAGGGGGTACACATGTTTGCTCCTCCCCCTGCCTGCATACAGCCTCTGCGTGAACTAGAGTCTCGATGATGTGGGTGTGGGGGGTGATTCCCTGGACTGTCCCTCCCCGTGACCCCCATCTTCCTATCAGATCCATCAGGAGTTCCCTTTTGGAGAACTCCTCTCTGGCATCTAAGCATAAATTTCATTGTGGGCTCCCTGGGCAAATGATTTTCCATCAACATCAAAACGGGGTTGATAAGGCGCCCTCCATGTATCACGTAAAAATCATGTCAGGGAGGGATCTGTAATAATCCTACGAGGTTCGGAAAGGTTCTCGACACTGTCTCTTCCCGGTGGAACGGGAGGGCATGTGTTTGCCCCCTGAGATCATTAAGGCGTGTGAAGGCTTTCTTGCCTGTCAATCATCCACTATGGTTGTGACTCCTTGCACCTGAAGATTGATGTGGCCTAGTCCCTCTGCAGGACGAAGATTCAAGTCTGCCTGCATCTCAAAAGCCTCTGTGCCTGCAGCAGGTGTGGTCACTGGCACTAGTATTGGAGCCGTTTCGTGTCCCATATCTTGGCAGGCCGCTACTGAGGTGCAGACGCATAGCCAAGGCAAGTTCGCGAGATAAGTCAAGTTCCTGGCTCGTGTTCATGGGTTCAATGACAGTGTGGCCCGGTGATGCAGTATGTAGTACTCGGTGGGGGAAGGAAGGATAACTTTCTGGCGCAGTGTTTCGAAGATTTCAAGGATCCTGTCATCAGGTAGATAAGGAATGGTGTGTTTCGTGCTGTGCGTGTCCATTAGAATAAACAGTTGCAGTGAATCCTTATGACGTACACCTTCCAGTTTCAAGTTGAGGGGGCAGTCTCAATGTAGTGCAATGAGTGTGTCTGCCATAATTGCAATTGGTACTTTGTCAAGAGACCCTTTCCCCCCCACCCGACCACTTTTTCCAAGTCTTGGAGGATTTTTGCTGGGGTGAGGAGGTCTCGCAACTCGATGGGGTAGGTCTTATGCTGTACATAGAGGAAGACCTTGTCCCGTGGGTCGGCATCCCCGAGCCTTCTCTTCTGTTGGGATATCAGACATGTAGGCATGCTGTTTTCCTTTGTCTCCAATGCTGTCTGCTGCCCAGCTTATAGCCAATTCAGGAGTGGGTAGAATCCTAGACCTAGGGGTGATTCCTGTCTCTGGGACCTCTGGTAGAGGAAGGGGAGATGGTGGGTGGGAAAGAGGGTCTGCCCGGGCTTGGTCTCGAGTGCAGCTAGCTTCTGGGTTGGCGCAAAGGTTCAGTGGCACTCTGTGCTCGTCAGGGAGGGAGGTGTCATCAAGTAGTGAATGGATTGGTCAGGTGATCTTAGTCCGTGTTGACATCAATCGCGGTTCCTGAACAGCCCTCATGTCTGTGGTAAGAATCCATGGCATGTGTGGGGTCATGTTCAGTCGAAATAGACAATGATGTTCAATACTTTCGAATTCGCATTCCTCCCTCAAGTGCCCTTCCTTCTTGTCTGCCTTGTCAAATCACATTGTGCCATAGTATCCTTATGCTCCCTTAAAAATTATGGTGGCCTTAATTGCGTTTACAAATTTGTTCAAGAAGTAGACCACCACCCTCTGATTAAGTTTGGTGTCAGTTGGTTATTTTGTATGTGTTGTCCCACAGGTCCTTGTGAAGTCCTTGTATACTCAGTTTTGCCCCTAACAGGTCTTGGTCACTCCACCGCTCCCCCAGCCAGACCACATATACCCACTGCAAGGGCCATTTGTTTGGTTGAATTGCCACCACCACCACGGCTTCCAACTACCTCGACTCCCTTGTTCCAAGTAGGAGTACTTTGTCTCCCATTTTAGGCCATCAGGTAGGCCAATGGGGGGACTCTGCGTGTTTGAGCGGGATTGTCTTTAACTAGGACAGATTTTGGAGCAAGATTGTCTTGTGCTGACAAATATTGATACTGTCGATATTCAGGGCGTCAGATGCATTTTTGAAGACTACAGATCCATTGGGTGTGGGCTTGAACTGGTAGATCAAAACAATCTCCTCAAACTGATTGAGAGTGTCTAGAAGGATGCGGTGGCCTCTTCTGAGCAAAAAGTCAGTTCTGGAGGAAGCCTGTATTGCAGGCAACCCGTCAAAGTCTGTAAGTTGAGGAAAGGGGCCAGCTGGGTTGTGCTTGGGTTGTATTCATGTGGAGTAGAGATTTTGGTCGTCAGGTCCTGCTATAATAACGTAAACATACTCTCGAAAGACATGAGGAACCCCAGGCGCTGCGTCATTTCACCAATCATAATATTTAGACCCTCAATGTTCATCAGTGGTGTTAGCCAATTCTCCGGCCACTTTTGGAAAATGCTGCTTCCCAGCATTCAGTGCAGCTGTAGAGCCAGCATTCTCTTTCCTACCAGGAAAAATTTCTTACTTTGTATCTTCCATCAGGTCCATGATTCCTTGGCAAATTTGATTGTGTGCCTGGAGATGTCTGTGGGTCTGTCATTCATTTACAATGTTGCCCTGCTGCAGCTGCATAGTCTGTTCTTGGAACATGTATTGCCTCATTTTTTTGCATGCTTGCACCGTGTGCGGTGTAGTGTCTTCCATACCAGCAGTTTTAGCAAGGAATTGTGCTCTGTTCCCTGCACAGGCTCGAGGGATGTGCTTATGTTCTCGCATCCAACCCCTTCCAGGGGTTGGCACAGTACAGGAAAAGCCCGCGAAAACCATGGCGAAGACAGAACTTGGTGGGGGATGAGGTCTGGCCAAGCGCAAGCGTGACCCATTCACAAACTGGATGATGCCTCCCGCACTATTGATAGAAAAATGCTTGTGCAACACCGCAGCGGCGACCGCGTCATGAGCTAGCATGGATTTGGATAGATTTCTTGAGTAAACAGCGTCGGGTAACGGGTTTGATCGAGACAGCAGGAAGGACAGCAAGAGCGAACGACAAACAACAGCCTACATGATGCTCGCACAAGACTCAGGATAAGTTCGCAATAGCTTCAATGGCAAAGAATCGTCTGTACTGTTGTATATGCGCGCATGCACAAGTGTATATGCATTTTTTGCGGAGAGAATGTATGCATTTTTGACAGGTGTTGTGAGCACCATGCATGTGCAGGTGTGTATGTTAGACAGGCGATGTGAACATCAGCGTACACATTTGCTTACACATTAGCTATAGGATGTGCATATACGCTCATGTATGTGAAGTTTGTTCATTCAGCGGGGAACGAGGATGGGGGGGTTCAACTAGTCTATGAAATCACTTGATGCTGGGCGTGGGGGATTATTTTTGGCGGAAGGAAAGATAGGGGTGTTGTCTGTGTCTTCTCTATTTTTTTTCGCGGGTGGGAGTGTATGTGGGTGTATGCTATACGTACACACACATGCACACCACACAGATGGGGTACTCTGTTGTGAGCCCAGAAGTCGGGATGAGACACCTGGAGAGCCGGAAGAATCTTGATTGACTAAAGCGCAGTATACATGTAGACTGTATAAGTGTACAAAGTACATTTGTCTATGTATATGCTGGGCTGCGGGTTTTGATGATCTGGGCTAACTGCCTTTTTTTCTTTTAACATGTCTTTTCTTTTGAAAAAAGTAGAAGATGTGACAACAATCAGTAAAACACAGTTACTCACTTCAGTGAGAATACACTGAAAGACTGCACCTTGAGAGTTCTGAACAAAACTAGTACATTATTTCTTTCTAAGCAATACTAAAAGCAATCTTCACTTGCATGGACTCGGAGGTAAGTCTCAAACTCTGCTTATGGACCTCCCCGCATGGGTACTATTGTGTTTGCATGTATTTGGGCATCAAGTGTTGTTCTTCTACCCCACAGGCCTGTTCTTGCTCCAACCTTCAGCGTTGTAGGTGTCCATGTTCAAATCATCTCCCATTGCGTGTGCGTGAGTGTTTTGTTCGTGTAGGCTGTGGGAGTGGCTATCAGATTCCGTGTCTGGAATTGTTTTGCTCTTTCTTCTCAGGTGGCTGTTTTTTTTCGCTTGGTGATGATGATTGCTTTTATTACTATAAGTAGTAGTTTAGTACCCTTGATTGAGGGTATATGCGCTCAAATCTAGAATTTAAGATGTGAGATTATCGGAGCTTTGCGTTCACATCTTTTGCTTTTCTTTTTCGAAAGAAAAAATATGTTAAAGAAAAAAAGCAGTTAATCCAAGATCCCATCCCGCCTCTTATCATACACATAAATATGTGTATTTTGACACATATACGAATATATGTAAATAGATTTAGTCCATCAGGATTCTTCGGGCCCTCCAGGTGTCTCATCCACACTCCTGGGCTCACATCCAAGTACCCCATCTGTACAGTGTATATGTGTGCGTGCGTATACACACACACACACACCCATACACTCCCACCCGCGTTAAAAATAGAGAAGACACAGACAACACCCCTATTGTTCCTTCTGTCAAAAATAGCCCCCCACGCCAAACAACACGTGCTTTTATAGACTAGTTGAACCCCCCCATCCTCATTCCCCAATGCTTAATGAAACAAACTGCACATACATGTGCGCATGTGCACATTCTGTAGCGAGCGTGTACGCAAATGTGTACGCTGATGTTTACAACATCTATCTAACGTACAGACCTAGACATGCATGGTGCTCAACAACACCTGTGAATGCATGCATACTCTCTTCAAAAATGGATATGGACTCGTGCATGCGCGCCTATACAACGGTGCAGAAGCTTCTTTGCCATGGAGGCTATTGCGAACTTATCTTGAGTCTTGCGCGAGCATCGTGCAGGCTGTCTTTTGCCGCCCGCCCTCCTGCTGGCTCGACGAAATCAGTCACCCGATGCTGTTCGCTTAAAGAATCCGTCCAAATCCACGCTAGCTCATGACGCAGTCGCGCTGCGGTGGTGCGCAAGCATCATCCGATCATCCGCGTTGGTACAGGCCTCATCCAGTTTGTCTATAGGTCGCACTCGCGCTTGGCAAAAATCAATTTTCGCCATTTTTCGCGCGAGGGATTATGGCTTTGCGTGTGAAAGTCTCAGTTCTCTGCTCCATTCCATGGGCTGACAGGCCCGCAGGCCATGCTTGAATTCACGTATGCATCCCCGAGGCCGGGGGTTGGTCTCGTGTTTGCGTGTAATCAAACTTCAAACTCTGCCCAATGGTGCCCAGTGGTGCATGGGCCTTTGGCCAGTGCGCTTGTGGTCCTTGCATACTGTCACTCTCCTTCGTGGGTTTTACTCGAGTTGAGAGTCCTTGCTTCTTGTTTGCGTGGGTGTTTGTTCTTGGCAGCCTTGTCAGCTCTGCCTTTGTGTCTGGACAGACTGATCAAGTCACAGATCACCGGGATGGTCTCAAGAGAGCTCAGTTGAGTGCATGCGTTGATGCTTGGTTGTCCCACTCCATGGTTGATTGATGATTGCTTTTATTACTTGTAACAGTAATTTAGTACCCTTGCTGGATGGTCTATGTAGCTCAAATCCATGTAGATTTGAAGTATTGTCCATGGGTGCTGTCCCTCAGCCTGGAAACTTGGGGTTGGTCTGTCATTTTATTTGTCATACCGCGAAGTTGGGTGTTGTGACGCGTTTGCGGAGGCCACTTGTGGCCAGGGATCTCTGTCTGGTGATGTGTCGCCGGCGTGTTGACATATCATGTGCGGCTTGTCAGGATGTTGTGTCCTGAGGGCTTGCTGGGCCCAATTTTCTGATCTATCTGTTTTGCGCTCAGGCATTCCAAAGGAAAGAGACCAGAGTGCACAAAAAGTGGGGTTTCCAATCTCGCTCCAGAAGGAGTCGTGTTGTACTGCTAGTAGTAGGGATGACTCTTCTTTTGATGCACACTTGGCTCCCGCCTGTCCCAGCAAGATACAGCAGCCGCGTGCGCAAGGTCTCAGTTGACATTGTCTCGTGTGAATTTTGTTTTTACGTCGCCATTTTTCGCGGGAAGATGGAGAGTTATAGAGACATTGATAAGACAGTAGAAAATCCACTAGATAATGCTATCACACTTGCAAAGTAGCTCACTCAACAAAGGTTGCCCCAAATTGATTGTAAGTGTCATACCACAGTGGACTTTTTGGTTTGAAAACTACCCACAAAAAGTTGTTTTGTCTCAAGGTTACCTAAAGTAGGTTGTTTTTGTTTGAATTTCATCAACAGGAGAACATCAATGCTACAGTGCTACCCACACAAAGTTGTTAGTGTTCCAAAGATACCCATACTGACACAACTTTGATAAAGCGGTACGCACAGGAGGTCTTAAAAATTACAACGTGAAGACTGAAGACTCCACTGCAGATTTTGTCCGGGCAGTGTCAGAAGACTACAAGTATGAAACCACAACAATACTCAATTACAAAAAGCTCCCTCGAAAACAACGTAAATTCGTGAGTTGCGGCGTGAACAAGAGCGGCAAAATAGATTCAATGTCGCGGAGCTTGAATTTGCCCATGGTAGACAGGTATGACTGTGTTGACGCACTGATGTTGTGGTCACAACGAAAGGACCATGCTGAGGTGGCAAGACACTGGGGCTGCGGAGAACATTGTATTGGGGAGAATTTAAGGAAGGTTTCCATGACTGCAGTCTTGGCTGCATTCATGTTGCATGTTCTTTTTCGCTCTCTTTTCTTACATAGATTAGCTTCTTATCTGGTGTTGTCTGATGGGTACTACATCTGGCACTCACAAATTTGAGCATCCAGTTCAAATTTAAGACCCTATATAATAGTGGGTACTTGCTGGCTTAGGGGGTGAAACCACTCATATATATAAAATATATTTTGGGAGTTCCAGCACGACCCTATGATGGGAATTTTTGCTCCTGATGATTGCGGAATTGTAAACGTGACACATTGCTCCAATAAGCCTAATGCACATGCATGACAATGCATGTATGATACATCTTTCAATACAGGTTGTGACAAAATCCGTGCGCAGACATAAGAGACCGAGAGCTGTGACACGAGAAGTCTTCCCCACCGATCGAGTTTTTTTTTTTTAATCGACCAGAAGGTAAGGGAGACTAGAAACGAGGCCTCCAGATCGTCCGGGAATCTTCTCCAGAACTTTCCGCTTGCACCATGTCGCTAGCACCCGTGGGGTTCCCCTCCACCATTGTGCTTGTTTGTGAACATTTTTTTCCCATTAAACAATTACGTGTGTGCGTGCGCGTGTTCTAGTAGTCATTTCCAGAGCCATATTTGAGAGCATCCAACTGAGACACGTACACACACACACACATACGCACATGCACACGCGCACATAAACACACACACACACACACGCACACACACACGCACACACACACACGAAATGACATCATTCATATGTGTGCCATGACTCATTCATACGTGCGACAGGACTCCTTCATATGTGGAAAATTAGTCATTCATATATGCGACACCACATACCAAATGGCGACGCACAAAGTTTGATGGCTCATCTATACGTGGGGCATGACTCATTCATTTGTGGGGCATGACTCATTCACATGTGGGGCATGACTCATTCACATGTGGGGCATGACTCATTCATATGTGGGGCATGACTTGTTCACATGCGTGCCATAACTTCTGTATGACTTAACCAACAGCGCGATGCATACAGGCCTCACGGTGCTTCAGTTACATTTGAAAAATGAAAAAAAAAAAGTTCACACAGCGCTTCTTTTCAGTTACATGTGTGATAGGACTCATTCATATGTGGAATATGACTCGTTTATACGTGGGACATGGCTCATTTATATGTGTGACACGACATGTCCAACGGCGACACACAAAGTTTCACGACTCATTCATACGAGGGGTGTGACTCTTTCACATGTGTGCCATGACTCCTTCATATGTGCGATATGACTCATCCATGTATGTGCCATGACTCATTTATAAGTAGACAGAACAAAGTTCGCACGGTGTTTGTTTTCAGTCACGTGTGCGACAGGACTCGTTGATACGTGGGACATGACTCGTTTATACGTTTGACACGACTCACTCATATGTATTTTACACAACACAATCGATGGCGACACACAAAGTAGTTTCATAATTCATCCATGCGAGAGGGCGGGACTCTTTCATAGGTGTACCATGACTCCTTCACACCCGTGACAATGCGACACGACCCATCCACATGTGCACCATGACTCATTCATAAGTGGGACGTGACTCATTCACAAC
>Ga0105055_10013021_pt1 | contig 10030 bp, 13 predicted proteins | sample BON03_FD_78090 | JGI IMG/M metagenome (GOLD analysis project Ga0105055, IMG submission 78090) | Freshwater microbial communities from Lake Bonney liftoff mats and glacier meltwater in Antarctica - BON-03 | ecosystem: Environmental > Aquatic > Freshwater > Ice > Glacier meltwater | place: Lake... | reverse complement strand
CCGGAACACAAACTTAATTCGATTCTGTCTCAGTTCAACGTCAATTGCAAATTCTGTTAGCGTGAATTGGCGACTGTCGAAGGGTTCGAGCTTTGAATTTCTAGTGTACGTGGTTTAGTTTTTACAAATTGGGGCAGCGTTGCCTAGGGGCAGCACGCCATGTCGGTCCCGGTGCCGCCGAGGCTCTCTCGTTCAACGTGATGGCTGGGGTTGCTCAATACTATTCCCACAACCTCAGGCCTGAGATTCTCGACGAGAAGGCTAACCAACCAACTAGCTGTCAGCGGACGCGTGAGGCTCAACGCCGGCAACTGGATGAATGGCTACTGTGACTAGCACCTGTCGCGGACTTCCATATGTGATTGGACTACACATCGAGGCTGCACACCAGAATTAGCTTGCATCTTCCGAGCTGATAGCTTAATTTCCAGCCATGCAGTCGACGAATAAACAATCTCAGATCAGCCGCTGGCTACCATACGCGGTGTCAATCGGATCCGCTGTTCTGGCCGTCGCAACTTATCAATTGGCCGACCTGGCTGGATTGACGCTTTACGACGCGATTTTATTGAGCCTGGTTCTCGGAGTGTTGACCTGGCGTGAATCCTCGCTCCGAAGTCATTGGCCCGCTAGCGATCATCCGCTCGACTTGCCGTTTAGCATCGCGCGCGACGAAGACATATTCGAGCAGTACCAAGGGATTGCCCGTGCTCTAAAAAGCATCAGCCAGATTCCGGATCCTGTGTTTCATGAAGCCGCTCTGCAGCAAATCGTGGCTGTGAAATCATCGCTTCAACGGGTCGCCGCAGGTACATTAGCCTTCGAGGGAACGGAAAGTTGGCGGATCATCTACGAAGCACTTTTGCGTAGTCGGCACGTATTTTTCTATCGATCTGTCGCATGGGCCAAAAGTGACCAGTACTGGCAGGACGAACCCGGCAAGCAGAGTACCCAACTCAATTTACAGCTAGTTGACGAACAATCGCTGAATATCGAACGCATCGTGATCCTGAACGATGCCATTTGGCCAGTGGATCAGCGGCTTCCCAACCAGCCTATTCTTAGCTGGATCGACGTCCACCATCGACATGGCATCTGGATCAAGCTCGTTCGCGAATCATCCATTGCCAACGAGCCAGACCTACTGGGGGATTTTGGGATCTATGGTAGCCATGCGTTTGGCGAACAAATACTGAACGAAAAGTGTCGAACAATTCGCTTCGACTTGCAATTCAACTTGGATGTGGTCGAAGAGGCAGAAAAGCGTTGGAAGCGGTTGGGAATATTTGCAACCGCCTACAGAGACTTACTGGATTCTCGGCGGTAGCCCGCGTAAAATAAGCAGACCGTTCCGAAGAACTAAGGAGCTACATTTGCTTGGCCTACTCTACCTCGACTCAGCGCGAATTGGACAGCTCTCACCGTACGCGAGACAATCGCTCGACGACTTTCTTGATTTCGTCGCAACTACGCCCACCCACCCGCAGCTAATTCAATGGCTTCGAACGGGTGCTCCTTTGCCCGACGGCACCGGATCGCTCTCGCGTTGGCGAGGTATCGAAGCCTTCGAGCAATCGATAGCCAAGATGTTCGGTGGGCCCGCATGCTCACGTGTGTTCCTTTCCAGTCGTTCGGTTACCTTGATTCGACTGGGATTGCAGCAACTCTTCAAACGTTGTCGGCGATGTATGACGGTCGATACTTGTTGGCCTAGGTACTTGCAGGAGCTACACCGAGCTTCGGCAGAAAAATCCGATTCAGTTTTTGTGAAAAGTTATCGGCGGCCGGTTTTTGACCGTGGAGTAAGCGTCGAGGCGTTTTGCGAGAACCTTTGCTTGGTTTACTGCTCGGAAGGCTGCGACGGACTATTCCTGCCAGCAGTCGATCACATGGGTACACGTATCCCCGTTGCTCGAATCGTTCGCACCATCCGAGAGTTTGGCGGCGAGGTTCGCTTCGTAGTCGTTGATGCTGCCCAGGCGTTGGGCCACGTCCCGCTTGACGACGATTGCAAGGTGGCTGATTTCCTAGTCGCCGGAACTCACAAGTGGCTGGGTAGCTATTCTACGCTTGGCATTGGGGTCGCCCCGCAATTGACCAGCTCGGCAGCAATCGAACACGATATCCAACAGGCGTTGCGGGATTCCGTTACGGACGATGGTCTACTTGCGTTCATTGAACAATTGCGTGGTTCTGTAGGCATTCAATCAGAGACGGTAAACTTGTGTCCGCTGATTTCTGCCTTTGGCGCGCAGGAAAACAGCAGGCAACCGACAGTAGATTCCATCACAGCACAATTGCGAAATGCCCGTAGGGTGATTCGGATCGCCGAGCGATCAGGCTGGTACGCCGAATTGCCCGAAAACGAATATCGTTGCGGGATACTTCTGCTTCAGCTTCCCAAACAGCAGCGACAAATTCCGGCGAGCCAGTTACAGCAGCTCTTTGCTGACCGGTCAATTTCCCTAACAGCCTATGATCGTGGGTTGGTTCGACTGTCTCTGCCTGTCGAGCCATTGAACGCTAAAGCCCTGGAGCGACTCGAACATGCATTAGTCGCCGCCAACCATGCTGCCAGCGAAAACTACGAGTCGATTCCGGGCTAGCAGACGCACATCAGCAAGGACTTGAAGACATGCTGTCCAGCGATGTGTTTTTCAAGACGGTTCGAGAATCAACCTTCCACTCGCCAAAACAAGTGGAAGGGATTTGCGTTGGCAATCGTGACCGGGTCGAACTGCCGACGTCATTGTGCCGATTTAGGAGTAGTCCCCGCCGCAGCCAATTCCGTCGCTTGTTTCGCAGCTATTTTAGCCGCTTCCTGGGCTTTCTTTTGATCGAACGAGTACAGCAGCTTGGTGTAACCCGAGTCGGCATAGATCGAAAATTTTGAGATTTCCGAAAGCAGAGAATCCGCATCTGATTTGGCCCTGGTAATCCGCAGGTTGAGCGTTACGTAGACTCGTCTATCGCTGTCGCCATCTCGACCAATCCGCCCGCGAACAAAGTCTCGGGCTTGGTTCTCGTTCATTGGGATTTCCTTCAAAATGTCTGTGTTTTCCATGAAGACTTTGATCGAGCTTGGAAAACTGCCATGAGGATAATTTGATGCATAGAAGTAAGTGGACTCCGTCAAGCCTTCCAGCGGAAACTTCTGTAGTTTGAAGTCATAGCTTCCAATGCGCGTTGTCGTTCGCACAACGAAGTCTTCTTCCAGCCGGAAGGACGCAACTGCCTGCTTCATCAACTCGATCGTCTCTCGCCGTTTGCTTGCCATCTCAAACTCGTCATTTCGGTAACGCTTCCACACATCGGGTCGAAAAACCTGCATGTAGGAATCGACATTTGCGTCATAATCGAGGCCAGGACGCAGTTTAAGCGATGCAAACAGCAATTCGTTCCATTCCAAATCATGGGCCATAACAGCACCACTTTGCCCGACCAACAGTACCACAGCTAACAGTAACGCACGCATCTTAGAATCCCTCATATCTTGAGTCTGAAGTAACTGGCAGCCGATCGTAGCTGCCACACGTAACTTAGGACGACGCTGGACACCGATTGCTGCGCAAGGGCCGGAGGGATTTTGCAAAGTTACTCGGGCTTAGATAAAGAAACCAATAGTTGCGTTTCGCATTGACCTGGCGAACTGGAAACAAAGCAAAGAATCCTGAGCGATCGTCAGCTATTTGGTAGCGAGTACTCTTGATTGGCCAGACGGGCCTGAAAAAGATTTTTGCGGTGTGAGGAAGAAAGCGATCTCATCGAAGGCTCAAGAAAGCGACCAGGAGATCGAGCAATTGATCTCAACAATCTTAGCATCATCTGCTTGCCGATAAGCATAGCAAGCAGGAAATGAAAAAAGTCGATCAATCAAGATCGACTTTCATTGCTGTGGATTACGTTTGCAGCCAGTCCTTGTTAGTAAGCAATCGCTAGATCAGTGATCAACGGCTTGTTCGAGACGCGAACCTCTGGTTCTGGTGTTGGGGCTGTCGCTGGTACGTGTGCCGGCTCCGGAACATAATCAATGTCGACCCATTCGTTGCTATGGACAAAGAGTATGTCTGCATCGAAAAACCCGCCGTAGAACGGGTCTTCAGGTTCGTCCGTGGTCCGAAGAACAACGCGGCGGCCGTCAACAAGTGCGCTTCGAATATGCTCTGCACTGAGTTTACTTCCGTCGCAATCAAACGCCGTGAGTGATCTAAGCGGACAGCTCAGAATCTGATCACCGATGACTTCATAAACGGTTGTCGAGTACTCGCGGAATCGGGTTTCAAGTGTTTCAATCTCCTCAACCACAACTTGCTTTTTCCCGGCATCATCCGTGATTTCCCGTTGAACCGTTGCCAAACGAGGCACATCAAAGGTATCCTTTTTTGTGACCTGGCGTGATTCAAAGAGCGATCGACCAAAGAGCACTTTGTCCGCGTCCTCCTCATCCATTTCTGCCAGACCGAAATCGAAAACGAAAAACTGCGGCGCACCTTTTGGTAACAGGATATCGCTCAGTTCGCTCGTATCCACCGCATCTGGGTTGATCGGCGTTGTCGGTTCCCGATTGCACCCACAGACAACCAATGAGCCGACTACCAATAGCTTTGAAATTCCAACCAAACGCATAGCATTCCCCTTAACGAACAGATTCGAGCAAACCCGACTTGCTGTCGGTGCCCATGAAAAAACCTGCTTTCCACTGCGGCCAGCAGCTGATACCTACTGAACGCGGATGTTAGGCTCAAGCTGCGCTACGAACCCGAAATACTTTTGGCTGGATTGGCTGCGAAGAAAGCGTGAAATGATTTAAATATTTCTGTAGCCGCTGTCCTACAGCCAATGGGATCTTGGAGCTCAAACGGTTAATATGCCGCAGAACCAAGTCTTGAGTTGCACAGATTTATCGGATTCGATGGTATCTAGCGTTCTAGCTTGCGCGGCAAGCATTGGACGCGGTGACGGAATGGATTAAGGGGCTGGTGTCAATTAAAAACCTTCAATCAAAACCAGCCATCGTCGTTTTACCCAAGAAACGGTTCTTCGCCGCACCCTGGGCATGCCAGTCGGCGTTGTTGTTCTAAATAAGCTCTGCGAACGGTTTCCTCATCTGATGGATTGTGTTTGCCATAGCGAACGCCACAGAAGTTGCATGCGGTGTAGGTCACCGTGTTGCATGCGGTGTAGGTCACCGTGTTGCATGCGGTGTAGGTCACCGTGTAGATTTCTATTTCGATCCAACTGCCGAGCAACTGACCATCTGGTGTTCTGACTTGCTCTACGTGATGACAACTTTGAGGCACTCCTTTGGGACTACTTGATCCGACTTGATTAGATGTGCGCGACATTGATGTGGCTCCGAACGATGGACTGATTCCAAACCTTTCAAAAAAATACGACCAGCCATGGTGATCGACCAAGCCTGGAATCGTTTGTCAAATCTGCTGGCCAATTGGGAAAGAACGGGACGAGCCGTACACAACCCGCGTATCACGTCCGAACCAGACCGTCAAACGAGCTGACGCAACAGACAACGACGTGAATGCATTTTTGGTCATCGGAACAGCAAATCAACGGCGTTCGGCAGTAGGTCGCTGCAGAGCTCGATATGATTTCAGTGCTGCGCTCATCATCTGGCAGGGCGTGGCAGTTCGCGTCGCGACTTGGCGATTGTTGACATCAAGTGCATTGAAAATTGTCATCCAGCAATTTTTGCTTAATTCGTGCAAGCGATAGTTGGACACATCGTGGCGGAAGCTAAATCGATATCCGTTCGACGATGTTTCGCGTTATTTTCTTATGTCGGCGATCGTACAAACGCGTGGTGCGCGGGTCCGAGTGACCTGCCAAGTTTTGAACATCTTCGAGTGGTACACCTTGTTCGAGCAAGTCCGTTATCGTAGCGACCCGAAAAGAATGGGGAGACAAGCGGGGCGGAAGCCCTGCGGCGATAATTCTCCGCTTGACCATGCGGCCAATGTCACCGGCTGTCATCGATCGAAGTGTCAGTTGTTTTGTTTTACGAACGGCCGTATTGAATAGAGGGCGATTGGCGTCGCAGCCAAGCTGTAACTCCGCCGAGCGTAGATATTCAAACAACAACCCTTGCAGGTCGTGCCTTACTGGTATCTCGCGAGACTTGCCACCCTTGTCATCAAAGTGCAAACAGAACTGATCACCACTGTCATAGAAGTCCTTCACTCTTAGTTTCGCAACAGCACCAACGCGAGCCGCTGTATAGACCAAGACTGAGACGATCGACTTATCACGCAGCCCAACCACATTATTCGTTTCGATCGATTGCAGAAGCTTGCGAGCTTGCTTGACAGAAATCTCAGGCGTCTTGCCTTCAAGGACTGAATACCGCTCGCCGCGAACCGAGAGAGCAGGGTTTAGAGCGACGGCATGCCGAGTTACCATACAGTCGAAAAAATGCCGGATGCCTGCCAACGCTTGCTTTTTACTGGTCACCGCCAAGTTAAGTGAGTCGAGAAAAGTGCCTACATGACCCGGTGTGATGTGACGCAACTCGACAGCCTGTGCATCGCAAAATCGCAACATGTTCAGCACTGCGCGACGATACGCTCGGCGAGTATGTTCGTTTCGGATCTTTGCTTGAAAGAATTCATCCCAGGCGAATCGCGCATTGTCACCAGCCTTCACAATCATCACTGGAACATAGCTTTTTACTGCTAAAGACCCACGACCGTCAGATTCAGAAGGCAGATGTGTCGGCATACAAACCGTTAGCTGCCAACCAGCGTATTGATCGTCTTGAACTCGAGAAAAGCTCGACGATGATTCGTGTCCCAAAAATGAATCGCTTCACGCGGATCAAACAGACCACATTCCCAATCAAAACTTGGATTCCATACCTGAAGCAAGAACCTTGCCGACAGTCGTTCGTTATAGCTTCTCTCCAACCTTGCCGCCCAACAGTCCAGTCGATTCGGATTCCAAGGCCAGATTCCATCCGCGCGAGCCAGCGATGGGAACGTCTCCGCCAGCCTCGCAATTCCAATTTCAGTTAGTTCATTGACCATTTCTCAGTACCTCCGTGCGTAAATTGCATTTTTTGTCCGACCTTCCCTATCACGTTCTTTGCGAATGATAAAGGACGTTATCAGGCGCTATAAGGAAAGTAGGGGGTCGCGGGAATCCCTGTTAATTCCAGCATGGAGATAGTCAAGAATGCAGTCACACAACGAATCGAAGATCATATTAATAGCGGAATCATTTCCGTCGCTCGCGAACGCCGATGGCGTATCGCCATGGAATCCAAATCGGCTCGATCTTTGGGCGACAGAGTTTGATCGGACTTATGATGCTGTCCACTCAGCCAGATTTTTGCTGCGACTTTGGAATGCTGATTGCGACTGGGAGTGCGGCAGGTTCGACGCCCAGGCTGCGATTCGAATTTGGGATCACATTCACCGCCGAGCCTTTCTTGACGTGGCAACTCAAAATTTGTCGGTTGCAATTTAGCTCGGATCACGATGACTGAAACCAAGCTACCGGCAGTCGGACTGGTCACATCCGTTTCTACGACCTGTGCAACGACAATGCCAGCCATCGTCGAGCGAGCTGGCAGCGGAGCGAAGTTTGCGTGGAACGAGTTTTCTTTGCCAGAGTACGGAGTCCGCACACGCGGCGGGCTTATTTGCGTTCGATCAACCGGTTTCTCGGATGGTGCGACGGGCGATCGCTCGAACTGAAGAACGTCTCCCCCGCCGACGTTGGCCACTTCATGGATTCGCTCGACCTCGCGGTATCCAGTAAGAAACAGTCGCTGGCAGCGATTCGGCACTTTTTCGATGGGCTGGTAAATCGTCACGCCGTGATGCTGAATCCAGCGGCGTCGGTTCGCGGCGAGCGTTACTCCGTCGTCGAGGGAAAAACGCCCGAGATCACGGTAAAACAAGCGAGGATTTTGTTGCAATCGATCGATATCACCGACGTCGTCGGTTTACGCGACAAGGCGATCATCTCGGTTCTGATTTACACCGCTGCGCGGGTTGGCGCTGTATCGAAACTGCGGGTTAAAGACCTTTACGACAGCGGTGATCAGTACTGCTTGCATTTTGACGACAAAGGCGGCAAGTCCCGCGAGATTCCCGTTCGGCACGACCTGCAAACGCTACTGTTCGACTACTTGCAGCGTGCTGACCTGCAACTTGGCCACAACGAAGCCCGGCCAATTTTCACGACGTCGATTCGAAAGACGAAAGAACTCACAATGCGTCCCATGACTGCGGGCGATATCGGCCGAATGGTCAAACGCCGCATGGCCGCTTGTAGCCTGCCCCGCCGCCTATCGCCCCACTCATTCCGAGTAACCACCATCACCGACCTGCTCGAACAAGGCGTCCCGCTCGAAGACGTTCAAAACTTGGCCGGCCACGCCGACCCGCGAACGACTCGGCTTTACGACCGCCGACAGAAGAAAATCACGCGAAACATCGTGGAACGAATATCGGTTTAATCGAGACACCTCGTCGAGCGCGGTTAGGAATCAATTTTCGTCGCGTCTGGGTCCAAAGGCGGGGTATCCTCAATCGTCGCGCCCGGGTCCAGAGGTCGGGCCTCTTCTACGGTCGCGTCGGCGTCCAGCGGTGCGGGGTCAGGTATCGTTTGACCACACCCAAAAGTGAGGACAAGAAATAAACCTGACAACAATTTCAATAATCGGTTCTGCATAAAATCCTCGTCATGTGACAGAGATAGGCTCGACATTCACAACCTATCTGCGCAACTAAGTGTACTTTAGTTCGACGGGCAATTTCGTGCTGGTTCGTAAAATTGCGTCAGACGATTCTGGAGCCGTCCCGATCCGGCAATGAAAAAAATGGCCAAATCCTCGCGAAAAGCAACTAGCTGACGACAGGGTGAGCGCAGCGTAAAACAGCGGTGTCCTCCCGCGAGCCGACGAACAAAATAAGATGCTGCACTTTACCGACCAAGAAGGCTGGAACGCAATCCGCTCTCAAGTGGCTTGGCTGTTTCGTGCGCACTTACCGCCAAGCGACCATCCGTTTGGAGCATACTTCACGGCATTGCCACCGAACACAACAAACCTTGCGAAGAGGCTCCGAATCCCACGGCGGAAGATTGAATTCGTTTTCTGCTTTCAGCATGCCGACGGTCTATTTCAACTACCAGGCGGTTGCGGGGATTATGTGTGGTACTCGCCCATCGATTACAATGTCATAAATAATCAACAGCGTGAACACGGTCGATCAGATGAAGGAAAATGCACGTGATTAGCGGTAACGACATCATCATTCACACGACATCGCCATCCGAAATCGCCGAACAACTTTTGACGTTGATTCGATTCGAGTGGAACGAAATGGTGATCGAGGACGCAGATACCGGAAAAAGTATCGAATTCGTCATCCCAGGTTTTCAGACGATTCCGCACGAGTTTTTCGTCTACGAAAATGCCGCCATGAAGCAATTGTGGGACGACGAAGGTGCCTGCGATGCGAACGCGAACACGATGTTTCATATTCTTCTACAGGCTCGGCAAGTGACCGTCGTGGTCGACGATCCGTTAGCGACCGTCAACCGGAACGTCATCGGAGCAGCACAGGGTTTGTCACGAGATCTATTCCTCGGTCGTCAGGAGTTTGCGGCATGACCGATTCAGTGGAGGTCGCCGACCTACTACAAGCACGAGGCTTTGAATGGGCTATTCGTCTTTTTTCTCCGTCCAGTGAGGCTGGTTCTCACTACTCAGGAAAACTGACCGCACTCAAGGAATTCATGGCAACTCGTGGAATGGGCGAGAGTGCCCCGTCGTTGGCTGACCTTCATGTTTTTGGGGACGTCCAATCTATACAAGCTCGATGCATTCTTGGAAGCACTCGTGTCGCTAAAATCTTCCGAAATGATCGCTGCGGCATGGAGGACGGAATGTGTCAATGACTTTGAGACAACATATTTTTGTAATTAGTGTGTGGTGTTGCATACGCTCGGGGGCCAGCCCCCGAACCCCCGGGATTTTCCAGGTATGGCTCAGGTGTTCAAAGGT
>Ga0105055_10013019_pt1 | contig 10031 bp, 7 predicted proteins | sample BON03_FD_78090 | JGI IMG/M metagenome (GOLD analysis project Ga0105055, IMG submission 78090) | Freshwater microbial communities from Lake Bonney liftoff mats and glacier meltwater in Antarctica - BON-03 | ecosystem: Environmental > Aquatic > Freshwater > Ice > Glacier meltwater | place: Lake... | reverse complement strand
GTTGTTATGGATTTGCTGAGAAATAATGGGGTACTCCCATTTCGGGAATATTATTGTTAGTCGATTTAAAATACCAGTTTTACCTACTGGTTTTGAATTCCGGTGCGAATTACAGATCGCCCCTCCTAGTAACTTCATGCGTACTTCTCTAAGACTTCTTTATTGGGACGTCTTCTCATGATTCCTATAGTTAAATGTAGTAAGCTACTACCACTGAAAACTAGAAAATGTTCTCATTCTTGCAGTTTCGATGTTTGGTTTTGACGTCTTCACTCCTAAACAGCTACTTAGAGTTGTGAATAGTAGTTTAACTCTTGGATTGTAAATCCGGGTTAAGTACGCAAGGAAGTAAAATCCGACTCATGTGTCCTTTTTTCAACTCGCCGTTTTCAATCGAACGCTTTTCATATGTAAACGAATAAAACGATGAAACTATAAATAAAAGTACACAATAAAGCAGAATCAAACTTCGCACGATATTGAAACTTTTGAATCGTTGTTACTAATAATAACCTTGTGACGCAATTTAGAACTGCTTTGTTATTAATTCTGCGAGCGTTTCATTTTCAACCTGTTTGGAGATTCAATTATTAGAACTTATTTGAATTAAATTGAGTGATCTAGATCTTTATTGGTTCCTCTTACTTCTTTCTTCCTTATTGTATAATTTATACTTGTTTGAAATTAATTAAGGAGTTGCAAAAGGGGAAAGAACGCTTTTATTATTTAAGTACTCCGGATATTGAGTTAGATGATATAGTAATATCTATATATTGGATATTATGTAAATAGTCACTTAGCATCAATGAATGGTTCTGGATGTTGGAACCATTCATTTAGAATTAGTGATTAGATGTTTTTAAATTGAATTTTTAAAACTAAGGAATGTTCAGCTGTCAGAGTATTTCTGCAAGTTCGAATAAACATTTGCAATCTTGAAATCTGTTTATGGGAATTTGGTTATTCGGACTTCCAGCTCTAGCTGAGTGCTCGTCAAAAGTGAAATCAACATTATTGAGATATAGTTTGAAAAGTATTCATACATATTTTGTTCAATTTTATACCTCGAGATATACGAAACCTATTCATCTAAACTCAAGATTTTATTGAGTTTGTCAAAGTTTGAACAAATGCTTTTGGCATATATATGCCACAAGTTTTGTTCTATTCTGCTAGGTCGATCAGGAAACTATTCTTTACAAAGGCCAATGAATTATCAAATTAGCTCTATTAACTATTTAAATCTCTAAAATATACACAAAACCAATTAAACAACATTTCAAAATGGAAACGAATACTATTGATAACAAGTAAAAAGCCTTCGATTCTAGATACTAGATCTCTATTCAATAACACTCACAAATGCTCAACGAAACATCTTCAACTTATGATGAATTCAATTTAAGATGCATTGCGCTATCAGAGAACCCAGCACCAAAACCAGCACCACATGAATGTTCGCCGACGACTAGAACAGAACAACTTAAAATGTTGAGTCAGATTTTCCGATTTTTTTTTTCGTTTCTATTTTTTCGTATGGCTCCGAGAGTGAGTGTGAGTCGTTTAAGTGAGTTACAGAAAGAAACGAAACAGGTAGGTAGATAAATGATATTTTGCAAGTAGATGTATAATACGTGGTTTTTAGATTCGGAATATTTGCATCTTGGCTCATGTCGGTACGTATCATAGCGAACAAAAAGGAATCAGTACTCATCTTGTTGACTAGACCACGGAAAAACTACTCTTTCTGACTCTCTTGTCAGCTCAAACGGTATAATATCCGAGCGTCTTGCAGGCTCTGTTCGTTTCTTGGATAGTCGTGAGGACGAGCAGGAGCGTGGCATCACGATGGAGGCTAGCGGTATCTCTTTGCTCTTCCAGCATGCGGAGAAAGAGTACCTTGTGAACTTGGTAGACTCACCTGGACACGTTGATTTTTCTTCTGATGTTTCAACTGCTGTTCGTTTGTGTGACGGTGCTTTAGTACTGGTAGATGTGGTGGAAGGTGTTGGATATCAGACTCATGCGGTTCTACGTCAAGCATGGGAAGAGCGCTTGAAGCCATGTTTAGTTCTGAATAAGATTGATCGTCTGATAACAGAACTTAAGATGGACCCCGTTGAGGCAACTGAGCATCTTCATCGGATTGTTGAACAGGTGAATTCGATTGTGTTGGCGTACTTCAGCGCTGCTGTGATTGGTGAGAACGACAAGCGTCCTATGGTGGCAGAGGATGAAGAGTTGAACGATGCAGAAGAAGAAGCTCTTACTTTTGCACCAGAAAGAGGCAATGTTGTATTTGCAAGTGCTGTTGATAATTGGGCGTTTCGAATCTCGGATTTCGTGCCTCTAATATCTGAACGAATAGGATTGCCACGTAAACGTGTGCAAAAGTGTCTTTGGGGGAATTACTTTTATAATTCGAAAACTGGAAAAGTGGTAGAATTGAAATCAGTTAATACCAGTGTTACTCGAGGAGAGTCGTCCAAGTCGAAACCACCTATGTTTGCGACTTTTATATTAGAAAGTATCTGGCAAATATACGGAGCCACAGTCATTGAATCAAAACCGAAAAAGTTAGAAAAGATTATCTCGATGCTGAATTTGCAGAATAAAGTCATTGCTCGAGATATAAGCAAAGGAGGTAAGGCGGCACTACGATCAGTGATGGGGAGTTGGTTGCCAGTTACAAAGTCAATTCTGTCCATGGTGGTGAGATGTGTTCCAGATCCAATTGCCGCTCAACGACGACGAATCGAAATTCTGTGGCCTGAATCTTCAATAGATCCCGAGTATTCATTGACTCGCAAGAGTATCGAAAACTGTTCTAGTGAGGGTCCTTTAGTGTTGTTCGTCTCGAAGATGTTTGCAGTGCCAGAACGTCTTGTACCATTGGAAACTGCAAAACAGCTGAAAGAATGGAATCCGGATATCGATTCGCGAGAGATATTTTTTGCTTTTGCACGTGTGTTTAGTGGTACAGTGACTCCCGGAGTACCCGTTTATGTTCTTGGACCAAAATATGTACCAAGCATGCCTCAGTACCGCTCCTATGTCGGTAATGGTCTACTACCTTTGCTTATAATGGGAGCGGATTTAATGCCATTGCAAAAGGTACCAGCAGGAAATATTGTAGCATTGGCCGGACTCGATCAGCTAGTCTTGAAAACAGCCACCATTACTTCGTCGCTACATTGTCACTCACTTTCAAAAATGCCTTCGCAAAGTGCCCCCATTCTCAGAGTGTCTATCGAACCCGTAAATCCTCTAGAATGGGACAAACTTGCTGAGGGATTACGTCTATTGAATAGAGCCGATCCCGTTGCTGAAGTCCGTGTGCTGCCAAATGGGGAGCATGTGATCGGGGCTATTGGAGAGCTGCATATGGAACGATGTGTGAAGGATCTCAGAGACAGGTTTGCTGGAATCGAACTGAAAGTTTCTGCTCCAATTGCGGTATTTCGTGAGACTCTGGTTGCAGTAGGTCCAGTAATAGGTCCATTGGGTCAGTTACCGCCATCAGAACACACTGAAGAGATATCACCAGGTGGAGTTGTAGTAGCGTCTGTTTCAGGTGGATTCATTGAAATCCAATTGCGAGCCATTGCGCTGCCTGATGTTATTACTCGCGCATTGGAAGATAATGCGGAATTCATTAGGAAAGCCAATATGAATTGGGAATCAACGACTACTAGGAGGTCTTCGAAGTGTAGCAGTTCGATGGAATCAAGTGTAGATGAGGTTGGGGCTAGTCGAGAATTGTATTCAAAATTAGAACCAGCGTTTAGCGTGTCGTCCGAATGGAATAGTCGTACACTCGATCGCATATGGGCTATCTCTGACTGCGGTCCAAATTTGCTCATTAATGCCATAAGTGAAAGAAAACCAGGATCCTCCGAAAGCTTGTTTTTACAAGATGAAGAATATTTTAATTCAGCGACTGAAACTGTTTTGTCTGCATTGACATCTGGTTTCCAATTAGGTTGCCGCGCAGGTCCTTTGTGTGAGGAACCGTTATGGGGTGTTGCATTTGTGGTGCAAGATATTATAATCAACGATGATGACAGAGATGCATTGGCATTGTGTAAACAGAAAGGGGACCTATCGGGTCAAGTTATCGTCAGCGTTAAAGATGCGATGTTTCGCGCATTTGACTTGCATCACTTGCAGTACAAGCACCATACTGAAACGGGATTTGAAGTCCGGCTGGCGGAAGGATTTCTCCGTTGCGGCATACAATGCCACGTCGAGTCCTATGAAGGTGACACTCTTGGTAAACTTTACGGGGTGCTCTCAAAGCGAAGAAGTAAAGTGGAAAGCGAAGACCTTTGGGAAGGAACTTCGATATTCACAGTGAACGCTTTGATACCGATTGTGGAGAGTTTCAACTTTGGTGACGAGCTACGAAGAAAGACATCAGGTGCTGCATCCACGCCCCAAATGCTGTTCAGTCACTGGGAAATTATCCCGGAAAATCCCTTTTTTCGGGCTTCCACAGACGATGAGCTGGAAGAATTTGGGGAACATCAGTATGAGGAGTCTTACAGCGGTAATAATCTTGCTCGTAGATTCATCACTCAAGTTCGAACAAGGAAAGGTATGGAGACCCAACTGAAGATCGTAGTGGCAGCAGAAAAGCAGCGGACATTGGGAAAGAACAAATAAAACACTTTCAGATCCTATTGTATTATTAAGAAACTGCGATTGAAAATGAAAGTTATATAGTTTATCGAGACTTGACTCAACAAACTGACGAATATATAATAGGTTTCAATATTAAAACCTGCGATGTTATTTTAATCCTCGATTCAAAATAAAAGAATATACACTATTGGCTTCCATTTTATCTACTCGTTGACCCAACAAATGCTTGGCTCCTTTAAACGATCGCGGGGCTCTAGACGCATTCGTTCCTGCTCCATCAAGAATCTTTTCTGCCTGGTATGAGATCCTATTTCCCCATCCACCCCAATGAATGTTTTTATTTTGTTTCGCTTTGATATCTGAACGACTCCTCACTTGATGTGAATGTGGACGCGATTCGTTCAATGATGGACTTGACACTTGAACACTTTCCAGTTGCCTTCGTTGCAATGCCCCCAATGATCTTTTTTGAAAATCACCGCCTTTAAACTTTTCTAGAACATTTCTAGTAGCAGAAGATTTGGATACTGCTCGTGGTCTTGTATGTGAACAACTGGTCGATGCTCTTGTTGAAATAGGAGGCATTGTTGAAACAGTTGGCAATGCTGACAGTTGTTCTTCGCATTTGTTATTACATGAACCAAGATACTCGGCCATTTCTTTACCGGAGACAAGACGATACGCATGCAGCAGATCCATCATACTATCTCCAAACTCACTTCTATCTCGAAATATTCGAAATTCAACCTGGCGGAATTCGTGTGGATCGCATTTGAAATTTTGAAGTTGAATTTCTCGTTGCAACTCTTTTTGCTGCTCTTCTTGTACCATATGTAGTAGATGCTCCAGGCGTTGCAAGCTCATATTGGAAACCTTATTGCCCTGCTTTACCCAATCAAGCTTTTCTGCGGCTTGCTTTTTATACTTTTTACCTACGTTTGCTATTTTTGCTTCCACTTGTGCTCGTATAAACTCATCCTCGTTTTGGGTCAATACCGAAACCCAAATTCTGCCTTGTTTACTTTTCTTCTTTTCTCTTGCTTTTCGCTTTTCTTTTAAATTTAGAAAATAATCTCTATGCGATTCCTTCACGCTTTTCGGAAAGGCATTCTTCTCTTGGGAGAAATGTCTGATTGGGTCAAATGGAGCCGCGTCTGATTTCAAAATGGTTTCTATTTTGCTTTGAACTCGATGAATAATAGTTGATAGAATTGCGTTCATGTTCCGACCAGCATCCCAATCAAAGTTGTTCTCCGTTGATTCACCCCAATACATCTTGTTTTAAAAAAAAGATCCGTTATTACAAAACGAGACCGCGGATTACGTGCATGTGATTTTTGAATTGATGAATGTATTAAGTTTGCCGCATGTATCAGCAACCACATGGAGGCCCCAAACTCCTCGTGATAGTCAGCATCTAATGCTCATGATAAAAGAGATTGAAGAGTGCGGTAATCTACCAGACGCACCACCTAAACCGAAATTGCCTGATCTATCTCTCCATCTCTCTGCAGAGAACAGGATTAAACGAATACAACATTATATTCAACGTTTTGAATACAACCACACTGGTAAGAACTACTTTGGCATTAGAAAAGACCAAGGGCTCAAGAAACTGGTGGCAATATGTCACCAAATAAAAAAAGAGTGCTTACCCATCAAGTGCATCGAGGCTACATTACTAGGGGCCTATTTAACGCTCAACATGAAAGACATTCTTCGAGTTCCTGTCAGATTTCAATCAGGAGTTTTAAGTTTGAAATTCAAGCACATCGTTTTAGCAGTGCGTGCAGGAGGGAAGTGGGGGGCTATCGGTTTAAGTCGAAAATCGACATTGATGGATAAAAATTTGAACTTCGAGTCGCTTTCAGCATTGCTTGAAAATTATCGAGATGCTTATTTTGAAGCGGGGCATGAAGTTCACCATATAGGAATAGGTCTGCCTTTCGGAAGAGACGAGCATTCATCGGCAAAAATATATTGGCGTCCCTTTATGATTAAGTTCAAAAACCAAATTGTTTGGGACAATAAAACCAATCAAGCCATAGATATGTTTATAGATAAACATTCTTTTATGGATTCTTATGTGACAGCTCACGACGGGAGATTACCTGAATGGATCCATTCGCAGTTCCCTCAAATACGAAAGACAAACAAGGAGAAGACTTCAGAAGACCCTGCTTCAGATTCAGAAACAGAAATTGAAATCCCAGCTTCGCCTAAAAGGAAATCGATTTCAAACGACCTCTCACAACCACTGGGGTGTTCCGCTAGGAATGCGTATTATTAATTTGAAATACAATGGTACTATATATATAAATAAACTGTCTATTTGATTCCATTCATCATTAACTTAATAGAAACATATTAATTTAAATTACCATTTGTGTCATTTGCTTGACAGAAACAGGTATTAATAATTTGAAATCATGGTTATATAAATGAACCGCCTCGCCTATTAGATTTATTCATCATTAGCTTAAAATTGAAACATGTATTATTAATTTGATGTACTCTTTCTATAAGTAACTGTCTATTTGATTCCATTCATCATCAACTTAATAGATTGGTATTTCGCATCGCCGCTTTTTAAAATGAGAGAATTTCCCTTTTCGCGGTTGAGCTTTCTGGTGTGTTTATGCATGCCATGTTTCCTCCCTGAGCCATGAAATTTGAAAGCGCCACTACCGATTCGTTTAAATCTCTTCGATGCTCCTGCATGCGTCCTCGATGAAAATCCTGCTGTCTGTATAGTAGACCATGCTGATACCAACGATGTTCTCAAAAACCCGAACATGACCTTCCAACCAAATCAAGCACAAAAAATTAAAAAAAAAGCAACTAGGATAAAGTAGACCATAATACCGTTTTTTGAAGAATGCCGCGGAGTTTGTCTTTAATAGTTAAACGATGTTGCATTCTTCGAGGATTCCACGTCCGAAAAACTTCTCCAAGATCAATTTTTCTTTCAATGAAGAGGACGAAAGGAAATCTTTGGAAGAGCAATTGGTTCAAACGAATGAATTGGTGTCCAGGTTGCGAAATGACATGAAAAACCAAACTCTCACTTACACCAACCAAATGGAAAATCTTGAACGAAAATTTGAAGATAGAGAAGAGACTTATATGAAAAAAATGGAGGAGAAAAATGAAGAGATCCAGCAAATCAAGCAACAACTCAAAGAGTCTTTGGGATTATCGAAGAAATTCGAAAGTATTTGTCTAGTAAATTCAGGTCAAGCTGAAATTATTGGTCGTCAATCTCATAAATTGGCGGAATTCCAATTGAATAGCAGGAAAATGAAGCAGCGAATTGCAGAGATGACTAAAACCATAAAATCGCTGGAACTATGCATCAAGAATAACGTTTCCGATGCTGTAGTAGAACATGAAACGATTATCGAATTCAAAGAAAAACGAATCAACCAACTCGAACAGGAGAAAAAAATCCTTAGTGAATCCTTGATGGCTGAAAAAGAAAGGGTACAAAGTGTAGTAAACACAAAAATCAAGTTAGAAAATAACTTCAGAACAACAATGGAGACGAATCAGAACAATCAGAAACTATTTGAAGAATTCAAATCGTATGCAGAGGTTTTGGAATCGGAAAACAATAATTTAAAAAAGGAAATCGCATGGAGTCGACCGCATCACATGGATTTTGAAATTCGGTCGCCCAGAAGAGGTCGGACGATGATGAACGACGAAGAGTTTAAATGGGGCTAAGTATCAAAATATAACTCTGCATACATCAGGATAAGCATCAAAGAAAATACATGAGTTAAACAGAGCTAGCGGCAAAACATAAATCTGCACGCATGGATCTTAAGTATCAAAGCATAATTTTGGATACATCGTGATAAGCATCCAAGCATACATTTGAATAATGAAATGAGTTAAGTAGAGCTTGTAGCAAAACATAACTCTGAATGTATTAACGCTCTTACAACTACAATGTTGATCGACTGCCCAACCCCAGCGAATCTATTAACTGTCGAAGTGTTTTCCGGGAAACAATAATCTTCCGGAAATCCGAATATATTCAATATTTCTTTAGGATCAAATCTTCGGATCATCCCAAGATGCAATCTCGCCATGTCAGGTTCCCGGTAAATCAGTTTACCACCATTGCACTGCACGTGGAATAACGAGCCTACGGCTTTGTGCAAGGTTCGTCCATAGTTTGAAGTAAAGCAAAAGGTACATCGATCGTTCATGCCTACGAAAGAAAGACCTCGAGAAAATTTACCTTGCAATGATTTCTCGTCCAGAAACAATTCATCAGCAGATGCCCTAGGAAGAATATAGTTTTGAATTCCATGGACTTCGAGAGGACCAGAAGTCCCATTATCGCCTATTTCATGGACAGTACCTATATCCTCCTTAATTTCCAGAAATTCGCTGTTTAAGTCTCTACCATTTACTTTGCAACTCTTGATTGAAGTACACTCGCAGTTTCGAACTTTTTCAAATACATCCGATCGATTGTTGTTGTATCCTTCCAACGGATCTCTTCTACACACCATATAGAAACGCATTCGATGATTAGGCACTCTGAATTGAAATGGTGTTAGTAAATACTGCCGCCATGTATATCCATTCCGCTCCAATGTATCGCACCATACACCGTGAGTTTCGCTACCAAGAAACCCCTTGACGTTCTCAAAGAAGATCCATTCCGGTTTGTTTTTCATTGTATCAAGAACTTTCATCAGGAACATAAACGCTTTATTCCGAGCTACAATTTTTAAAATGAATTTCAAAATAATTAAAAGTCTGTCTACTTACCATCAGCTATGTCAAGTTGTTTAGCTCCTTTCGTCATTGTGAAAGGCTGACAGGGAGGAGACATCGTCCAAATAATATTCATATTAGAATCTCCATCTAAATCTTTCAGTTTAATCGTTTCAATATTCACTCTTCGTACCTCGCTTTCGGGGAAATAATGTTCATAACAACGGTTGACGAACGGTGAAGTGTCAAAGGCAGAAACCTTATCAACGGTCATCTCCAGATCACGTGTTGCTTCTTCCAGTGCTATTCTCATACCTCCAATTCCAGAGAAGAATTCAAAAACATGCACCATCTTTGCTTCTGCTTGTCGTCACTAGTGGAAGAAATGCAATTTTTCGCAGCTCTCTTCGCGTGTCCAGTCCCGTTGTTCTATAATAAAGACTCTAAAAAAATAACGCGACCAAAAAAAAAGGGATTTTCTAAAAAATTAGGCAGCTCATGTGGTCAGGAAATTCAGACCATCTGGAAGGAAGGTTAATGTTTTTACCACGGTCATAAAAACAAATCAGCAAAAATCCCTTTTTTTTGGTCGCGTTATTTTTTTTTTTTTTTAAACAACAACAAAAATCGATTTTAAATTCGATTTTATTTTT
>Ga0105055_10013016_pt1 | contig 10031 bp, 10 predicted proteins | sample BON03_FD_78090 | JGI IMG/M metagenome (GOLD analysis project Ga0105055, IMG submission 78090) | Freshwater microbial communities from Lake Bonney liftoff mats and glacier meltwater in Antarctica - BON-03 | ecosystem: Environmental > Aquatic > Freshwater > Ice > Glacier meltwater | place: Lake... | reverse complement strand
GGACCCGTTCATCACGAACCCAGCGACCTAACGAGAGCTCACTAACGGAAAGCTCACGCGCAACCTGCGCAACTGGACGACCAGAATCAATCACCCGATGAGCAGCCTCAACCTTAAACTCTGCCGAAAACTTCCGACGACTAGACATAACAACATCCTTCCGGCAAGGACTAAACCTTGCACGACAGGTGTCTACTTTTAGGGGTGAACCTCACACGTGCGTTCCACCCCTAAAGATGCGTTGCACCAAGAAACCCTGCGTGCCGCTCAACGCCAACGGATCATCACGCAATTGGGGGCTTGTAGAACGGTGGTGTTATTTGTACCAATGCGAGTACCAGCCCACGATTCCCTTCGCCTCCTCGTTCGCCATAAACGTACCGGGATAGCTCGGCCGGGTATTTCATGGTGCGGAACTCTGCCCCGGACAATGGATTGGAGACCCGGTTTCCGATTGTGTGTCTGGGTGGCGCCTCACCTCCGGGGCAGTTAAAAGGACACTGCCATAGGTCCTTCTACTTCCTGTAACAATTGAATAACAAAATAATTATCTCACCCGATCGATCGATCGCGTGTTAAACTATACCGATCGATCGATAGGAGCGGAGGCCGTATGAGCAAGATCGAAATCAAATCACTCACGAAACGATACGGCCACGTGACGGCCCTAGGTAACGTCTCCCTGACCGTGGAAGACGGAGAGTTTCTGACCATACTTGGGCCAAGTGGGTCGGGCAAAACCACGTTGTTGTTGGCGATCGCAGGCTTTGAGCCACCTACTTCAGGTTCCATATCTTTTGATGACCGTGACGTGACGGATCTTCCCGCACACAAGCGCAAAGTTGGTTTGATGTTCCAGAGTTATGCGCTTTTCCCCCATATGTCAGTTTACAAGAACATTGAATTTCCCCTTCGTGTCCGGAGCATGCCGAAAACGGATGCGAGAGCCCTCGTAGACGAAGCACTTCGGAAAGTGCAATTAGAGAATCATGGGGATCGACGTCCCTCTCAACTATCCGGTGGCCAACAGCAGCGCGTAGCTCTGGCACGCGCATTTGTTTTCAAGCCAGACACGCTTCTCCTAGATGAACCGCTCGCTGCACTAGACAGAAAACTAAGGCAGACAGTACAAGTCGAATTAAAAGAACTGCAGAAATCACTCGGTATCACCACCATTGCAGTTACTCACGATCAGGAAGAGGCCCTTACTTTAAGCGATCGAATTGTTGTTCTTCACGAAGGTCATGTGCATCAACATGGTGCTCCTCGTGATGTTTACAATCGGCCACAAACACAATTCGTGGCCAATTTTCTTGGGACGGCGAATACCTTTGAAGGAAATGTGAATGTAGAAGGTGACGCCCGGTCAATGCAGTGTGAGGGAATTCCAGGCCGAATACCAGTATCACGCGAGTCTCCAGACGGACTCCAAACCATCATGGTAAGGCCCGAACACATCAGATTCCTTCCGACCACCGATGAGCAGGGGATCGGAGGTTGTGTACTGACTTCAATATGTATCGGACCGGCGGTGAGATATCGGATAGAGATAGAAGGAGGTCGAATTTTAGAAGTGTTGGGCCCGAACGATCGAGATGTAGCAATTGGTGAGAGAGTCCGAATTTTCTGGGATCCCGTTAACGTTTGGGTTTTTCCTGACAAATGACTACCAGTATCCGAGAAATCGCGCGACGCATTCCGCATCACGCGAACCAAGTAAAAGGGAGATAAAGGAATGATAAGAAAAAGGGAGATAAAGAAATGAAAAGGAAAAATAATTCAATTTGGATGCTCGGTGCTTCCGCGGCGATAGCTGGATTGATCCTCACGGGATGTGGCGATGCAGGCACCACTGATGCAGGGACCACTGATGCAGGGACCACCGCTGAGACAGAAGCGGCCGATGCGTCATCAGAGACAGAAGCCGAAAGTTGCCCAATTGACCCAAGCGTGCAATTGAACTTTATTAATGCTGGGGGTACAGAGTCCGACGCCATCCAACTCGGCTATATCGACCCGTTCACCGCAAGTACGGGAATTTCTGTCACCTTGAATCCGCCGAATGATCTTGGTCGCCTTCAGGCAGAAGTCGAATCAGGGAACGTGACGGTGGACCTTTTTTCGACGGAGAGCACAACAGCGGAACAAGCCATTGGAGAAGGTTTGTTTGAGCCGCTCGACACAACCAAAGCAAATTTTGCCCCGGCCATTCCGGGGGCGATTAGTGAATTTACATATGGTTTCCAGTACTACTCCACAATAATGTCATGGCGAGATGAAGCTGTTCAAGGCGGAGCGGGGCCAGCTACTTGGGCAGAATTCTTCGACACCGAGAAGTTCCCGGGGCGACGTGGACTCGCTGATTATCCCGCATTCACAATCCCGATAGCGCTGCTTGCTGACGGAGTAGCTCCCGCGGATCTCTATCCACTCGATGTTGACCGGGCTTTTAATTTCTTAGATAAGAACAAAGACAATGTTGCTATCTGGTGGGAAGCCGGTGCTCAACCACCGGAACTGCTAGCCAGCGGCGAACTGGACTACTCCATGGTTTGGTCAGGCAGAATCGTCTTGGTTCCTGAGGATCAAGGACTGCGATATTCATTTGACCAGGGTCTTTTGGATTTAGCTGTAATTGGAATTCCAAAGGGTGCACCGAACTATTGCGAGGCGCTAGCATTTTTAGCCGTTGTATCTCAGCCTGAGAATCAGGCTGCAGCTGCGACATTGTTGCCTTACACAGGTGGCGCTGAAGGGATTGACCAGTTCCTTCCAGCCGACAATTTGGATATTTTCCCAACATCTGAAGCAAACCTCGCAAAACAGGTGCTTCAGGATCCGAAGTGGTGGTTCGAGAACGGAACTGAAGTGCAGAAGCGTTGGGAAGAGTTCAAGCTTAATCGCTGACACATCAATTTAGTGAATGGACAACTTTGTGAGAGGTAATACTGTGACCGACAGGAGTTCATTTCTTGACGGGCCATTAAGTCTCTCGAAAGGTCCCCGTGGCTGGCGCCGATTGCGCCTGCCACGGGGGTTCATTTTCATTGTGCCTTTGTTGGTTTTCTTAGCAGTGACCTTCGGTGTCCCGCTTGTCGGAGTTGTAATGCGCAGCCTCGGATCCAGCGAAGGTATTAGCTTAAAATACTTTAATGAAGTAATCCAGACGCAGGCTTACTGGAAGATTATGTTAAACACATTCCGAGTGAGCGCTCTCGTTACACTCATGACTTGTCTCATTGGGTACCCGTTGGCTTACTGGATTAGTAGATTGAATCGGACTGCTCAAATCATTGCGGTTACTTTGGTGATTTTGCCTTTTTGGACAAGCGTTTTAGTGCGAACGTACGCGTGGATAATTATTTTAGGTAATAGGGGTTTGGTAAATGAGACGCTTCTAAAGTCAGGCCTGATTGACGAGCCGATGAGTTTGGTTTTTAATGAAACGGGTGTGGCCATTGGAATGATTCACGTGCTTATGCCGTTCCTTGTCTTACCACTTTTAGCGGTAATGATCGGTGTGGATCAACGATTAGTCCTGGTCGCAAAATCGCTTGGCGCTCGTCCTTGGGCTGCGTTTTGGAGAGTGTATTTCCCACTCACATTTCCAGCTTTAGCGGCAGGCGCGATTTTAGTACTAATTCTAAGTTTAGGATTCTACGTGACCCCAGCATTGCTGGGTGGTGGAAGAGTACCGATGATCGCTACGGTTCTAGATACTCTAATTAATAGGATGCCAAGATGGGAAATCGCTTCCGCTCTCTCCATCATTCTCTTGGGATGCTCGTTGATCCTCTTCGCACTTTATCGCCGTTTGGACGGAGTTTTTAAGTGAAGGCTTACAGAGGCAAATTTTCACCGGGTTCCCTGGCTCTCAATTGTTTTGGAGGCTTGACTCTGTTATTTCTATCGGGTCCCCTGATCGTGGTTGGGATTATGTCATTTTCGGCCGGGTCGGGTTTGGAGTTCCCACCGCCTGGTTGGTCCATGCAATGGTACGAGCAACTCTTCGCTAGCGCCCAATGGAGTTCCGCAGTTAAGAATTCCTTATTAGTAGGAGGAGTCTCAAGTGTGGTCGCGCTAGTGCTAGGTGGGTTAGCTGCCTATGGGCTGGCTCGCGCCACCTTCAAGGGGCGGGGCGCAATTTTCGCTTTTTTTCTCGCGCCACTTATCATTCCCCCGATTGTGACAGCCGTAGCGCTTTTCCTTATTTTCACACGCTACGGACTGCGGAATAGCATCTTGGGAATAACTATCGGCCACGTGGTCATAATTACTCCCTATGTAGTTTTACTACTGGTAGTAGCGTTTCAATCGTTCGACGGTAAATTAGAACTAATGGCCCGGAGCCTAGGCGCCACTTGGTTCACTTCGTTCCGCATCGTGGTTCTTCCCATGCTAATTCCAAGCTTACTCGCCGCTTGGCTCATCGCCATAGTTGTGAGTTTTGATGAAGTGATCGTAACCATTTTTGTAGCTGGCAGTCAGCCAACGGTACCGAAACTGATGTTTAGTCAACTACGAGATCGAATTGATCCGACGGTCAGCGCTCTGTCAACCATCCTGGTACTGGTGACGATCTTGGCGATGTTGGTTGCATGGGTTGTTATGAAATCGAGCCAAAACTCGCGTAAGGCAGTGGCTGGCGTTATGGCGGGTCAAGCGGCAACTAAAGAAATCGGATAAGGAGAACTCTATGAGGATGAGTGTTATAGGCGGCGGAACAATGGGTAGAGGCATCGCAGGGTGTTTCGCTGCCGCTGGATTTACGGTGATTGTCGTGGACCCGTCAGAATCTACTAGGGGAAAATTCGCGGAACAGTTGGAATCTGATGTCGTTTGGGCCGTTAATAGACAGTCCATTACAGCTGTGGACGCCAAAACGGTGTGTGCACTAGTCAATGTGACTGACTCAATTGAAGAAGCATGTGAGAACGCTCAATTGATTATTGAGGCAGCTCCTGAGGACATGCTTCTGAAGCGAAGACTCTTCGAGCAAATTGATTCGGCTGCGCTGGACACTGCTTTGTTAGCAAGCAACACTTCGGCTTTGAGCGTGGCAGCCATTGCAGCATCGACAAAATGTCCTGACCGTGTGTTAGGTATGCACTTCTTCAATCCTCCATTGCGGATGCCTCTAGTCGAAATTGTTCGGGGAATAAATACATCTGATGAGAGCATCGCGCGGGCTATTCAATTCACCCAGATGATAAGAAAGGAACCCATCGTGGTGCGTGATTCGCCAGGATTTGCCACAAGCCGAATTAGCGCGATGGTCGGTAATGAAGCATTCTTCATGCTGCAAGAAGGAGTGGCTAATGCTGAAGATATCGATACAGCGCTTCGCCTTGGCATGTCTTGGCCCATAGGACCACTTGCATTGGGGGATCTCGTCGGGCTAGATGTACGGCTGGGGGTTCTGGAAAACCTTTATAGCCGCTTCGGTGAAAAATTCCGTCCTTGCCCCTTGCTCGCACAGTACGTCGACGCTGGGAGACTCGGACGAAAAGTAGGAAAAGGCGTTTATAGTTACGACGCTTCCGGCAAACGCCTACCAGGGAGCGCTGATGTCCGGTGATTAACTTACACGTATCAGATGGTGTCGCCTTAGTCACGATCCTGCGACCAGAACGACGGAACGCTCTGGATGCTGCCCACTGGATGGAATTACGTGCGATATTTGAAAATCTCGCTCAGGAGGATATCTCTGGCATGATTATTACGGGCACTCAAGACGTATTCGCTGCAGGGGCAGACATTCAGCAACTGGTCGAACGAAAACCCCTTGATGCGTTAAAAAGCCTCGCCCAGAGTACTTTGCGGAGTCTTGAGGACCTACCTTTCGTTTCCGTAGCTGCGATAAATGGACACGCTTTGGGGGGAGGGTGCGAAATTGCACTTGCTTGCGACATGCGAATTGCGGTGCCTGAGGCGGAAATTGGGTTACCAGAAGTCGGTCTCGGGATTATTCCGGGGGCAGGAGGAACGCAACGATTGCCGGTCATCGTTGGTTATGCAAAGGCTCTCGAACTTATCATCACAGGTCAGCCTGTTTCGGGCGAAGAGGCTCTGCGGATCGGTTTAGTGAATCGGGTAACGCCACAGACCTCACTTCTGCAAGAAGCCCGGCAATTCGTCGACGTAGTGGGCAAACAGGGTCGAGTAGCCGTGAGCGTAGCAAGGCAAGTGTTAAAAGTTGGTAGATCAAATTCTGAGGCAGGAATGCTTTTGGAACGTCTCGCTTCGGCTGCCGTTTATTCAAGCGAAGAGAGAGAGTATCGAATGACGAAATTCCTAAACAAAACTAAGAAGGGAACCAAAAATAATGATTGATCTTAATATAGAAAATTTGACCAAGGCTCAAAAGGAATTGAGTCTAAGGACTCAATCCTACGTAGATGGGAATTTCGTTGATTCGAAGTCCGGAGAGACTTTTCCAGCTATTTCTCCGCGAAACGGATCGATCCTTGCCGAAGTCGCGTCCTGTCAAGTCGCTGATGTTGATCTCGCAGTAGCTGCAGCTCGACGAGCGTTTGAAGATGGGAGATGGTCTGGATTGCGACCTGCACAACGCAAGGCTGTAATGCTTCGTTTTGTCGACTTGATTCGCAAAAACCGCTTGGAGCTAGCCCTGCTAGAGACTTTAGATATGGGCAAACCAATTTCCGATGCATATAATGTTGATGTGCAGTCAACGGCTACCTGCATGCAGTTTTACGCAGAAGCGGCTGACAAAATTTACGGCGAAATCGCCCCAACCAGTCCAAATATTGTCGCAATGATTGCGCGCGAGCCAGTCGGTGTAGTAGGGGCAGTCGTGCCGTGGAATTACCCGTTACTCATGGCTGCCTGGAAGTTAGGTCCAGTATTAGTCACTGGAAATAGTATCGTAATAAAACCCGCGGAGCAGTCATCGCTGAGTTTGCTAAAGCTGGCAGAATTGTCAGCAGAGGCGGGCTTCCCAGATGGAGTATTCAATGTAGTAACGGGTCTCGGTGATCAGGTAGGAGCCGCCATCGGTCTGCATATGGACATAGATGCAGTCGCATTTACAGGATCAGTGGAGGTGGGGAAGCTTTTTTTGCAGTATTCGTCTCAATCTAATATGAAGTCAGTCTCTGTTGAATGCGGAGGAAAGTCGCCCCAGATTGTGATGGCTGATGCGCACGATCTTGAGCAGGCGGCCCGCAGCGTAGCCGGAGGTATCTTTTTCAATCAAGGCGAGGTCTGCAATGCTGGTTCGAGGTTGTTGGTCGAGGGATCGATCAAGGACGATTTTGTCTCGCTTGTGATGGACTACAGTGAAGATTTTCAACCAAGTGACCCTCTTGAAATAGATTCGACGATGGGAGCTGTGGTAGACGAAAAGCAAATGGAGAGAATTTTAGGATTTATAAAAACTGGATCGGATGAAGGAGCGCGGCTTCGCAAAGGCGGCAGCCAAGTTCACGTTGACTCCGGAGGTTACTACGTCGAACCTACAATTTTTGATGACGTTGATCCGAAAATGGCGATCGCCCAAGAGGAGATCTTTGGGCCGGTTCTTGGGGTGATTCCATTTTCAGATGTTACCCAAGCCATACAGATTGCCAACGATTCTAGGTTTGGTCTTGCGGCATCAGTTTGGACATCTAATATCAATGTGGCTCACTCTGTCAGCCGAAAATTAAAAGCGGGAACGGTTTGGGTCAATTGTTTTGACTCTAGTGATATTACTGTGCCATTTGGTGGATTTAAGGAATCCGGATTTGGGCGTGACAAGTCGCTCCATGCCATTGATAAGTACACTCAATTAAAAACTACTTGGATCGAACTCCAGTAGAAGAATCTGTAGTTAGCAAAAAATTGAAAGCGTTACCCGTCATTACTGATGAGCGCCCTTGGTTATTTAGTGTCGCTGCGGTCGGTATTGGTGTTGTGACGTCATTACAGTCACGAGTCAATGGACTGTTGTCAGTAAATTTGAGTAACGGAGTGCACGCTGCAATGGTCAGTTACTGCGTCGGCTTGGTTTTTATGCTTGTCTTAGTCATCTTTCTACCACGTCTCCGTCATGGCTTGTCACTTCTACCGGGGGCATTGCGAAATGGAGATCTTTCCTGGTGGCAGATGAGCGGTGGTGCCATTGGAGGTTTCTTCGTCGCAGCACAAAGCATGGCTGTGCCAGTGGCCGGTGTCACAACTTTCGCGGTAGCAGTAATTACAGGACAAATTGCGAGTTCGCTTTTTGTCGACAAAGTTGGACTGGGACCGGCGGGGAAGCAGGCAGTCACATCTCGGCGTTTGCTCGCCGCTTTTGTTGCCCTGGTTGCAGTGGCTTTAACGAGCTTTCATCGGCTTACTGTGCACGGGCATGTGAGTGTCATCGTAATTCTTCTAGCATTCGCTGCAGGATTCTTGATTGCTTTCCAGCAGGCGTTCAATGCGAAGGTTGGAGAGGTATCTGGGAGTGTTTCTTCGGCTACCACATTGAACTCAGCGCTTGGAACTTTAGTTTTATGTACCGCGTTCGGAGTCTCTGTAATCTTTTTTGATCAGAGGGTTGATATTTGGCCTCTCGGTCCTGTGTGGATTTACGCAGGAGGGATATTGGGCTTAGTGTCGATTGCGGGAGCTGTTCTCGTTGTGACTCGAATCGGTGTTCTCGCTTTCACGTTACTCCTGATTGCGGGGCAACTAGTTGGTGCATTGCTCTTAGATTTACTGGTACCAGCAGAGGGGTTTGTGATGACGTGGGCCTTGGTATTAGGAATGCTATTAGCGTTCATTGCGGTTAAAATATCGAGTCTGGGAACGCGTCGATCAAAGGCCGAACCGATACTGGGCTAGGCCGAATCTTTGAGCCGCCGCATCGTGCGCAGAATTACGCGGGGGTTCCCTCTTTGCCAGGCTGGTTGTGATTCATTTCATGGTCAGCGAGGAGGTCGCTGAGGTTCCCCGTTTTGTAGACACGGGTTTACGCGGCTTATGCCCCTTTCTTGTTGAACTGTAACTCGTTGGCAAGTTGTGTTGGAAGTGGGAGGACCCCGTTTCTATAGGGATCGCTAGGTTATCTGGTGCCCAGTGTTGGGCCTTTGTGCAGGTGCGGTTGGGGGAAGGCAATAGCTGACGTGCGGGACGGGTGGGGTGTACGTCCCCTCGATCGAGGTGATGAGCCCCGGGCAAGCCCGCTCGACCGCGCTTTTCCACCTCGCTACCGAACTTCCCGCCGCACTACTCGGCCGACTGCCCGGAATTCACATCAGCGTCGCCGCCGCCTAGCACCGCGCCAGCATCGGAGACTGGACCGGCTGCAATCGATGGGGTGTATCAAGGTTCTTGGACATGTTGTCTCTTAGCGAGAGGATGGGGTTATGTCCAAAAGAGACGGAAGTTTTCACCACAGTTCAAGGCCGAGGCAGTTCAATTTGTGATCGAAACCGGTCGTCCGATCAATGAAATTGCTAAAGAGCTGGAGATTCACGAGGGCACGTTGGGTCATTGGGTCAAGCAATGGAAAGACGAGAATCCGATAGCTGCGAAACGGCTCTGACTCCTATGGAAAGGGTGCGGGTGGCTGAGATGGAAGATGAGATGCGCAGGCTCCGAATGGAGAATGAATTCCTAAAAAAAGCGGCGGTGAATTCAAGGGTTTAATGCAACAGTGCTCGAAGTTTATTGGCTGGGGTGTCGTAGTCAAGTACTTTTCGTGGCCGGTTGTTGAGTTTGTCCGCTATCGCATCGAGATCGTCTTGGGTGAGGTGTTTCATGCTGACTCCTTTGGGCATGTATTGGCGTAGTAACCGGTTGGTGTTTTCATTGGTTCCCCGTTGCCATGGTGACCGCGGGTCAGCGAAATAGATTTTCAATCCAGTGTTTGTGGTGATGTTTTTATGATCGGCGAGTTCCATGCCCCGGTCCCAGGTCAGCGACGCGCGTAGGTGATTGGGGAGTTTGTTCATTTCCCGTGAGATCCCTTCAGTGACCGTATGCATGTCCCGGCCATCGAGCTGAACCAAAAGAGTCATGCGTGTTTTTCGGTCCACAATCGT
>Ga0105055_10013015_pt1 | contig 10031 bp, 10 predicted proteins | sample BON03_FD_78090 | JGI IMG/M metagenome (GOLD analysis project Ga0105055, IMG submission 78090) | Freshwater microbial communities from Lake Bonney liftoff mats and glacier meltwater in Antarctica - BON-03 | ecosystem: Environmental > Aquatic > Freshwater > Ice > Glacier meltwater | place: Lake... | reverse complement strand
GTGGACTCTCGTGTTTGGTTGACCTCAACTCGGACTTATATCGCCTTTGCGGTTCCCTTCATGGTCTAGATACATTCTGGGCTCGGGGGTTGAGTTGAATTAACAAAGAGACAACAACAACAACGAAAACAGTTTGGTAGCCCTGCTCTGTTGTGTATAAGCGCCCTCTCCTACCGTAAAACCGGAACCAGTAGTTTGGTCTGTTGCTCCTGCTGAGTGTATAGCCATATTTGGAGCCCTCAATTTAATGAATTTACTTTTCATGATCGTGAAACGCTCTGTGTTAAATGTGTCTAGCAACTTGTTACCAGAACACCCCTGCCATATGTTTGAATTGTCTGGTACGTCCCCCTTGGCGGACTTAATCACCAATACTTTAACACTCACGTCTGAATAACGCTCGTTAAGCTCTAACATGCCTTTAATTTGAACACTTTGTAGCGTAATCTTGTCTCCAATACGCTGACCAATTGTATTCTCAGAATCGGCTACACTTATTACCGTCCACAATTTCTTCCGAGATCAAGGTCTAGAGTATTGATTGCAAAAGCTTGCGTTTAGTGCGTCTATTGTTTGTACGGAAGTTGACTATAATCTAAGAATGCACCAAATGGAGGGTCGATTTGAGATTTGCGCGCGGCAAGCGGAGGTGTGCAGCCAAAAAAAAACTCCCGTCGCAGCCCAATAAAAGCAGCTCATCAGGGGTTATTCTTATGAAAAATTCTGTATGGACTCTGGCGTATTTCGAGTGGCGTGCGGCTGCTCAGACTTCTCGTGTCCATATGAACACGACCATAGGAAGGAATCGCGGTTTTCGTAATAAAATCTTGTTCGCACGTTTGGTGCACGCTCTTGTTTGACATATAAACCTGGCCGCCTGTGTTACCATCCAAAAAGTTGAGCTCAGAATGACACTTGTCATACATGCAACATCAATCCATATGCAGGCGGTCCCAGATGAGCTGCAGCACGCAGCTGTTATCGTGAAACCTTCTGAGATCATGCCGCCGGCACAGTCGCAAAGTCCATTCATGAGTCCGAGTCTGCTTTCGTGTCGGCCTCCAGCCATACTATCTCAGCCCCTGCTCCAGGCCAATGCAAGGGCGATCGCCCTCGACTCGATTGATGAGCAGTCGAGCTGCATCACTCGCCCGATGCTCGAGTCCCACGATCTTGGTGCTCGGAGCTGGCATTCAGGTTGTCTGCATATCAGTGCTGGGCCTAGTAACAGAAGCTATCATCAGAGTCTGCATGGTCTCATATGACTGAGACATGTCTCATATGAATGAGTGAATGGTCATGAGTCAAAAATTGAATACTTACAAGTTTTTTTTGTCAAAACCTCAGATCCAAGTCTCGGTGCGACTCGACACCCAAATACGACGTCATCTGGAGAGGCAATTGGTGCTATATTGGGCCGCGAAGACTCCTCAATTGGAATAGATATGCGACGGCAAGCAGAAGCGCGAGAATCTCGCGATTTGGTCCACCGTCGCAGCGCGACTCGTAGACTCGGAGTCTAATCAGGGTGCAGTTGGATAGAACTTATTGGAAGGGTCGGCTTAGGATCATAGTAACAAACTAACGGGTCCGCTATTGAATCCCGAATTCGATGACCTATACGGACAACCTGGGTTTGGAAAAAGTGGACTTCGAGCTTCAAGTAGGCGGCAACGGTGAGGGACAGACGAAAGGGTCCTAAGTGATTGAATGGGGGTTTCTACCCAATTAGCCCAGTGATTACGTTGGGTTTTCATGAACCAAGAAAGAAGGAAAGAAAAAGAAGAAGGAAAGAAAATCAGGGTAAATCAGTTTCGATTTGCTATTCAAGCGTATTGTATTCAAGGTGGGCTCTGGAAAAATCCTTTCTTCCATCCTCATTCCCGTCGAATTCAGCATTAAATTTCAAGTTTTCCATGCGAATTTCATTAAGTCAGACGTTATGCTCTCTGCCTTTTCATTTTAATGTATATGTGTTTTGTCACTGACAAGTCACTGAGACAACCGTAAAAGCATTATGTCCCGTCCTATGTACAACGTGATGATGAAGACGATTGCGTTTATGACTTCAAAAAGTAGTCTAGTACCTCATTCGAGGTCCCGTCATTGTGTTCACATATTCGTGTTTCCTTTTCTGAAGAACAGTTGTGTCGAAAGAAAAAAAACGGTTAGTCCAGACTTCATCTCGCCGCCTGGCATATATATACAGAGCACTATTTTTGTATTCAAACCCAAAGCCTATTCAAACATAAAGCCTGACACCCCTAGAGGGTTGCTGCATATTCAACCGTAACCGAACGCCCGGGAACCTTTATCATGATAATCGTAGCCGATGTCCTCTTGGCCGTAAGCCCAGTGAACATCGCTAGATAGAATCAGGCCTGATTCTATCTAGCGGTGTTCACTGGCCAATGGCATCGTGGACAATTATCAAATAACGACACCCCTATGTGGGAAGCAGACAACATCTAAAAATACTTGGTCCTGCATTGAAAATGATTGAATGCGCGAAGTGCGGTTATAAAACCCGCGCCAAAAAGCGCGCAGTTTTGCGTATTACGGCGTCAGCTACGAGATTCTGCAAACCTGACATTAGTAGCGCATCGGAGCAAGCATTTCTTTTTTTTTGGGGGCACATTTGTGGTTGCAGCACTCCCACCAAAAGAGGTGTTTGTTTCCCATGAATTGACTCGCTCCTGGTCAACTGGTGTCGTCACAGCCCCGCGCCGTGCGGTGCACTGCGCTCTGACGTGTTTGTAAAAACCAAGTGCTCTGTGTGCTTGGTCACTGTGGAGTTGACAGCTCACACGTATGCACACTTGAGAGAGACTCTATGTTTTTGTTTGTTTGCTCTTCACTGTCACGATTACACAGACGGTCGACTCAGGTGTTGTCACGGTCAATAGACTGATTTTGATTCCCGATTTTCTTGTACTGATTGAAATGTTCGTGACGACAATTTTTTTTTGTCTTTTCGCTTGGGACCTTGGATTGACCTTGAAATCAATAACAGGGCGATCCCATCATGATTCATTGCTGAAATTCATGAGAGAGCAATTCCGGTGCAAATTTCTCTGTCATGAATTAGTCCACCCAACAATCAAAATCCGTCTATAGAATCCGTCTTTGAGAGAGAGTGAAAAAAACCCCAGGGGTGGCACCCCTACTCATCTCTTGACATGGTATGTTTACTGTGCGTGTATCTTGTCTTGATTGTTTGGTCTAAGTAAAATTTGCCCCGTGCCTTCTTGAGCCTTTCTGTGCCTACATGAAACGCAATGTATTGTGTTTCCTTAAAACTACATTGATCCAAGCTATATTGTTTGCCGGAGACCTTTTGTGGCCCTCTGTCACCATTGCTCCACCCTGTCCTGTCCTCTTTCTTTCCGCTTGGCCGAAATTTCTCGAAAGGGGCAACTTTTTAATCGCAGTTTGAATAAGAAATATGTATAGTAAATTGGCCGATGAGAGGCCGTACATCATCGTACGCCGTCTTGAGCAGGCTGAGTAGTATGTAATTTTTTTTGGACAGATTAATCATGAATTAATTAAACAATCAATGAACCTTAGGCCGTCCCATTCGTTTGTTTGTCGCACTGTCTGACAAGCAAGACTTCGTAACTTAAGAAACGGTGTTGCCAGCGGCATTGTGCCCCCCACCTCGCGGGTAAGGCACTATGGGCTGGGGTGTCATTCACAACATAGCCTCCTGCTTTTATTCATGTAATCTCCTTGCTGAGCATGATACAGACCAGCTAAGCTGATGATTAGGAAACAAAACAATCAAGGCAACAAAACTAAGAACATACGTGGCAAGACTCATCGCAAGAGACTGGTAGGGCAACCGCACCTGGGCAGCACATGCAGTCTTAGTCTGGCTACACACGGGAGTGCAATATAGGAAAAAAATTGATGGTATGAGCAAAGTGTTTTTTTAAAACTAAACAACATGTTTACGTGCAACAATATCTCAATTCTTTGTTTTAAGAATGGAATGTGTTGTTTAACTTTAAAATGACATACAAATGTTGTGAATTACGTTTTTTTATTCTTTTTGAACTTGCCACGACATATTCATTACATATATACTTCACTAGGTGTACCCAGTCGTACAACTTACACAAGATGTGACCAGGTCGTCTAGAGGACATATACACAGACAAAAAAATCAAGGTAACTCACACTAAGAACACGCATGGCAAGAGCCTGAGACTATCAAGGGAACTGCACCTGTGCAACGCGCGCAGACTCTGTCTGGTTGTAGACGGGAGTACAACACAGGAATTAGACGTATATAATCAGTCTAGACAAGGCACAAGCACGACAGCAGGCAAGGGGTAGGGCCACCACGCCAGAGTTTGGGGGGGAGCGTCGGAATACCAAGTGTAATAGGCACAGCAATTTCACAGGGCAAGAAGGGTATGGTGGCGTACTTCATTAGTACGCTCAAACTGCATCTGGTGCGGCTCGAAGACTCAAGACTTTTCAACACAAACCACAGTCATTCTATCAAAACAGGCGCGCATGGCCATGTGCGCCTGGGCAAGCGCTATCGGTACTGACTATCCCATTTTCTTTGGTCGCATTAAAGTAGTATGTAAGTGTTGCGATCCCACTACAATAGGGGGCTACAATACTCAAAGCAAAACAACAGGAGATTGACAGGTCGAGAATACCTGAGCGATTCAAGCCAGCTTGAGCATTAATAAAGGTCCTGATCAATATGATCCGAAACGTATCAAACAGGTTTCTTTGAACTTTTTGATAAGCACTGTTGCAAATATGCTATACTAGGTCTAGAAAAAATAGGCAGGCAATCCAATTGGGATCAATCAATCTATCGATCAAGGCTTGCCTGCGAACGAGAAATGCACAGACCACTGAGCATATGCTGTGCCCATTGTAGTTCCTAATATATGGCTGAGCCCATGTGCTGTTGGAGTGTGTTGCAATGCGTTGCAGTGCTTGTAGTACGTTGCAGTCAGGCGCACCAAACATATTCAATCTTTGTAAAAACATGCATACCTCAGATTCAATTCACTCTGTGGGTGCAAGAATTGACATCAGTCATATGTTTTGACACGGAGCTTTTCAAGCAAAGATCCACGGTGAACAATTTGTGTCGTTTTGACATGTGAATAGGTTGATTCTATTTGGTGCGGATGGAGTGTATTTCCCGATGTATGGCTGAGTTCATGTGATTGATTGATGTTGCTTGTATTACTCAATAAGAAATAGTCTAGTAGCTTTGCTAGAAGCTCTATTTGCTGGAATCTTTTTAGAATCTGAGATTTCAGTGTGCTGTCATTTTTGTTTTTTGGATGTGTGTTTGTGTGTGCCAGGCCTTTGTCTCTAACAAAATCTTCTTCCACCCCTTCCAACCAGATTCCTATGCCTAGGACTCGCCATTCCTCCTGTACGCTAATCTTACACGTGTGCTTGTGTGTGTGTGCCTATATTTACTGCGGCGCGTGTATAAATGTGTGATTAAAGTGACAAAAATCAACAAATGTAAGCAAAACCGTGACGAAGTCACTTGCAATATTAAAATAGAAATAGAAATAGATGTTCGTAATGTGTGCTGCTTTGTTTTATCAAACCGATATTGGGGAATAATTTTTCCTCAGCTGATGCTCGCGAGTGAGCCAAGGGGGCACGCACCTACGATTGAGAATCGCCGACGTACCTCCTCACCCTGTCCTCCCTCAGACAACCTGGTGTGGCCGAATCATCACTGTTCACCTTGACTACGTCGCTGGCTACACTGATCCCCTCCTCTTCCTCTTCGAACGGACCTGCAACTACCCCATTGATGACTACGGGCTTTTGCCCTGGTGGTTCCGTTGTCTGGGCAAGTCCAAAGTTTATTCGGCCTCATTGGTGAGGGTCGAAGTGATGATAAGATTTCTTGGGTACTGGGGTCCCAAGGTCTGCGAAGTCCTCCACCTTTCACGACTAAGCAAAACTTAATGTAAAATTTGAAATTAAGAACCCGAGGGAGACAGAAAACAGAGAGGTCAAGTACACACTGACAGCTTTTCGACCTGACAATGAGCCTGTTGACCCCGCAACATAGCAGATCCACTGGGGTACTTCCGGCCGGAATATTGACAAGTTTAAAACTCCTCTGGGAGTTTAGGACCTTAGACTGGGACACCATGAGCTGAGACTCCTGTGGGAGTTTTTCACCGGACTACAGCATTCAGGGGCAGGTGTCTAGATGCAATGTCTGTGGTGAATAAACCTAAATTGGTGTAGGACACATGTCATGTCCGGTAATCAAAAAAAGTGAAATTACATGTCCGATTTGGGGGAAATTGGGCATGTCTGGTTTTGGTCAAAAGTGAATTCTATGTCCGGTTTGGGGGAAATTTGGCATGAACTCTTTTGGACAAAAGGCAAATTTGCATTTGTATTAGACAATTCTGCACATTCCACAGTTGTCTCGGCAGGAAGGAAAGATAGGGTGTCTTCATATTGTGCAGCATCATCTGAGATCAACTGCCCAATATACACGTCTTGCGCGACTCCGAGTCGCTCCATCTTTTTAATTTCTGTATTTTGCTCAGCAACCTTGATAGTGTAACTATCCTGGTAGGTTCCAGCATATAGACGATCCTGTAGCGTCGCAACCTCTATTTCGAGCAGCGTGACTTTGGTGTCATCTTCCTTGTTGGAATCACGCATGCCAGGCTACACAGCCGAGAAGTCAAGTCTATCAGCCCAGTCCGTACATCTACTTTGACAAAAATCAACTCGTCACACCTCAGACACTCTCGTGTTAGAACATTTTCTTCCTTCAGCTCCTGATTATTGAGCTCGACATGCATGTCCATCAGCAGCTCTCCTACGTGGGTTTGTCCTTTCCATGACAGAGGATTTTCACTATTTTCATCCTCTATACTACAACCGCTTCCCCAGATAAGATCGCTGCTTGCCTCGACCAGCCTTGAGTGGCTACATTAGACTGTAGTAGCAGTTCATGCAGTTTTGTGTTCTGCTGCATTTTTGAACGTAAAACATTTTGCAGTGTCTCAAGCGAATCGTTCGCGCAAGTTTCAAGATTTAATTCTTTTACGTCTCTGCCAATGAGCTTGGCCTTGTCTGCTGCAACTCTTTGAATGAGCTCTGTGCCGCTGTCAATGTCATACGTGACTGCACTCTGTCTCATTTGAAATGCCGCTTCTGCATTTTGAAAAACGTGACCATGCGTTGACAGATTCTCGCAATAGGAGTTAAACAAAGGGCCGCAAGTGTTACAAAGCTCAGAATTGAACGAAACATATTTGATGCCGCCAAATTCGTTCGTAACAGATTTCCCGCCAGACATCCGAACTATATTTGTTCGTGTGTTTGTGTGTGTGTGTTTGTTTGTGTAGTGTCTGTGCCTTGTTATCGGTGAGCGTTGACATTAGTCATCGATGATGTTCGTGACGTCGACAGGGTTTTCGTCTTTCGTCTAGCACATTCGTCATTGATTACGTTAATAACTTCTTGCCAATAGTCATTAATTAGCACGGAAAATGGACAATCAAGATCAGACTATTTATATGCGTGAAATGCCTCATCTCACGTCCAGTTTTGAAAAGGGGAAAAAGCGAAAACAGGAAAACAAAAGAACAAAATCCGTAGGAACTCTGGCTGACTGCGAGTGGCGCGCGGCGGCTCCGCTTGCCGCGCGCCCCGCTACAATTGTCTGCTACTATTTGGCTAAGGGTTGGAGGGCTCAAGAAGCAACCATGTGTGGTTGGGAGAGTCGTTATCTGTGTCTATATTGTAGTTGTCCAGTGAGAGACAATGTAGCCCAGAGCTGCCATCATCAGGGTAGAAGACAGTGAAGTTGACTATCTGCTTGCAGTTCTTGCGTTTGGGATTGCTGTTCCATATTGACATCTTGCCAAGACCCATTCATATGTGAGCCATTTGACGAATATGTGCTGTACCATCATCTGTTGTCCTGCTGGGTCAAGAGGTACAAGCATGTTGCCATGTGGTGGCATGGATATTGATTGGAAACCAGGTGCGTAGACCGTGTATGCTGGTGCGAGGCCAGTCATGTCGTGAAACTTAGTTGGCAATCTGCTGTCACCTAAGTCCTGGTGCGCGGCGTGCATAGTCAGAAAGGTGGGAAGCGTGTTGAACTTAACGAAGCAGAGTGCAACTGTTACAATCCCACTGCACTAGGGGCCTACAATACCCCAAAGCAAAACAACAGGAGATTGACAGGGTCAGGGCTACTAACCTGGGGTTTACACTGAGCATCAATAATGCCACTCATATCTTAAGTCAGATCTCTAAGTCTTGTCCAGCGGACGTGACCCGTCATGTAAGACCATTTTATGTATGCTGTAAGTGTATATGCAGTATATGGTACGCAAAGCGTGGCTGAAGTCTATTTCATTGAAGACCATGGTTGTCAGATCACTAAAATAGAGATGCACTTGTAGGGGAAGTGCACGCCTAGACTACGTCGTAGCAGGGCCACGTTCCTAAATGCCGGTGCGCACGACATGGCTAGCCTAACTTAAACCATGAGCCTAACCCACGAATTTTTGTCATTGATTAATGCTCCTTATGGCCTATATGTCATCCGTCCTGTCAAATGCCCATAGCGCTGCGTTAGTGCGGTGTCAGAATCAGCCCAAACACAACCCGTCAATTGAACTCTGATTTGGTCGTCAGCATTCTACTGTCCCCTCGGTGGTCTTTCTTTCTTTCTTTCGAGGTGTGCGGCGTCTTTCTTTCTTTTTTTCTTGGGTGTTGAATACCCAACTTAATCACTGGACTAAGTGGGTGCCACCGGCGCGTTGCGAATGTCCAATTCAGGGCCTCCCTTGAACATTCAAGGGAATTTTTCGGATTTCCGAAAAATTTCCCTTGGACACGGATGATTTTACTACGCAAGGAATCCACGGACTTGGCGCGGGAGGAAGGAGATAATGGAGATCCCTTATCTGTCCACAAGTCCACTTTCTGCACACAGGGTGCGAGCTGCACTCGGGGTGCGAGTGCATTTCAGCGAGGCTGGCTCTAGGGCAAGCGGGGGCCCACTTTCTGAGGGCTGCTGTCCATGGACAGGGGTCAATCTTGCCCAACCGCTTGTGCTTCGCGAAGCGCCACCCACACGCACCCGACAAATGAGGCAGCCCTTGCAAAGCTGCACACGCCGGGGTGCGAGTGTATTTCCGCGAGGCAGGCTCTAGGGCAAGCGGTGGCCCACTTTCCGAGGGCTGAGGTCCAAAGACAGGGGTTGATCTTGCCCAACAGCCTGTGCTTGTCGCAGCACCACTCGCACACACCTGATGAATGAGGCAACTCTTGCAAAGCTGCACAAGGGGTTCGAGTGTGTTTCCGCGAGGCTGGCTCTAGGGCAAGCAGTAGCGCACTTTCTGAGGGCTACAGTCCATAGACAGGGGTGGATCTTGCCCAACTGCTTGTGCTCGTCACAGCACCACCAACACGACCCAACAAATGAGGCAGCCCTTGCAAAGCTGCACACAGGGTGGGAGTGTGTTTCTGCGAGGCTGGCTCTAGGGCAAGCAGTGGCCCACTTTCCGAGGGCTGCGGTCCATGGACAGGGGTTGATCTTGCCAGATGGCTTGTGCTTGTAGCAGCACCACCCACACGCACCTGATGAATGAGACAGCCCTTGCAAAACTGCACACGGGGTGCGAGTGTGTTTCTGCGGCAGGCTGACTCTAGGGCAAGCGGGGGCCCACTTTCCAAGGGCTATGGTGCATGGATGGGGGTTCATCTTGCCTGATGGCTTGTGCTTGTAGCAGCACCACCCACACGCACCCGACAAATGAGGCATCCCTTGCAAAACTGCACACGGGGTGCGAGTGTGTTGCTGCCAGGCTGGCTCTAGGGCAAGCATCAGAAAAATACACTCGCTATACAGTAGTTTCTTAATTTAACAAACTACTATAGTAGTTTTGAAAATCAATAGTAGGTTTAATTTTTTGCAAACTACTATTTGACAATTTCAAAACTACTATAGTAGTATCTTTATTGACTCCAAAGTACTAATC
>Ga0105055_10013012_pt1 | contig 10032 bp, 14 predicted proteins | sample BON03_FD_78090 | JGI IMG/M metagenome (GOLD analysis project Ga0105055, IMG submission 78090) | Freshwater microbial communities from Lake Bonney liftoff mats and glacier meltwater in Antarctica - BON-03 | ecosystem: Environmental > Aquatic > Freshwater > Ice > Glacier meltwater | place: Lake... | reverse complement strand
GATCACACGCTCTCATTTTTTTGTTTGTGTGGGTGGGGGGGAGAGGGGGAGGGGGGGGGGGGGAGAGTGTTAGATAGCGATCGAAGACGCGTGTGTGTGTGTGTGTGTGTGTGTGTGTGTGTGTGTGTGTGTGTGTGTGTGTGTGTGTGTGTACCTTCTCAACCTAACCATCCACCCTACCCACCCCCACCCCCACCCACATACCTTACACCCCAACGTCCGCGCAAAGTACTTCCCCTGCAACTTCATATTCACACTCAACAGCTCCAAGCCCACATTTCACCAGTGTATCACTCTCCTCCCCACCCACCCACCCACACCACCACCACAAACACGTACCTTGAACCCCAACGTCCGCGCAAAGTACTTCCCCTGCATTTTCATATTCACGCTCAACAGCTCCAAGCCCGGCAAGCCCGCATTATGCATCGCATAAGCAAATCTCTCACTCGTATCAAACGCCGTCCCTGGGCCCCACAACCCCAAACGCGACAGACACTGCATGTTCTCCGCCCCCGTCGCAATGGTCGCAGAAGCATAAATAACCCTCGCCTCCCTCAACTTCTTCTGCAGCGCATCAACAATAATAGCACTTTTACTCGGCGAGGGGGTCAACCCTCGTTTCTTCTGCGGAACCAAATTCTTAGCTTTATGTGCCTCATCGAGAGCAAGCACACCATCCCACCCCTCCCCACCCACCCAGCTCAAGAGCTGATCGACGCGGGTGACGGGCCCCCCGGATTCTTTCCCGAGCAAGGTGCGGTAGGTGCAGATCATCAGGCCGGGACCCATACCGGAGAGGTCGGGATTGTTCTTCATTTTGAGGTCGGAGAGCTCGAAGATGCGGGTGCGGAGCCCTGTTGGGTTTTGAAGAGGAGGAAGGGGGAGGGGAGGGAGGGAGTAGATTAGGAGTTTATCATGCTAGGTGTCGATCGAGACGTGCCGCGTCATCTTTCTTCCCAACCCACACATGCGGGTGCGGAAACCTGTTTTTTAGGGGAAGATAAGGGGTTTGTCGTCGAGATGCACGAGAAAAATTCATGCTTGACTCATTTCGTCTTTCGTTTGGAAACCAAATGCACGCAAGGTTCCCTCTTCCCACCCACACCAACCTACCCTCACTTACCAACATCCCGCGCATCTCGTCGAATCTGCGTCGCCAAGAAGGGAGACGCCGTCACCCAAATCGCCCGATCTCGTCCATGCAAGCTATTCTCCAGCATAATCGAGGCCAAAATCCGACCTTTGCCGATTCCCGTTCCGTCGCCCAACATCCACCCCGCCCGCTCGCCCGTCGGGAGCCGCGTCTCGTGCATCTGCATACAATACAACACCGCTTCGGCTTGCAACAACGATAACGCCTCCGATTCCAACAATGGCCGAGGCAAGCGTAACTTGTAGGTGATAGGTGGAGGCTCTGCAGCGGCCATAGCCACAGACTGGACGACGTGCCCGGGGTGAGGCACACCACCTTTGACACGTGCGGGCTTGTACTCTTGATTCGCCCCATCACTCCCACCGACCTCCTCGTCATCGTCCCCATCGTGCAACGCCGCCAATTCCTCCCCTTCTTGCTCGGCTTCCTCGCGCTCAACCTCCCACTCGGGACGCACACGCCCCGGAACGGGTGGTGCTTGCCCTGCGCCGCCGCCCCCCATTCCAGGCGCTCCAGGAAGCACGGGCGGTGGCCGGGGGTTGGGCATGGCGCCGCCAACAGGTTGGTAAAACGGGTTATACTGCTCTGGTAGAGGCGCCTGTTGCTGTGGTGGGTATTGATACGCAGGGTAGCCTCCGCCGCCGCCTCCGCCGCCTCCGCCTTGCTGTGGGTGATGCTGCTGCTGCTGCTGCTGGTTGTCGGCCCCTTGGTCGTGATGGTAGAAGGGCAAGTGGTCTGCGACATACTCCCCGGCTGCCCGGGCAAGGCCACCCCAAAAGCTGCCACCGCCTCCACGCCTTCGCCCCCCGCGTTGCCCACCGCGTGGCATGGTTACTTAGCAGCTGGACGTTGATCGAAAGCCTGCCTGTGTTGGTTCGTGTGGAATGCGGGCGTGCGGAGTGAGACTATGAGTAGACAAACAAGCGGGTAGGCAAACAGGCCAAGCCCTAGCCAGACGTGCTGTAAACGTGCCCGTGCACCTACAAGGGCGTGGGAGCGTGTGGTAAAGACGTGGAGGGGGGATGGCAAGCAAAGCAAAGGAAGAACATCACACACACACACAGCAACCGACCCACGGTTGTTTTGCCAAGGCATTTGTTTTCCTTCTTTTTGTTTTCTATAATCGATCGTTGGCGCCCTAGCGCTTACATATACAAAGACTACCTATTGAGCCCCCTACTACAGGAAAAGGGCTCTATGCCTCGCTCTATGGCACACCAGAGGCCTTGCACCAGGCCAACCTCCTACCCCCCCCCTTCCTTTTCCTCTACCTCTACATTTCGCCGTCAATTTGATCTGATCTCATCCAATCCACGCACAATCTCTTTGTACATAACGCCGCATTTTCTCTCTATCCCTAACTCTCTCCACAACGCTCAACACGGCCTTTCTCACGGTTATACACACGCACTCACACACTCTCACACCCCTCCCCCTCCCTCATTCCTTCCATCACTAGTCAATCGAACCGCGTCTTCTTCCCCCGAGGCGGGTAAGGCTTATGCGTAGACGAGTCCAAATCATTGAAATAAAGCACCTCATCCGTCTGACACTTCCTTTGCAAATACCTCTTCAGCTCCATCGACGACCAGTACGGAATTCGATCAAACTCAAAATGCGGCACCGAAATGACATTATACCCCATCAACTCCAACAACCGCCTCTTCATAATCGTATGCCCCATCGGATGACCCGTATTCCTCAAGAAATGCGCGGGCCCGTCTACTTCTAAAGCGACCCCATGCTCAGGTAAGAGGATATCAATGTCGTGCTCCGCCTCGACCTCGTGAGTAATGTGCAAATTTTCCAACACCTTCGCCACAGCTGCCTGTCGCTTCGTCGTCCTCTTCTCCCTCTCCTTGCTCGTCGCCCATGCCGCTTGCATCGCCAGCAATAACTCCCTCCCTATCCCTTTCACCGCCTCAGGGGCCTGTAACCTCAACAGACAATACACTTGGTATAACTGATTCAAATCCCCCTCCTGCAGCATCTGCAGCCCCTCATCCGCCGCGGCCCTCGCAAACACCTCTTTGAACAACCCAACATCATATACCTCCAACACTGTCAACGCCCATGCCAGGTTCGCCAGCTCCGTCGGGGTAAAATGTGGGAGCCTCGCCCTTGCCTCCGCTGCTGCTGCTAAAACGAATTTCCGGGGCCGACGAAAGACTTTTCCAAAGGCCCAAATAATGTTGCTGAGCTCACGATGGGAGAAGGAACGGAGTTTCCGCGTGGCTTCGTAGGCGACTAGTTGCATTAGATTGGCATTGTCGTATTGCATGGCGACCACCCCAACAGAGAGCTCGGCGAGGTCTTGAGCAGTGAAACGACGAATGGATTTAAGGGCTGAAGAGGCGAGAACAGCACAGAGCATATCAACGTGCGGGCCCATTGCATTCCAATCCAACGGCGAGATCTTCCCAAACGCCCAAGCAATCATCGCAATGTCCTTCGCTTGTAACTGGGCCTCGACATGCAAGGTCGCTTCCAACAAAGACACCATCGGCTTGACCAACCACTTCCTCCCACTCGTCGCCGTCACCCCTCCCTCCTTCCCTCCCTCCCCCCCAGGACTCCCCACCACCCCCCCCATCCCAACACCCACCCCCTGATGCTGCTGTCCATTCAGCTTCAAATCATTCCCAAGCCACGTCGCATACGCCCAGGTAATCAATCCTATCTCCCTAGGTCTCAACCCTACCGCCTTCTCAGCTATCGGCTCAGCAGCCATCTCAAAGAACGAGGCATATTGCAAGGTCATCCCCGCCGAGGCTATAGCCCATAGGACCATGGCTAATTCTCCCGCATTACAGGCTTCGAGCACCGCGCCTTTATTAGCTTGGAGTTGAGAAATGGCTTTGTCAAAAAGCTCCTCGTCGGGCATACCTAGCTTAACTAGCGCCCAGGCAACATTACACAATTGTCTCCCCTTGCAGGCAGGGAGAATGAGGGCGAGGACGGGGAGGAGGCGTTGGGTGATGGCGACGTCGACTGCCGGCGTGAGCCGGGGGGTGCCTGAGAGCTTGCCGCAGCGGTGGAGGACCGTGCAGACGTTGACGTGATTACACGCGGAGGGGTTGTCGAAGAGGAGACGTAGCATTTCGGTAGGGTCGGATTGAGCCCTTAAAATGAGGTCTTGCATGTGTTGGGATTCGTCCTTGGTGGCTTGCCATCGACCGGTGAGGGAGGAGGAGGAGGAGGAGGAGGGTTTGGGGGTGCGTTGTTGTCGTTGCTGCTGCTGCTGGCCTGCGGGGGAGAAGATGCCAGCGGCCTTTGGGCGGGTGGATAAAGGCTGGGAAGGGGTAGGAGTGTGCTGCTGCTGCTGCTGCTGCTGCTGTTGCTGCTGCTTGGGAAGGGGAGGGGAGGTCAGCTCACGCCAGGTTGTTGGTGCGGAGGTTGGGCCAAAGCCGCCGCTGTTGCTGGTGCCGCTGCGCAAGAGCTCGTCAAAATCGATGCCATAGCCGACGCCATCGCTGCTGCTGCCCGCGAAGGAGGAAAAGAGGAAAAAGGAGGAGGAGGAGGAGGAGGAGGAGGAAAATGGTCTTTGTCGGCTACGGTGCGCATTTGGTGGTGCGGCTGGTGATGCTGGTGATAATGGTGGGCAGGGAAGGAGGGACTGAAAGGCGGCGGCGTGCGGGACACGCTGCAGGCCGCACAAGAGCGCGGCGACGGAGACGACGCTTGCTGCTGCTGCTGCTGCTGCTGCTGCGGCTGCCCGTGGTCGCCTGCGGCCGCCTATTGGGGTGTGATTCCCCTTCGATGGAGCTGGTCTTGTCATGCTGCTTGTCGTGCTGGTGGTGGTGGGGAGCTGGCCGGATAGAGTGCTTTATGCCCGCGTTGCCCTTGCCTCCATTCGGGGGACTGCCTGCCTCCTGTGTGTCGTTGTGGTTGTGATAGTGGGAAAGACATATGGGATTAGATGGGCATCACACGATGTAGGGTAGGGGTAGGGCATCGCATTCGCCATGCGGCGGGCGTGCAACGGGCTATTGAGCGCTAGAGGTGGGTGGGCCTTTGAAGAGGGCGGCTCCAGCATCCAAGCGCATGTCGTGGCCAATATCACGCCTTGTAGTCGCCCTCCCTCCCCCACAAAACAAAGAAGCAACGCCATGGGGCTGCTTGTTGCTGCTGCTGCTACTGGTCTAGCCCTCCTCGCCTCGCCAGTCCCAGTCCAAGCCCCAGGCAGAGTCTTTCCTGTGGCGTTTGTGTGTGGATCTGGTGGTGGGTGTTGCTTGCGATAACGATGATGGTGATGCTGCTGCAGCCTATCACTCCACCCTATGGTGCTTGCACTACAAACGCAAAAGCCTCAAGCTATCGTTGAACTGGACAAGCCGCAAGATTTCAAGGCAGCGGCCTGCGCGGGCGCGACGGCGAGTCCTGCAGCGAAGACGCGAGGCTTGACCGTAATTTTGGGGGGGATTTTCTAGTGACCTCCCCACCCTCGATTTCGGCAAGTCTCGAGTCGCCTGCCTCGCTTCCTTCCGCGTGTGGTGGTGAAGCCCTAGCGAGCGGCGGACAAGGACAGGGGAGGCCCAGGCCTACGCAATGCTTGTCTTGGTGGGGTTGTGTGGGTGGAGACTTGGTAAGAAATGTGCATGGACCCCAGGCATTCATCGTTCACCAAATCGGACGGCTCCCAGGCATTCATCGCTCGCGCCGCCCACAAGCAGGGCAAGCAGGCACGCCGGGGCCTTTCCTTGCTTCTCTTGGTCACCACAAGCACCAGGCACATTATACGGGTGGCATTATAGCCATGATGGTGGCGGTGGGGACGGGCAAGACGCTGCCTCTCACGCTGTGTGTCTCATGGCTTTGCATCATCATCGAAGCAAGGAAGCAAGGCAACACCCTCACACACACGCCTCATAATGCTCACTTTCCACCCCACATTCACACCACACACACAACACACGCGCGCGTCTACACCTTTCCTTGCTACTATCTACCGTCTTGATAATCAACAGCCAGTCAAAATGGTACGTGATGTGGAATAGAGGGAGGGAGGGAGGGAGGAGGGCAGGGGATGGATGGGGCGAATGACGCGGATGGACAAGGGGTGCTGGTGCTGCGAGTTCTGGTAGCCCAAAGCATGCGCGTCGGCATTAGCAGCAGTAGCAGTAGCAGCAGCAGCGGCAGCGGAAGGCACAGGCGAGTGTGCGGCTGCATAGGGCTAGGCTTGGCAACGAAAATAGGGCCTCATCTCCTCGTAACGCATCATCGCCTCCTACCCTGCTCTCCACCCTCCCCGGTGCAGCTCCTGTCGAATCACCAGATGCTCTTTTCCTAGAGAGCTTTTCTCCCTGTTTTCTAGCTCCATCATAACCCTAGTCACTCATCTTCCTTCCTCCCACCACCCCACCCAAATAAAACCAAACCAACAGGGCAAGCGCACGAAGAAGGTGGGGATTTGCGGGAAGTACGGCACGCGCTACGGTGCCTCCCTGCGTAAGATCATCAAGAAGATCGAGGTCTCCCAGCACTCCAAGTACACCTGCGTTTTCTGCGGCAAGGACAATGTGAAGCGAGAGGTGGTGGGCATCTGGAAGTGCGGCTCGTGCAATAAGAGCATGGCGGGCGGGGCTTACACCCTTTCCACTGCTGCTGCTGTCCAGGTCCGTTCGACCATTGCCCGCCTACGCAAGGCCAAGGCTGAGGCCGTTTAAGCGCTTTATTGGTTATGTTCTTGGTGCTAGGGAGGAGTATTACTTAGGAGAAGGAGGAGGGAGGGAGGGAGGGAGGGGAGGCGAGGGGGTTGGACGGAAGGAGGGGCGCCGTGTGTTCAAAAGAACCGCGACCGAACGGGGCGTCGGCGCTTGCTTGCTTTGGCAATCTCAACAAAGAAAGAACTACCCAGGCGGATACAAAACATAAAAGGAGTGGAGAGTAATGAGGGAAGAAGAAGAGATGAGAGATTGCTTTCCTTTTTCTTGCCGTTTTGATTCTTCTTGGTTTTTCTTTTTTTATTCCCTTGCAATACAACAAAAATAGCTTTTCTTTCCTTAAGAATGAATGCATGAATTAAAAACACACATACACACATGACACCCACAAAATTTATGACACGAAAGCGTCTCTGTTACAAAACACTGTCACCCTGCCCTCCCCTTCCCTGTGCCAAAATCCCAGTTTTTCCCCTCTATAATTCTATTCATTATTCACAATTTTTCCAATTAAAAGCTCAAAGTCCTTCACTCGCTTGTGCTGCAGCTACTACAGCTTTGAGCATCATCATCTCCCTCTCCCCTCCTTCTTCTCTACTGCTACTATTGCTACCTCTACCAAACAGCTGCTGCTGCTCCTCCTGCTCACTCCCCCCCCTCGTCTCCCCCCACCCCGAGCCTAACTGCAACTGAAGCAAATCCAACAAAGCACCATTCGCGCCCCCACCATTCGCGATTTTATAGGTACACGCCGTATGTACTATTCTGCCCGGATGGGGGAAAGGCTTCACATGCTGCAAACAATCAACAAACACCGTTACGTCTTGCGCTGCTGCTGACATTAATGCCTGCCCTACCCCCCTTACTTTCACCAACCCGTGATTCATAACCATCTCCCGCAGAAAAGAGCAGGCCACCGAAAAAGGGAGACGAACAATAGAGATATGACTGTCCAAGGGGAAGGAATCCCGTCGAGGAATGTCGTGTCCAGAAGTAGTGGCAACTCCAAAGCTCTTCCCGTACGTAGGGGCCTGGTGCGTGCCACTAATATGGGTGGGTCTGACGCGATATATATCCAGGGTCGCATTGTGTAAGCGGGCGGGGACGTGGTTAGGGTTAAATACAGAGACCCCCACATCCATTTCGAGCGAGATGGCCCAGTCCCAGGGGGAGATGCGCATGCTGGCATAACGTAAGGAATCGATTTGCCAGGAGGCGAAGCGGGGGAAGAGCAGGTAGGTCAAGGCGACGATGGTGGAGAGGGTAAAGCGTGCACGGGAGAGGTAGAGAAGGGAGGCGACTAGGACCATGGTTAGGGAGCGCTGGAGGGGAGGATGAGAATCAGATCAGATTCAAAGAGGGAAGGGGTCAAGGGTAGGGTGTCCCGCTGGCTTGGGCTGAGGCTCGATGAGCCCGCGCGTTGCGCGTTGGTTGGTGGAGGTGCTGCACGAAATGTAGACGCTGCAGAATCGCGATGGTGGCGCCGGCAATGCCTGTTGCCTCTGTCGTTTAGAAGGCTTGGCTAATGAGGACGCATCACATGCACACCGATCCTGCCCATATTCCGTGACGTGTCGTTTTGTGTTGTGCAGGAAACGCTATCCCAGGCCACGCAGACGCCTGTAGTCATTGTGAAGGTGATAAGGAGGGCTGTGAGTGTGTATGCATGAGCTAGGCACAAACAAACAACACAAGACGTGGCTATGGGGTCGGCGGGTCGGCGTCGTCATCATCATTAGCATCATCGATCGCCTCTCCTCCTCGAAGCAAGGCAACATGGGCGACGTTCACCCTCTCTTACCAAACGCAATGCACCCATTCCCACTCCCTACCCTACACCACACAACGCACAGGAGGATCTCATGGCGGCATTGGTGCCACGGGGAGCCGGCAAGGCTGGCGGAGACGAACAGCCTGTAGGGGCCAAGGCCCTCGCCCAAGCGTACCAACGCGGCCTGCAGCCTACGCCCAGTCCCTTGCGGCGCATGGAAGACCCGTGCGCGGATCACATTATGCCCTCCCGCAACAACAACAAGAGTAAGAAGGAGGAGAATGCCTTGATGCTACCACCGGCTTTCCCTCTCTCCCGTACCCGCCGCATGACCCAGCCGCAAGTCTTGGACGAGGACACGTTCGTGGATGCCATGGGCGAGATTATCGAGCGTGATTTCTTCCCAGAGCTGCCACGGCTGCACCGGCAAATGAAGTGGTTGGAGGCCTTGGAGGCCCGTCGCTTGCGGAGCTTGACAGGGGTCCGGCGGGTGGTGCAGTCGGAGATGAGACGTGACTCCTTTGGTGCTGGTGCTTCTGAGGGAGGAGCCTCCTCCTCTTTGTCATCGTTGGCCTTCACTCCTGTCGGCGGCGGCGGAGGAGGACAACGACAGCACATGGCAGGATCCGACACCCCTCTCTCCATCAGCAACAGTAGTGACTCGCCCTCCCTCCCGCTCTTACCCCTGTCCCTAGACCAATTCCTCGCCCGGTTCCAAAGTGAAGACGACGCGGCCTTTGACGTGCTTGCTGAACGGATGCGCGACGCCCATCGTCGGAAGTATTGGTGGATTTACCAGCACCCTCATCTAGAGGCAGGGAAAGAAAAGCTCTACCTCTTGCCTAACGGAGAAATGATGATGGAAGAGCAACATAAAAAACACGTAGCAGCAGCGAATGCCAAGCCACGATTGGGGGATGATAGGCCCAATGGACCAGAGACCTGGCCGAGTCGGCCGCAGAATAATTTGATGTTCCTCCCGGGGTCCTTAGAAGAGAATGCGAAGGTGCACCAGAAGGGGGTCAATGGCGCGACACAACTGTTGTTGGAAGGAGGAGGGGGAGGGAGGGAGGGAACGATGATGCTAACAGCAGGAGCAAGAAATACTAGGGTGGGTCAAACGGCGAAGGCACCAAAGAGCCTCGTGCACAGCAACACACGCTTCTCTCCCACCAATATTCTGGAGTGGAAAGCAGGGGGGGGAGGAGGACGTGCTTCCCCTTTAGAGAGACTAAGCTCTGTAATGAGTACCTTATCTTCCGACAGTTCATGTTCGACTGACACACAAGAAGCACGAGCGCGTGCTGCTGCTGCCACGCAAGGATTTGTACCGATGACTCCTCTCTTGATTCCGGGTATGGGTGGAGATGTCCCTATTGTGACTTGGGGGGAGATTGGAAGCACTCCTCTGAGAGTAAGTGAGCCTTTTGATTATCTAGGAG
>Ga0105055_10012996_pt1 | contig 10044 bp, 10 predicted proteins | sample BON03_FD_78090 | JGI IMG/M metagenome (GOLD analysis project Ga0105055, IMG submission 78090) | Freshwater microbial communities from Lake Bonney liftoff mats and glacier meltwater in Antarctica - BON-03 | ecosystem: Environmental > Aquatic > Freshwater > Ice > Glacier meltwater | place: Lake... | reverse complement strand
GTTCTCTCGCGCTTCTGTTACTGCTTTAATTTGTTTCGCTTCTTCCGTTGCGCTTAATTTTAATAATTTTATTCTGTTTATTTCATCTTGATACCTTTGAGCGTTAGCGTCTTCAATACCTTGCGCGATCTTACCGCCTTTGGTTTGCGCTGCGTTATATCTTAATTGAAAGTATTCTGCCTGTTGCGTTCCGCTTGCAACCTTCCACCAAGCCATTGCCAATTCAATCAAGCCTTGAATAGCAATTGCGACACCCATCCCTTTAAGAGCCGATCCAAATTTACTCGCTTTAGATGCTGAATCACCAGCAGCGTCACCAGCTTTCTTCGTCGCGTCAGCCGTTGCAAGTAGTGCCGCTTTGTTTTTAAATAAATTCCGGGTCCAGTCGAGAACTCCAGAGTTCAAAATCTTTTGACGTGCCGCATAAATAGCTAAAAATACCAACACTTTACTGCCAACCTTAACAATAGCCCCCATATTTTCTACGAGAAACTTAATAGTTTCTTTTAACTTGTAAGCAAATCCAGAAGCTTGATTAAACGCGATCAACTGCTCCTGTATTTTCTTTGTCGCCTTGGCTAATGTTGCCGAGAGCGTATCGTTTTTTAAGTCAAATTCATCAGCTGCCGAAGTACCATCATCCAACGCTTTCGTGTGCAAATTCTGCAATTCCGTTAACCTATCAACGTTATTCGTTAAAACACCTACTATTCCAGATGCTCGAGCCGACGTAATGCCGTACGATTCGAGCATGTCAGTAAGCGCAAATAACCCCTTTTCACTGCTTTTCGCCCCAACCGCAACCGCTTTCAACGCTTCGATAGGCGATTCCTCCGCGATCTTCTTGAACGCTTCTGGTGTCATTCCAGCGATCTTCGAGAAACGTTCGAAGTCTTTAGCTAAACTAGGCAAAACATTCTGAATCGTTGTCGCTGCGATCTCAATACTTTGCCCAGATTCATCGAACAAAGCACCCAACGCGCCAGCATCCTCAAGGCTCAAAACGTCAGATAATCCGATCATTCTATTCGTGAAATCAAGAATAGCGGGCGCACTAGCCTTTGAATTCGCAGCAAGTTCGTTTATTCCAGACCCTACCTTCGTGATCCCTACACCGATACCGAACTCCTTTTCCAACCCAAATTGGCTCGAAATTTTACCTAAACTCGTTGCGATTTCGTCGGCAGTACCTTCTAGTTCATCCCCTAAGGCCACGAACACGACATCCGCTGCCTTTGCGAAATCAACAACGTCCTTCGTTCCTGTGATATTTAACCGCCCAGCCGCAACAGCCAAATCTTGCAAGTTAGTTATTGAAGTCTTCGTGTCTAATTTTAATAGTTCAGCAGAAACGAATGTCGCATCCTTTGAGGATAGTCCAGTTGTTTTTCTAATATCAGCGATTTTCTCGTCGTATTCGGCAAGCACCTTAATGCCCTCACGCGCGGCAAATCCAATACCTATTGAAATTCCAACTTTCGAAAGTGCGGAACTCGCAGCCGTCCACGCTTTACCGTAGCGTCCAACATCACGACGACCATCACGCGCTGCATCATTTACCTTTCTTAGTGAGTTATCTAGCCTGTCAAATTCTCGCTTTGCTGCTCGCGCCTGTCGTGACCCAACACCGTGCTGAGCCGCTAATCGCTTTAATTCGGCTTGTGCCTTATTTGTAGCTGCCGTTAACTGCTTATACGCGTTCGCTTCGTCAAGGATCGTTTGTTTTGCCTTGTCAGCTACTTTATTCGCTTTCTCCTTTGCCGCGATTTCGCGCTTAGTTAACGCTACTTGACGCTCGGCTTCTTTGTTGATTTGAATCTTACCGCGTAATTCAGCTTGTGAAAGTCGCTCATTCGTAATTTTAACCTTCGCAAGTTTATCCTCGTTAAGTAGCTTATCGCGGATCAATTTCTCAGAAGCAATATCAGCTTGATTGATTTCCTTAATGCCCTTCGATGTCTTATCGAGCAACGGGTTAATCTTCGAACTTAACGTCGCAGCCATAGAAACGAAACCCTTGTCCATCTTCTCTAATGAAGCCGTTAAAGCGTCAAGGTCGAGCCGTATCGAGTTAATCGGATCGCCCTGAATTAAGTCACTTTTTTTTATTCCTTCTGCCATATTCGTCCATTAAATCACGGAATTCCGTTACTGTAATTATTTTTTTATCGATCCATGACGGCATCTGTGTACGCAGCCACGCGAGTGATTCGTCAATTGTCATTCCTTTAAATCCCTTAGGATCAGCTTTGGCGAGGTTAATCGTTTCAATATTTATTTGATTGATGTACATCTTCTCTCCTGTTTCGATGTAAAGCAATCTCAATTTCGTTAGTGCGATTTTTATTTTTAAGTAAATAATCATATCTTCTCGCAAATCGTAGCGATCAATATATTGATCCTGCAAATCTTCGAATCGTTCAAAATCTAAACAGGTTGAAACAGCATCGAAATTCATGAACCTTAGATTTCCATTCTGACACTCATCCCAATTGTACAACGGCATTTGACTAATTTCCGAATAATACCTTACGGACGGCTTCGATGTATTTCCCTTTGATTTCTTCCTTAAGAAGTTTAATATTCTCACCGGTTAAATTTAATATTCGTTCACTATACCAATCCTGATCCTGCATCTTCCTGTAAGTTTCGGAGTTCGCGCTCGGAACTATCCTGTCCGCAAACACTTGTAAAAACATCGACTTGTAGAACCCTCCTGTATCATCCAGCGTAAAATGCGTGTTGAACTTTTTCAAAGGGTTGATAAACGAAGTAGTGAGCGAATAAGTACCGATCACATCACCATCTGCATCAACACCCTGACGAGTTAATTGATCGTCACGAATCCAGTCGAGAATTTTCCTCTTCAAATTTGCGTCAAACGCATTAAACCAAACGACAGACTCCGACAATAAACGCCTTCTCCTAGCTATTTCATGCAACTTACTTTGTCCAATTGCCATTTCTTTTGGTTTAAAAAAAGGGGCTACATTCATGCAACCCCTTTCGCTTTTAATCCTTCTTTCTTGCGCTCTTAACAGGCTTGTGTTTCCCGTTAACGCGCTCCCAAGCAGTCTTTACAATTTTAGAATCTATCTGTTTAGAGTCTTTAACCGCTTCATCTAACGTCTTGCTTTTCAGCCAAACGTTATTAAATTGGTAACGACCTACGATAGTAACTTCCATTAAACCGAAATAAACGCAGTTGCCGAAGATTCAAAACCATTCAAGATCGGAGCAGTTGCCGCTCTAAAAGCTGTCAACGTTGCCGCCCCCGGTGTAATTGGTGCTGTGATCACCGCTGTGTACGTTCCTGCAACTGCCGTTTCAGTTACCGAACCGATAACAATTGCTGCGGAACTTGATAAGCTGTAACCCGACCAGTCAGCCGTAAGTCCACCAACCCAAGCCATCGATGCATTTGCATAACCGTAGTTAAGCGTGCCAACGATAGTTAATTCAGTCGCTGAATTAACCGTGATCGCAAGGTTCACATCAAGCATCCCTTTCAAATCCAAAGGTAAATTAGCCCCGAAAACAGAAGCTGGAAGCTGCCATTGATTTGCGTCTGTCGTTGTGTAATCGTAATCGTAGTTGAATCCAACCATTGACGGTGTCGTCGCTGTTCCTGGTGTGAACTTTGCTTTGTACGAGTTTTTATTTATCGGACGACCGTAAAGTACTGTTCCTTCTTTCTGTCCTTTCAAGTTATTACAAACGTCTATCTCAAATTCTCCCATATCAGCACACATCGATTGTACTTGATTGAAAAATTGCTCGTTAACGTTCCATTGTTCCCAAAGAACATTTGTGATCCCATTGGCTGTCAAATAACGCTCACCGAGGTCAGTTGTCGCGAACGTTGGATCAGCTTCTGGAGCTGTCGCGTTGTTGATGTTATTAAAGATGTATAATCTTTTTGAAGGATCAGGGTTATTGATCGCTGCCAATAGATCAGAACCAAACGTAATTGACGTTAAATCAAACCCGTTTCGAGTGCCATCATCCGCGACATTACGCATAAAACCCTTTCCTTTTACTACTCCGAACGCCTTCGCGTCTGGATACCCCGTGTTACCAAAATCACCCGTGCATCCGCATCCTGCTGTTGCCATTTTTTTATTGTTTATTTGTTGTTAGCATCCTTCACTATAATACACCTCGTAATTGAAGCGCACAGTATAATAAGGCTGCATATTTGTTAATTCGATCTGTCCCGTGACAAATTCTTTATATACTTCTTGTATCGTTTTTTTTATTCCTACTAAACTGAAAATCTCATACCCCGAATAATTGTTAGATGCGTCAACCACCAATTGGTTGAATTCTTCGTCAGCCCTGTGATCAATCAACGGGAATAACTCGTCCAATTTTACTTGACAAATCAACGAAACGGTCGTCTTTCCTATCCACTTATCGAACGTTACATCCGTGTCTGTGTAGAAAAAAGTACTTATTCCGTTGACATCTTCCGTGTAAACTTCCGTATAATCAATAACTGATGAAAAATGAGCAGGAATTAACCCGTTGTACTCACTATTTCCAGACGTTGGTATTGAATAAATTCGGGGGTAACACATCCAATCCGTAAAACCTAAAGTATTATACAGATACGATTGAAACCTATCTATACTTTTGTCTAGTCCTTTCGGTGCTGTCTTTTGAATTATCATTGCTGAGTAGTTACGATTAAATATTCAGAATCATTGTTGAAATATCCAAATTTTACCTTATCAATTTCTGACTTCGCTCTGCTAACTTCGCCAGCTAATATTTCTCTTATCCCTACAATTCTCAATTGCTCCTTTCCTCCAGCCTGCCCCTCGATAGATCGAAGAACAGATACCATCATTTCCTTGCTTATGCGCTCCTTTCCATTTATTCTAAAGGAAGATGAAAACGACAACATAATAGTCATTGCCCAAGTAAGCTGAACCGATTTTGCAAACATCGGGGTGTTTTGGAGTATCAAATCCGTATAATCGTAATAGGTCGTTATATCAAAGTTTAGTCCGTTATGCTCAGATTCATTATTAATCGAATTTAGATTTAGGAAATCGCCCTGAATGGAAATTCTCTCGATTCCAATTCCTTTTATCGAATTAATCATGTCGCCTGATTCATAGCCGCGACTTATTGGCTCAACGCCAACCACCTTGTGATAACCTAGGAAATAACTTCCTTTATACGGAATCTCTGTACTATCAACACGCCAATTCAACTCCACTTCTTCGAGCGACGTACCGCCACCAATAACAACCGATTGCGTGAATAACGGCTCTGTCTTAGAGCTGTTATATAAGCCGATTATTATAGTACCAGCACCAACCATTTCGAGAGTACATTTAGTGATTTTAAACGCTAAATTCTTCTCTTGTCCTGCTTGGATTTCGTACCCGTAGAATGTCTCAGCATCACCCGTTTGCGTAACCAAGTTTTGACGATCGAAAGTCTGACTAAACAGCTTGTTTCGATCAATATAACTCGGCTCAGTAAATATTTGACTCAACACACTTGATACAGCACCCTCCCTAATTTGCCCCATCCGAATAGATAGGTCAGCATCGGTGATGTCCTTATAATCTTGCGTATCAATCCAGAATTCAGTTTTGTAGTTCGAAATATCATCCAAAAATAAGCCGCTCGAACTTGACTCAAAAGAAACGTCTAGTTTCTGATAAGCAGGATCGAAGGGCTGGCGTATTCCAACCAACCCCACGAAAGCAGCCTGTATTTTCGATAGATCGAAAGACATTAAACGATTGCGAATGCGTAAATAGTCGTCTCAGTAGCCTCGCTCAAAGGTGCTTTTTCGAATGCCAAGAAGATAAACAACTGGTATTGCGATGTAACATCTTGCGTTTGACCATTGATAGACGAGCCATCCGAACGAGTTTCGTACTCATGCGTTCCATATTGCAGACCATCAACTGGATTAAGCAATGAACCGTATTTATTCTCCTTCGTAGAAACGCCTTGACGGTTCTGTGTTGGAATCCAAGGAAGAACCGATACTGTTCCGCGAGGAACTGCCATCCAGAATCCTTTTGAGTAAGTAGCAGATAATGCTAATGCTCTAGCCGTTAAAGCTGGATCGTGAATAAACGTAACACTCATAAACTGGAAACTCAAATTCGTCGAGTTCTGCGCTCCTTGTGCAGCTTGCATCTGGAACGTCGTGTAAGAAGTCGAATCACAAACAACGTCGTAAACGCCACCTTGGTACTTGTTAATGTCCATTACTACGCGAGTAATCGACATCGCTTCATCGCCGTAAGTAGTTCCCGTGATTTCGTAAACATCGTTAACCGCTGTAAACGCACCTTTAACCGCTGCAACATTGACACCCGTTCGGTTGTTGAACAAGTAAGCGGAACTCACATCGTCCAAACCTTCTGCGAACCCACGAACTTTATTACTCAAATTGTCGTTGAACAATTCTTGCCACGTTTTCGTTGAAGCATTCGCTTGTTTCAAGGTCATTGACCAGTTAGAGGAATAAGGAGTCCACGAAGGAGTCAATGTTCCTGAATCACCTTGACCGCCTGTATGGTCATGGGAGATGCCAGCAGTAGATAATGTTTCTACCGTTCGAAGGAAGTAATTCGCTTCGATTACTCGATTGACAGCTGTTTTTAGCGTGTCATATTGAGGGAATAAAGTTCGGGCATCCGTTGAGTTGAACAACTGGAACACCGCAGGAACTCGGAAACGCTTTTCTGCGCTCGCGAATTCTCCATTGAGCCAAATCTGCGCCTTAACGAGATTAGCCGTTGAATAATTAGCCATTTTTTTGCTATTTTAAATTAAAGAAAAGTCTGATAGTGGTCACCGACCGAATGGGAATAATCGAACCTCGATTGTAGCAAATATAGCAATTATTCATTAACGCAAGAAAAAAAATTAAGAAAATACTAATGGCTTGGTATTATTTTTCGTATTAAAGCCTATTGCGATCTCGTTATACGTGCATTCGTCCGTAATAAAATCGGTGTGGTATAGCACCACGTCTTTGTCTTTATCCTCAAAGAAATATATTCGCACATTATCCTTCAATGCCACTTTCTTTTCCTCTGAACTCGCTTCATCGCACGTGATAAAACCCCTGAATAGCGGGTTATTATCGAATAAGCAGAAGCCATCATCATCGAAATTGATGAAGTCCGTTCGCTTCGGCTTGCTCTCCAGGAACTCGAAGTATTCGTTTATCGCGCTAATCTTCTCTTTGTCGCTGATCTTCTTCTTTTGAATCATCGCGACAAACTCATTTAGCGTGATTAATTTTTTTGTGTATTTTTTCATATTTTTTTATTTGATCTGTAAAGGTACACATATCGGCTTGTTAGGTGTAAATAAATTAGTTTTCGTGAAATATAAGTATAATTATCCAATACTAAACAATAAAAAAGCCCCGAAATAAATCAGGGCTTTAATTATTTAGTCTTCAAGTGACACCGTGCCAGCCGTTATCGCTTGCTGCATCTCAGCGTTAAACGATTCTGAATTCGTAGCGTGTCCAGCGTCATTAAGTGTTTTCGCGTAGGCGTCAACCGACGTTTTGCCTGAGCCGCCAGAATCACCACCACCTGCACCACCATCAACCGAAGGGAGGTACATCTTGTTAGTTTCGAAGAATCCACCGATAACATCCTTGAATGGCGTTGGGCTTAACGTTGCTGCGTCCTGTAACACCGATCCCGTGATTTTATCTTTCGCAACGAATTGATTATCGTCAGAGATCCCAAAATCATACTTACTCGATAATATCAGCGCCATATCTTCACGCGGAATAGTTAAAGAAGTAGGAATGAGCGTGTCAATATATCTGTCAACTCGATATTGTTTCTGAATGTTCGAAGATTTTGTTTTCTCGCTGTCAATCGAAGCCAACAAATCAATGTTAGAAGATTTCAAAGTTTCTAAATCAGCCTTCCAACGTTTCTCTTTGTCGTCAATAGAGATTCCAGACTCGTCAATCACCTTCTGCTTAAACGCATCGGCAATCACTTGATAGTCTTTACCTTCGACATTATCCAAGCCTACTAACTTCTTGAAGTCTTTTATGCCGATTTCTTTACCTACCTTGATCTGTTCATCCTTTAGGTTAGTGATAAAGGTATCGTTCTCGTCCTTCGTTCGGATAATAAACGGAGAATCTACCGAGATTTCCGTTGCCTTGTCCTCGATCGCTTTGGCTAGTGTCGCGTCGTCGATTTCGATTTCTTTACCTGCTACTTTAATTTTCATTATGCTGCTTATTAATTAATAATTAACCATTCTTTGCTGCCTTATCAGCTGCGATTTCTTCCTTTGTTCGTCTAATTCGTGGCTCGCTTTCCGACTTCAATGAGTCGTTTTCCGCGCTAATTTTACCGATCAACGCCTGAGCGACATCCGAAAGTCCGAGTTTTTCTTTAGACTGCTTATTCTTCAAGTCCTTTGAATGCTTCTCGTTCAATTCCGTCCACACTTCAGTCGCTTCGGCATCAACTATATACATCTTTCCACTCACTCCTGAATTGGCATTCGTCCGGTCAACGTATGATTTCTCCACCTTAACGCCTGGGCGCTCAACTACTTTAGTTCCTTTTGTTTGATATACTTCATTTTGTCTATCCTTCAACTGGTACAAATCTGCTACTACTATCATCTGTTTTTATTTTTAAGTTAAATTCTTGTTGTAAAATTACGTAATCTTTCTCTTTATCCGCATCCTTCTTCCACCAGTCGTTAAACAACACCTTCTGATAAGCATCCGCAGCACCAAATAAGGTAAAAACTGTGTTTATGTCCCAATGGACAAACGGCTCGATTTTTATCTTCTTCATCATCTGGTTCTGCATACGTGGATCAGTCTTATACTTGGTAAGCACCCATTCTTCAAGCAGCTTATCAAGGATCGAACTAGGCAGATTTTCCTTTCGCGATTTGTCGTATCGCGCCAAAACTGCATCAACCGACTCGATTAAGAACCTTCGTCCAGCGACATAAACATACCTATTTTCAGGGGATTGCGTTCTGTCAATTGCCTTAACAACGAAGTTTGCTAGTGTATTCTGAACGTATTCCGCGATATTTGTAAGGCTGTTCAGCGCGATATGGATAGGCTGTTGATCAATGAATCTACCAGTTGCCGTTTCGTTTCCTTTCGTGTTCTTATCCTTGGTTATACCCCAAAGAGTTTCCTCGATCTTATCCTCTAATTCTTCAATCGAGGCCGCTGAATATTCTAAGAAATCAATGTCGGGAGATATATACCCTGCGTAATCCTTCACGGTTGGATCGCCCTCACGTGGTGCAGGAACTTCGATTACATCGCTAACGTCATTCGATAGCACATCACCCTTTAAACTTCGCGACGCGTCAACACCTTGACCAGTACGATTAACACCAACCTCGTCGCGGTGCTTCATCTTCATGCGCCAATGCAGCGGAAACCCTTTTGTGATTTCGTAAATAGTTCTAACAGAAGTTTTTAAGGCGTACATTTCAGAATCTGGAATGACTTTATCGAGCCAAGACAGACGAGATTTGCACCCCATTTTTATTCGTTCACCCAAAACAACCGCAGGAACTTGACCGAATGGATGATCGAACGACTTTTCGTCCTCCTGAAATGTACCTCCGATTTGCTTAATAAGCCATTCGCGCTCCGAGTCAACTAGCCGCCAAAGTAATCCGTTTGGAATTGGCTTAGGCTCGAATAGCAACACGTTAACCGATTGCCCGTTAGCTTCGTAGTATCGGATGTCCTGAATTGATTTGTATGTAGGATAAATCTCGTTAATCTTATTTTCTTCCGTAGTGTATTCCAAGAATATTAACCCCGAAGGATCGACATCAGCTAACTGAAATAGATTTTCAGATAGGTAGTCGTGAATAGACTTCTGCCCTTTAAAATTCGTTAGTATTTCGGATAGTTCTTCTTTTAAAACTTCTGATTTAATAGCTATTTCAACAGAGCCTCCATTCGCTTGAAACACATTCGATCTTGCATTCGTAACTCTAGCGAATAACGATCGAATATCTTTAGAATATTTCTTT
>Ga0105055_10012990_pt1 | contig 10047 bp, 15 predicted proteins | sample BON03_FD_78090 | JGI IMG/M metagenome (GOLD analysis project Ga0105055, IMG submission 78090) | Freshwater microbial communities from Lake Bonney liftoff mats and glacier meltwater in Antarctica - BON-03 | ecosystem: Environmental > Aquatic > Freshwater > Ice > Glacier meltwater | place: Lake... | reverse complement strand
TGTGTGTGTGTGTGTGCGTGTGTGTGTGTGTGTGTGTGTGTGTGTGTGTGTGCATTTGTGTGTGTGTGAGTGTGTGTGGGTGAATTTTTAAGCACGAATACCCGCCCACTACTGGTGTGTGTATGCGTGTGTGTGTGTGTGCGTGTGTGCGTGTGTGTGTGCTTGTGTGTGTGTGTGTCTTGAGATATTTCATTGTGCAAATACCAACCCACTCGCCTTTGTGTTTGTGTGTGCATATGTGTGTGTGTGTAACTGTGGGTGCGTGAGCGCACGCTATGTGCGCGCATACGTGTGTGTGTATGTGAATTCCATGGCGTGAATTCCGGTCCACTCCTTTCTTCTTGTGCGTGTGCGTGTGTGTGTGTGTGCGTGTGTGAGTGAATGTGTGTGTGGATGGGTGCGTGGGTGTGTTGGTGTGTGTGTGGGTGTTTGTGTGTACCGGTGGTTGGGTTCATGGGTGGATGCATGTGTGTGCGTGTTTGCGTGTGTGGGAGCGCTTATCTGTATTGATTTATATGCTCCTACCGAGGGCACGCGCGGAGGCGCTACTACTGGAAGAGCGTATACTGCAAACAGGAGAAGCAACGCCAGGTGCATGCTACCTGTCAACAGGAAAGATTGTAGCAGGGAGCATAGGAAAGAGGAAGCGTTGGGCACGAAATACGGTGGTCAGACTGAGTTCAATTTTAGTGAGTTGTTTAGCCTGTACAGCGAATCGACCCAGAACACGAAAGGAAATATCAAGGGATAGCGGGCGAGAGGGAAGCGGCACAGGAACACAGCCCCGGCCCGCACATGAGCAGCGACATGAGCCAGAGGCATACCTCGGCGGTGTTTTGTCCATACGATTCCCGACATGGATACGTCTACCGGCCGCGGCATGATTCGTGCCATGATGTGAACCGAATTCCGATCCCTTGGCCGCACGGCCACGGCAAAGTTTGGGTGTGAATTCAATCATGATATTTGTACCACATACATGAGGAGCAATAGTATTGGATGAGAAATATATTTCTAATATAACATCCTTTTTGGGGAGCACGGACAGATTTGACGTTCGAGAGAACGGGAGGGTGTGGTTCGCATCAGTTGAGAGTCAAGCCATGCAGTTTGCAACCGCCTTTTACAATAGGGTCGCCTCGGTGCGGGTGCCGCCGGATGAAATGGCATTTGACGCGGTGGATTTTACCCCTGTGCATGGCGTGACTGTAACGCTCAGCGCCTCGTCCCACGGCGTCTTCACCGTGGAGTGGAAGGATGAACGGGAGCAGCCCGCCGTCCGCGATGGCTCCGGCGCAGCAGGTGTGCCATGTAGGTGCAGTGCACAGGTGCGGAGTGAAGACGCCGTTTGTCGCAAGTGCGGGGTTGCTGCACCGGCGCCAAACGTAGGGAGCGGCTCCGTCACGGTGCCTGGGGTGGCGGACATGGTGGCGATTCTGCATCAAATTGTGTTTGCAGGCTCGCATCAGAGCGTAACAGAGATGGCGGAAGCTTTGTCGGCCGAGGGCGAGGCTGGGTCAGCGGTGCAACGTGAGCCAGTCATGATTCATCTGCAACGGGTGACCGACCGCGCGGCCATGCAGCGAGTCACTGTCACCACCGACGGCAAGGGGCAGCTGACGCAGTTTACAGTCAGCAACGGCTCGGCGCCGCAGCTCAACTTTAAGAATGCACGTGCACTCGCAGTGACTTTGAACGAAATGTGCTCGGGGGAAAATTCGTTTGTCTTTGTCCGGGCTGCCAAGTGGTGAGCATCTTCTTCCTTGCCCATCCCGTCGCATGCCTTCGCTGACATCTACACACCTCTTTCCTACACGCTCACCACGTCGTCAGCTCGAAAACTGCAAAAATTGGTGTTTTTTCGAGTTTTCCGGGTTGCCAGCAGGCATTGGTGTGTTGATGGCGCGACTCAAAATCTGGGGTAGCAAAAAGGAAGTGAACAGAGTGTCCTCCGAATGAAAATTGGAACTTCAAGTGGCGCGCGGCGGCGTCGGGGCCCATCCCCCTGAAGCCGCCACACGCCCTACAACCTTGAGACAAGCCGTGCTGCGGCGCGTGCGCCTGGCTCATGTGTCGTGCCCAACCACGCCGAGGGCAGCCGTAACTTGCTCTTTGCTCTTCTGCATCGCGTGCCTACGCATCTGGCTCCAACACACTGCAGAAATTCCCGCCCGGAGTTTTAACCCAACCTAAATGTATATAAATGTACACATATTGACGTAAATAAATGTGTACATATCTACATATATGTATTTCAAACACATGCAGGGCTGATATCCCTTCGGAATTGTGGTGGCACGTGGTGAAGAACATGACACAAAAGGAAGGGCGCGCAGTGTCATGCTCATACAAGACCATTGCGCAGACGGTACCAATTTGGAGCGTGTACTAAATGATACTCCAAACACGCTGCAACACAACAAAATGCAACGTATTGCACCATGTGTATGAATGACACCGTGTGATGATGCGAAGCGGGGTAGCAAAGCCCTCCGCCGCCGCGCGCCCACTGGATCGAACCAGAGCAATCCGGTCAAGGAGGCGAGTGTATTGAAACTATCTAGAGGGGAGCTCCCCTCTATTCAATTTGAATACACTTGCGTCACAAAAAAATTTCCTCACGTGCTGCCGCCGCATGTGAAAAAATCAAAAAATTAAGAAAACAATACGCAAACAAAACAAATTTGACAAATAGAAAAAGGAATTCGACGTGTGACAACCGCCAATAACTGATTCTGCAAAACTGTCACACTCTGGAGCACGCTACGACAACGATACACTGCACCACACTGAAACTCACTGAAACACACTGCAACACACTGTTAACATATGTATCACCTCCTCTGACAATACGACGCGTATACTAATTGTTGCTGCAGTACACTGGAACACACCACAGCACACTGCAACAAACAGTACCATCCCGCACCACGTATGAAACCCCACGTCTGACACTGCGAAGTGTATACTAACTGACGTGTACTAACAGATACTGCAAAACTCTGCAACACACTGCAACACATTGAAACACGCTGTACCATACTATATCATGTATAAATTATTCCTCTGATAATGAGAACACACTGCAACACACCACAACACACTGCAACACACTGCAACACCCAGCACTATGTATGAAACTTCACTGCTGACACTGCGAAGCGTGTGATAACTGTTGCTGCAACACACTTCAACACGCTTCAACACACTGCACCACCAGGCACCACATATGAAGGACTATCTCTGACACTGTGAAGCGTGTACTAACTGATACTGCAACACACTGCAACACACTGCAAAACACTGTATCACGTAGGAATGACCTTCTCTGACAATGCAGGACGTATACTGAATATTGCTGCAACACACTGCAACACACTGCACCACCGTGCACGACATATGAAGAACCACCTCTGACACTGTGAAGCGTACACTAACTGATACTGCAATACACTGCAGCACACTGCAACACACTGCACCGCGCTGCACCACCGCACACCACGTGTGAAACCCCACCTCTGAAACTGCGAAACGTGTGCTACTTGATACTGCAGCACACTGCAACACACTGCAACACACTGCAACACACTGCAACACACTGCAACACACTGCAACACACTGCGGAACGTATGCTACTTGATACTGCAACACACTGCAAAGCGTATGCCATTTGATACTGCGACACACTGCAGCAAACTATATCAAACTGCAACACACGCCCCTCTGCATCTTTTGACATGAGCAAATAAACTGGTCTCGTTTTGCCAAAAGGCCTTTGGCCAAAAGTGACCCAAAAAGAGACTAGTTTACTGGTCTTTTTTTGCAAAATGCTGGTCTCTTTTCTTTTTTTTCCAAAAGCTGGTCTCCTATTTGAACAGCTTGCTTTTGAAAAATATGCCTATTTCTGTGGGTCTCTTCCAAATTTACACACACACACGCACACACACACACACACACACACAACACACACACACACACATCCATCCATTCAGCCGCACAGCCCTAAAGATACTACTTACACGCACACCAAAGACACTTGCACACACACACACACACACATGCACACCCACACACACACACACATACACACACACACACACACACACACACACACACACACACACATACACACGCCTGTCCATTCACGCACACTGGCAAAAATACTGCTTACACGCACACCAAAAACAAGTTGCATTGAAGTCGTTTGCGTGGGCACACGAACATAGGTATGATGTGAATGGGTTATGTCTCTCATATGAATGAGTCACGTCACACGTATGAATGAGTCATGTCACACGCAGGTTGCATTGAAGTCGTTTGTCTGGGTACACGAACAGATACATTTAGATATCATGCAAGCATCCGACGCTGTGAGAAGTAAGAGTGTGTTGCCGTGTATTGCAATGTGTTGCAGTGTGTTGCCGTGTATTGGAGTGTGTTGCCGTGTGTTGCAGATACATGTAGATATCATGCAAGATCTGATGCTGTGAGACGTAAGAGTGTGTTGCCGTGTATTGCCGTGTATTGCAGTGCGTTGCCGTGCGTTGTAGTGTGTTGCAGATACATTTAGATATCATGCAAGCATCTGACGCTGTGAGAAGTAAGAGTGTGTTGCCGTGTATTGCCGTGTGTTGCCGTGTGTTGCAGTGTGTTGCAGTGTGTTGCAGATACATTTAGACATCATGCAAGCATCCGACGCTGTGAGAAGTAAGATTGTGTTGCCACGTGTTGCAGTGTGTTGCAGTGTGTGGCAGATACATTTAGATATCTTGCAAGTATCCGACGCTGTGAGAAGTAAGAGTGTATTGCTGTGTGTTGCAGTGTGTTGCAGACACATTTAGATGTCTTGCAAGTATCTGACGCTATGAGAAGTAAGAGTGTGCTGCAGTGTGCTGCAGTGTGTTGCAGATTCATGTAGATATCTTGCAAGTATCCGACGCTGTGAGAAGTAAGAGTGTGTTGCGTGCGTTGCAGCGTGTTGCCGTGTGTCGCAGATACTCCAAGACACCATCCGGTACGGTGCGAAGTCAGGGTGTGTTGCAGTGCGTTGCAGTGCGTTGCAGCGTCCGATGCGTGTGTTGCAGTGTGTTACCGTGTGTTGTAGATTCACCTAGATATCATGCAATTGCCCGATGCTGTGAGAAGTAAGAGTATGTTGCAGTGAGTTGCAGCGTGTTACCGTGTGTTGTAAATACGCCTAGATATCATGCAAGCATCCGACGCTATGAGAAGTAAGAGTGTGTTGCAGTGTATTGCAGTGTGTTGCAGCGTGTTTCCGTGTGTTGCAGCGTCCGATGCTGTGCAAATTAATGCCTCCCCAATGCCAGTCACAATTCTGAGTTCTCTCCTCGATTCTAGGAGTGTGTTGCAGTGTGTTGCAGTTCCTGCGCTCTCTCTTCCTGTCTCTTTGCTCGCTCTCGACGCCATGCAACACTCTGCAACACTCTGCAACACTCCGCAACACTCCGCAACACACTGCAGCACAATGCAGCACAATGCAGCACGCTGCAGCACACTGCAACACACTGCACACCGCAAGACATAGCCACCTTTGCCTCTACACCTTTAAGTAATGCTCACCCTCGCCACCTCATCTCTGCAAACCACTGAAACACTGCATCTCACTGCACAATACAACGCACTGCCGTCCTGATCTAATGCACATCCTTACTACCTCAGCTCTGCAACACACAGCAAGATACTGCAACATACACATACTGCAACATACTCGGCATACTGCCACCCCTATCTCATACTCACCCTCGTTACATCTGCTCTGCAACACACTGCAACACACTGCAACACACTGCAACACAACACCACCACTATCGCATGCTCACCCTCGCCACATCTGCTGTGCAACACACTGCAACACACTGCCGCCCTTATCTCATGCACAACCTCGCTACCTCAGCTCTGCAACACACTGCAGCATACTGCAACACACTGTAACATACTGCAACACACTGCAGCATACTGCAACACACCGCAATATACTGCAACACACTGTCAACCCTATCCCATGCTCACTCTCGCCACCCGAGCTCTACAACACACTGCAATACACTGCAACATACTGCAACACGCACTGCCACCCCCATTTAGTGCTCATCCCCCGAATATTGTCGTACCAAAAGAGACCTAACATTATGTTTTCTATATTCTAGCGGACAAACGCACGAATCTACCCATGAACATTGTAGAAGGCGAGGTTTTTGTGGGTCGCAGGTGGGTGAACATTAAATATGGGTGGCAGTGAGTGTTGCAGTGTATTGCAGCGTGTTGTAGAGCTCGGGTGGCGAGGGTGGGCATTAGGTAGGGGGGTGGCATTGTTCTACCCATGAATATTGTTTGAAAGCAAGGTGTTTGTGGGTCGCAGGTGCGCGTCTCTGACATCAACATTACATAGGAGTGGCAGTGAGTATTACATAGGAGTGGCAGTGAGTGTTGCGATATGTCGCAGTATATTGCAGTAAATTGTATGCATTTGAAGGCGAGGTGTTTGTGGGTCGTAGGTGTGCGTCTCTTAGATGGCTGAACATAACATAGGAGTGGCAGTGAGTGGTGCAGTGTATTGCAGTATGTTGTATGTATTTGAAGGCGAGATGTTTGTGGGTCGTAGGTGCGCGTCTCTTAGATGGGTGAACATTACATAAGAGTGGCAGTGAGTGTTGCAGTGTGTTGCAGTGTATTGCAATATGTTGTTAGAGCTCAGGTGTTTGTGGGTCGTAGGTGCGCGTCTCTTAGATGAGTGCATGTTTGTATATATGTATAAATCTCTTGTACATGTATAAATGAGTATATATTTCGTATCGTTGAAGGCGAGGTGTTTGTGGGTCGCAGGTGCGCGTCTCTTAGAGGAGTAAATGTTTGTACATATGTATGAGTGTCGTGTACATGTATATATGTGTACATATTGCGTCTCGTAGATGAGTATATACTTGTGCATATATATGAGTCTCGTGTACATGTAAATATGTGTGTATTCATCGTCTCTTAAATGAGTGTGTGTGTGTACATAGGTATTAGTCTCTGGTACATGTATATATGTGTGCATACATCGTCTCTTAAATGAGTGTATGTTTGTGCATATGTATGAGTCTCTTGTATATATATATGCGTGTACCTCGTCTCTTAAATGAGTGTATGTTTGTGCACATGTATGAGTGTCTGGTACATGTATATGTGTACATATATCGTCTCTTAGATGAGTAAATCTTTGAACATGTGTACGAGTGTCTTGTACATGTAAATATGTACATATAGCGTCCATCAGATGAGTGTATGTTTGCACACATGTATGAGTGTCTGGTACATGTATATGTGTACATACATTGTCTTTTAGATGAGTAAATATTTGAACACGTGTATGGGTGTCTTGTACAGATATATATGTACAGATAGCGTTCATCACATAAGTGTATGTTTGTACACATGTATGAGTCTCTAGTACATGTATATATGTAAATATACCGTCTCTTAGATGAGTACACATTTGAGCACGTGTATGAGTCTCTTGTACATATATATATGTACACATGTGGTCTCTCAGATGGGTGTATGTTTGTACACATGTATGCGTCTCTGATACGTGCAGATATGGGGTGGCTTTGGCTAGTAGGATCGATAAAATTATAGGTCTCTTTTGCAAAAGAGCCCTGTATAAGAGACGCTATTCTGCAAAAGAGACCTATAATTTAATCGATCCTACTGACCGTAGCCATCTCATATGTACATACATCGTCTCTTAGATGAGTATAAGTTTGAACATGTGTAAAAGTCTCTAGTACATGTATATTCGTGTACATATTTCGTCCCTTGAATGACTAAATGTTTGTACACAAGTATGAGTCTCTTTGACATGTATATATGTATACGTGTGTACATGTATCTTGTACATGTATGAATGTATGCAAGTACACATATATACATGTATACATGTACAAGAGACTCATACATGAGTATCAGAACAGGGATTCGTGGTTCGCAGGTGTGTTTCTGATAAATGTGTATATTTGTACATGCATATCTATCCATCATATATTGCGAATTGCGAGGTTTTCGTGCGTCGCAAATGTATCTTTTATCTACGTAGATTTTGGCACATGCACATATGTATGATACATTACAAATACATTTACATACACACGCAGGTGTGTATCTTTTATATTTATATATTTGTATTAATATATATACATATTTATAAATTAGCTCAGGCTCAGGGTCAGGCTTTGGCTCTGGCTTTCTGTGCATATATATGCGAGACAGGTCTCATTCATATCAAAGACAAGACTCAATCGTTCATTTACAAACTTCGGAAATCTGCTTGTTCTGATATCTTGTGGCTTACAAGTTTCTGAAGTGGCTAAAAGAACTCTTTTATATTTATATACTTGGATATAAGTATATGCATTTACACATGAACACATGTATATATATATACATATACATACATATATATGCATGTATGTAATTCTCAGCCGTAACAATAACGTGGTGTTGCTGCGTGATACCGAATTGTCGAAGGAGCACTGCCGACTGTGGCGCGATGTCCGCGGCGATATCTGGATACAGGTATGTCACACTGCAACACACTGCAACGCACTTTAAGATACTGCAACGCGCTGCCGTCTCTGGCGCGATGCCCGCGGCGATATCTGGATACAGGTATGTCACACTGCAACACACTGCAACACACTGCAACACGGTACAGTACACTGCAACACTCCGCAGAACTCTGCAACACGCTGCCGACTCTAGCGCGATGTTCGCGGCGATATCTGGATGCAGGTAGGTCACGCTGCAACACGCTGCACTGCGTTGCAATGTGCTGACGACTCTGGCACGGTGCTCGCTGCGATGTCTAGATTCAGGTATGTCGCACTGCAACACACTGCAACACGCTACAGTACACTGCAGCACACTGCGACACGCTGCAAAACTCTGCAACACGCTGCCGACTCTGACGCGATGCTCGCTGCGATGTCTATACAAGGTGGCGTAGAGTCATAGGATGCCTTATCTCTATAGGTCATTTTCCACAGAAGAGCCCTGTAATTAGTGGCTCTTTTTCCCAAAATGACCTGCAACTTAAGGCATCCTATGGGTCTTCGCCACCCTGTATCCAAGTATGTCTTTGTATAGTATTGAGTATTGATACATACATATATCGATTAATGTGTATACATACACACATGTGTGCTTGTAGACACATATGTGTGTGTGGTATTGATGTATGTTTACTGTCTCGACCCGCCTAGAATCTATACGCATACATGTGTAGACTGACTGTAGAGGCTCTGATACCATATATTTACATGTATATTCAGATCCACTTGTATGTTTGCACATACACATGTCTGTATACATATGTGTGTATAGACTCGGTGGAGCAATACACCGACATGTGTGGGTACATAAAAGTACACATACATGTACACACCTACACATTATCTGTACACATGAACATGCCTTGTTGATTCGCCGAGCGTCTGGACTGATGTTTATGTAGATGTGCTCGGCGATACCATACTCACACATGTGTCAATACATGTATGTGTATACACATACATACATGTATGCACATACTCATCTGTGTTGGTTCATACATATACCTGTATATATACGCGTAAGTATATACACATAAGTATGTATATCTTGGTGCATACATATACTTGTATATATACGCATCAGTATATACGTTTAAGTGTGTATATGCACGTACATGTATGTATATGCGCATACATTATGTATACATATCAATCGATGCACAAACATGTGTACAGTATATATACGCATAAGTATTTACGCATAAATATGTATATGCACATACATGTATGTATACATGTCAATCGATGCACAAGCATGTGTACAAGAAAGTGACACCTCTGTCAAAATCTAAACCCCGCACCTAAACCTGTTCTTTCTCTCTCTCTCTGTTCTTCCTTTACCCATACACACTCACCCTCTCCCCCCCTGACTCCCCCCTTCCCTTCTTATCTCTCTCCCTTCCTCCCTCCCTCCCTCCCTCCCTCCCTCCCTCCCTCC
>Ga0105055_10012987_pt1 | contig 10047 bp, 10 predicted proteins | sample BON03_FD_78090 | JGI IMG/M metagenome (GOLD analysis project Ga0105055, IMG submission 78090) | Freshwater microbial communities from Lake Bonney liftoff mats and glacier meltwater in Antarctica - BON-03 | ecosystem: Environmental > Aquatic > Freshwater > Ice > Glacier meltwater | place: Lake... | reverse complement strand
CCGCGAGCGCTGCCTGTTCGAGGCGCGCTTTGGCCGTTGGCCGTTGGCGTGGAGAAAGATTTGGGCGGTAACGATGTTTGACCTTGCGGTATAGTTTGTTGCTCTCTGTGTGGGTTGACCCATGCGCCGAGCATATCATTCCTAGTAGTACTCTGTTTATGAGTAAGATGACGATGAGTTGGCCGGTGTGCTCCCTTTTTGGTATGCAGAACTTGAGGCTGAATTGATATATATATATATATAAATATATATATATATATATATATACATAGATATAGATATAGATATACATATACATATATATACATATATAGATATATATCGTCAGACGCTCGCCAACGTTCACCGCTCACTTTCGCGATTGGTATAAGTAGTAGTAGTACGATGATCATATGATTATGGACCACACGAAAGGACACCCCTCACTTAAAGGTGCCCTGCAGCTACTAAGCAAGCGCTATAGGTAAATTCGCTTTGCTTAGGTACCTAAGCGAATTTCGGTTTCAAGTTCTGACGGCGATGACCAGCGATGTGTCCTAGATTTACCCATAAAACTGAAATTATGACGAACTCTCCCTTTGAATTCTTTTGATTGTAGGCTATTCTCAGTATATGTGTTTATATGTATAGTAGTATGCGTCTTCAATTACGATTTGTTTACCTTTTTTCAATTCTTTGATTGTAGGCGATCTCGGGTTATAACGCTCCACCGCTCATTTTCGCTATTAGTAGAAGTAGTAGTAGTACTATAATCATGAGTGAACCTGTGACGAACCCTCCCTTTGAATTCTTTGATTGTAGAATATCATCGGTATGTGTGTTTATATTTATATGAGTATGCGTCTTCAATTACGATTCGTTTACCTTTTTATGTATAAATATATAAAATCGCCCTTTGAATTCTTGGATTGTAGGCGCTGCTCGGGGCCGAGATGACACGCCGGACGCTCACCAACGCTTGCGCCGTGATGCGGCGGCACGGATTTGTGGCGCATTGGGACGAGTGGAAACAGGAGCAGGGGCGTAAAGCAAAGGCGGACTAGAGTTAGCCCTCCAGTGTCTAGCGCACTGCCGGGTGCTTTATACATGGATATAGATCTTGACAGATCCATATCCGCATGGATATGTATGCAATTGTGTGTTGGCAGTGCGCCACGGCTTCGTATCACACTGGGACCAGTGGAAACAGGAGCGAGCAGGGGGGCCGAAGACAACGGCGGACTAGGCTGCTACTAGCGCACCACCGGATGATTTGTATATAGGTATCTGTAGATCCATGTGGATGTGTATGCAATATGTGTCGGTGATGCGGCGGCACGGATTTGTGGCGCATTGGGACGAGTGGAAACAGGAGGAGGGGCGTAAGCACAAGCAGGCATAGGCGGTGTAGGCTAATGCATGGCCTGGTGGTGTGTAAATATATATATCGATCCATATAGTTACGCATCTATATCATAATATGGTGGTTCGTGGTTCGTCCATCCAGCACTGAGTATACATGGCAGGAGGAGCAGGGGCGTATGGCAATGACAGACTCGGCTGTCTCGGGTTAACCCCGGGTGAACCCGACTCGGCTCTCTTCAGTGTCTAGCGCACTGCCGGGTGCTTTATACATGGATATAGATCTTAACAGATCCATATCCGCATGTATATGTATGCAATTGTGTGTTGGCAGTGTTGGGTGCTGCGCCACGGATTCGTATCGCACTGGGATGAATGGAAACAGGAACAGGGGCGTAAGCCAAAAGCGGCCTAGGCTAGCGCACCACCGGATGAATGTGTATAGGTATCTGTCTGTAGATCCGTATAGATATATGTGCATTATGTGACGGTGATGCGGCGCCACAACTTCGTCGCGCACTGAGATGAGTGGAAACAGGAACAGAAGCGTAAGGCGAAGGCGGCCTAGGCTAGTGCACCACCGGATGATGTGTGTAGGTATATGTGGATCCATAGTAATGTGCATGTAATATGTGTCGGTGATGCAGTGCCACGGGTTTGTCGCGCACTGGGAAGAGTGGAAGCAGGAGCAAGGGCGTAAGGCAAAGGTGGACTAGGAAGGTCAGGCCTTAACCTGGAACCTGGGACGATGCGTCTTTACGTACCGAACGGCACGCAAAACGGCTTGCACATTGGTTGGTAGAAGGGGTGGTTCCCCCTGCCCTGGAAGCTGGAGACGACGGTAGGTGTTGAGAAGTGTGCACGCCTTGTCTCAAGCTGCTCATGCCGCAAACACATACCGTCCCAGGTTAGGGTTAGGGGTTAACCCGAACCCTCGATGTGTATGCAATAATATGTGTGTCGATGATGCGGTATACGATGGCACGTCACGTGGTGTGGGATCGCTGGAGTAGTACGTAGTACTGGGCGTGGGCGGAATAAAATGTGTGGCATCGTCTGGAGGCTGGAGGAGAAGGGCGGGTGTACTGTGTGTGTGTATGTGTAATGCAATAGTATTTGGCAGCACCAGCACGAGCACAGCGCGCGCACACGCGCGCACAGGCCCGCAGCGCCACGCCAGAGCTCCGGCGTGTGTGTGTGTCGCAGACGCCTACACCCACGGCTGGTGACCGCAGGCAGAGACCCGCCACACACAGTATATATAGCCTTACGCGGCGGTGTATATACAGTCCCCGAAGCCTGGGTCCTGGCTGGGCCACTTCGTGACGCGTACGCGTGATGCAGGATGCAGGGTTTGTTACCACCCACCACCCCCCTTGAGTCACCCTGAGGCTTCAGGTTAATGCAACTTGAGGTGGCACTGGCGCTGGTATTCTGTGGTATGGGGTTGATCGGCTTCTCTCTCTGTGTGTCTGCGTCTATGTTTTGTGCTTGTGTGTAGCTGTCTAGCCTCTATATCCATATCGACAATCCATCATTTACAAAGTACATTATACATATATCTTTGAATAATTCATCATATTATGTATATGCATGTATGTAAAGATTCGGCGGCACCAGCACACGCGCGTACACGCGCACACAGGCCCGCGGCGCCACACCAGAGCTCCGGCGTGTCACAGACACCAGCCATCCCACGGCTTGTCCGCAGGCGCAGGCATTCCACACGAGGTAGCCCTAGTCTGTGTGATCGACCAAGGGGAGGGGGGGGAGAGGGGAGCAGCAAGAATTTTTTTAGGACTAGAGCCAGCCGCCAGGTTGGGCTTGTAGGTTAAGTTTAGGTTGAGTTAGTTTGGGGGTTGGGTTTGATTGGCGGCTAGGTCTGTGCCTAAAGTTCACTCGCTACAGAGGAGTTATATGCCCAATCAATCAATCAATCAAAGATCCTCACAAAGCCACACACACACGGGCCGAGGAGAAGCTGCATCCCAGCGCCACCTCAGGGGTAGCAAACCCTGCGTCGCGAAGTACATTTGCTACGACTGCTATTGCTGCGATGCTGTACTATCTATCTATATCTATAGTACGTATGATTACTCTGATTACATCTACTGCTAGCACGAGAACAACCTAATGTGGAACGCGCAGGCCCCTGCGGCTAGTCCTAGCGGACAGCGCAACTGTGCACTGTGCGGTATAGTATATCATAACACTTATACTTTAATAGTATAAATATACAATATATATGTATATGTATATATATTATATATATATATATATATATATATATATATGTGTATATATATACAGACACTGACATAGAACCTATGTAAACGCATGCGTGTATGTAGCTGTAAAGGTTTGGCGGGGCGCGGGGCACCAGCACCAGCACACGCGGCCCGGGTACACGCGCACACAGTCTGTCTGGGGCCCGCGGCGCGGCGTCACGCCAGAGAGAACCTGTATAACAACCACAACCGCCAGGCGTTGGGGTTAACCCCCCGTTTGGCTCTGCTAGCTATAGACCACAACATTTATTGTTTTGCTACCGCTACTACCCCCCCCCCCTTGCCCCGGGCGTCGGCCACGCCACAAAGGACAGACACACACAGACTACAGACTATAAATAGAGCTACCTACGCGCGGTGGTTTGTGTACGTGTGGAGGGCCTGCCCTGCCTGCGGACAAGCCGTGGGATGTGGGATGTGTAGCGTCTGTGCGACACGCCGGAGCCGGAGCTCTGGCGTGGCGCCGCGGGCCTGCAGTGCGCGCGCGTGCACGCGCGTGTGCTGGTGCCGCCGAATCTTTACACGCACACATACATACAATCAATTAATCAAAATCCCCAAAGAGCCACATACACACACCACACACGAACACGAGCACACGAGAAGAGAAGCAAGCCACATCTCAGGGGGTAAACCCGTTAGCGAACAACAGCTGCATTCTTCTCCACTCGCCATCGGCCGCCACCTCCTCCGCTGCACCAGCGGCACCTTCCCCCATTGCCGCACCAGCTGCATCCGTCTCCACCAGCGCCTTCTGAGGTAATCTCAGTGTTGTAGAGGACAGAAGACCACCCTGCCAGTGGACCTCTTAGAGCTCAGAGAACAAGTGGCAGAGTCGCCTATTGTCCTCTGCAGTCTATACCGCAGGAAGGGCCGGTTCTGCATCCGCGGCCGCCGCCTCCGTCGCGACGGCACCAGCAGCCTCAATCTCCATTGCCGCACCAGCGCCATCTTGCCCCGAGGCACCCTTCACTGCGGCGGCCCCAGCTGCATCCGTCTCCACTCCCGCACGAGCGACCTCCTCCAAGGCCACGGCGGCAGCAGCGACCGCAACCTCCATTGCTGCATCAACTGAATCTTCTTCCACTCCTGCACCAGCGGCCTCCTCCACCACGGCTGCCGCATCGGTGGACTCCATCGCGGCTGCCACATCGTCAACCTCCTCCTTCGCAGCGGCCCCGTCCAACGTGTCCACCGCCTCCGCCGCTGCTGCACCAGCCGCACCCTCCTCCATTGCCGTAGACTGCGCCGCACCAGTGGCCGGCTTCTCCGTCACGGCAGCACCAGCGGCCTCCACCTCCATCGCCGCATCAGTTACAGGTTCTTCCACTCCTGCATCAGCGGACTTCTCGGTCACGGCTGCTGCATCGGCGGCCTCCACTTCCATCGCCGGACTAGCAGCACCCTTCTCCGCCGCAGCCCCAGCGGCCTGCTCTGCCACGGCTGCTGCATCGGCGGACTCCACTTCCATCGCCGCACCCTTCTCCGCTGCAGAGCCAGGGGACTCCTCCGCCACGGCTGCCGCCCCAGCAGCATCCTTCACCGCTGCAGCGCCAGGCGCATCCCCCGCCACGGCCGAGGCAACATCTGCGGCCTCCTCCACCCCCGCCGCAGCATTAGCAGCACCACTGCCGCCACCCTCGTCCGCGTCCGGGGCGGCGTCTGCGGCCGAGGGATGGGCTCCGGGCTCCACCGCCGCCTTGTTCTCCACCGCCGCCACATCCGCCACCATGTCCACCGCAGCCGCCGCCGCCTCTCGAAGAGGACCTTACACGGAGGGAGTGTGCGTGCGTTAGAGACGGGATCACTGCGAGAGGATAGAGGGCGTGTCCGCATTAGAGACGGGTGTGTTTGAGGCTCACACACACACACACACGCGCGCGCGCGTTCACACACATTTACATGCATACACAAATATGTTATAGGCTCACTCTCAGCCGTAGCCGCCCCCGCCGCCGACGTGCAGCATTGAACAAGGCGATGGCCTCGGCTCTTACATACATAGGTATATATACGCATATATATTATATAGGCTCACTCTCAGCCGTAGCCACCGCCGTCGCCTCCGGCGCAGCCTCCAACAAGGCGATAACCGCGGCCCTCCCCTTGGCCGGCTTGGCCCACTGGCTTCTCCACTCGTCCAGCTTGTACCTAGGAATGACGGAAGGTCGCAGGCTAAGCGCACGCTGCCAATCCGGAGGCTTTAGTATATACATAACTACACACATATATATATATATTTCTCTCTATATATACATATACATATATATGAAGAGCGAGATGGATAGATAGATATCTAAATAGATATTTACGTCGCCTCCACCGCCGAGCCCAGCTCGAGCTTGTGCATCTGGCACGCCACCTCGAGCGCCGTCTCGCCCTTTGCGTTGTGCGCCGCCGGCGAAGCTCCCGCCTCGAGAAGCACCCGGACCACGTCTGCGTGGTCGCCGTTCCAGACGGCCATGTGCAACGGCAGCGAGCCCCGCTCCGCGGGCAACGAGACGGTGGCACCGAGCTCGATCAGCGAGCTGGCGAGCGGCGCGCGCCCCATGAGCGCCGCCCACCCGAGCGGGGAGCAGAGGTAGGGTCCTCCCGGTGTGTCGACGCCAGTGCCCGAGCGGATGAGCGCGAGCGCCTCGTCGTCGAGCGATTCCTCGAGCGCCTGCCACAGCGTTGGCGCGGGCTCCACGCTCTCCGCAAACTCGGCGCCTGCCAGCGTCACCACTGTGCCCGCGGCAGCGCCGCCGGTTGGGTCCAAGTCGGACGCGGCCGCGCCCATCGCGCGCTTCACGGCCGCCACGTGGTGAGTCCACGGGACTTCGGGCGGAGCGTCCGGCCGTCCCGCGCCCTCGCGCGGCGGGGGGGGGCGGCCAAATGACTGTGGCAGCTCGGTTTCGCGGCGGGCTGGCGGCGAGCGGGAGCGCCGGCCTGGGTGCGTGTCGCGGCGGGAGCGGTCGCGACGCGGCGAAGGCGACCCCCGCCGGCGGTCGCGCCCAAAAGAATCGGGCTCCTCGCGACCGCGCGGCTCCTCGCGACCGCGCGCACTCGGTTTGTCGGCGTCCCGAGCCCGCATGATTTTCGTGTAAAATTTCGCTAATTTTGTTTTCGTCTTCTTAGAAGTTAGAACATTCAGTATCAGTCACGTCGAGTGACATACACACACAAGGTGCAGGGAGTAGCGTCCAGCTACGGACAGCGTCGAGTCGCGAACACACACAGGTGTGAGCGGGGCGTGCGTCTAGCCTTGCCGCAGTCGATGCCCGCCCCGATAGACGGGAGATACCAGAGGGGAGCCGCGGGAATACCGGAGGGTCACCAGCACCGCCTACGCGCACCGCCGATCTCGCCAACCTCAAAAACACGATGGCGACCTTCCGCTTTGTCCTTCTGTCGGCTGTCCTCGCGGTCTGCCAGGCCTTCCAGGTGGGCCTGGCGGCGCAGCGCCTCGCGCCGACCGCGGCTGCGTCCCCGGCCCTGCGCGTCTCGACCGAGGCCGTGGTGATGAACGCCCACAAGGAGGGCCCGCCGGACGCCATGGAGCTCGACCCGGTGTGGGTCGGCCTCCAGACCATCTTCTGGGGCGGCCTCCTGCTGAAGCTCGGCAACATCCTGTAAGCCTCTGTACTACACTTAGCATCTAGGTCGGCAACTTCCATGCTGCATGCATCCAACTTTGGCGGGAGGGGGCACATCTGTAAGTCTTCTCGGGGAGGCCTCCGGGACGCGCGACGGCGGTGCCGGGTCCGCGGCGTGGGCGCTGGCGGCACCGGGTGCGTGGGACGGACGATGGCGCGCCGAGTTCTCTTGTCGGCGTCGCGGGAAGCGGGGCCGACTCGTGGGCGTGTGTATGTGTGTGTGTTTGTGGCCGGGGGGGAGGGGGGTTGAACAGTGGACGACCAACCCAACTTATGCCCCTGTCTGCCCTGGACGCCTGCACAACCTGCGCATGGGGAGCCGTTGCTGGCGGCTTGATCTTGCGGCTGTGTTGCGCGCATCACACTGCACACTGCCACGGTCATGGTGCGCACTGGCGGGCAACGTACAACGTACGAGGGGCGAGGGCAGGCTTTTGGACAGTGACGAGAGGGGGCGGGGTTTGGATGCATGTGCCATCGATAAATATTTGGGTTATATGACGTGGGACACGTGCCACGCACTGCACATACCACACTTGATCTCATTAGGAGAAATGAGAAAGTATATACATATTGTTGTTGTTGATATTGATATGTGTGTGTATTATATATATTTTGTGTTTTTATTTAATACATATTTGTATTTGTGTGTATCTATAATATGATATTAAATATATCATATCATAGATACACACAAATATATCATATTATAGATACACACAAATACAAATATGTATTAAATATAAACACAAAATATATATTACACACACATATCAACAACAACAACAACAACCAAAACAATCTCTCATCTTTCGCACATATTAAAAAAAAAATTATATATATAATTCTTATATATCTTATATATTGTACAATTGTTCGTTATCGTTAATATTATGTTTCTAACACTAACCAAAATATGAAATCTCTCATTGATTATTCTTGTTATATTATATAATTACCCGTACAGTATCATGCAACAGCAAACAACCCACAACCACAACCCACAACTACAACCACAGTAACACACCCACGAAACATGAAACACAACACTAAAACTAAAACACACGCGAACACCAAACCCAAACTCCCGTTTTTTTTGTATGCCATAATTACAGTAATACTGTATGCATTCTGATAACGATAACGATAACGGTATACAAACCCACAGGGTCTGCACCATGTGGCGGTGCTGGGATATGGCTTTTCCCTGCCCGTATGTATGCGGCTATGTGAGGATTCAGATTGATTGCTAATAGTACAAAGTAATACACAACCAAAAAATATAAATATTTCCACCCCACCACCCCACCTCCATACATACACACACCACTTCTACGCCAACTACGCTAGCTACCCACACAATGGAATCTCACACCCTGGGATGCGCATAGGACAACAATGAAAGGACTTTGCTAGTTGTCCTCTAAGTAAGCGCTCAGAAGACAACTGACAGAGTTTTTCCGGTTGTCTCCTCTGCAAAACAGGGAACATACACACACCACTATACTACACCAACTACGCTGGCTACCTATACCATAGACTCCCATGCCCTGGGATGTGCAGAGGATAACAACGAACTCTGCCAATTGTCCTCTAAGTAAGCGATTAGAAGACAACTGACAGACTTGCCCGTTGTGTCCTCTGCAAAACGCAAAACATACACACACCACTATACTACACCAACTACGCTGGCTACAGCGACCCACGCAAAAGAATCCCACACCCTGGGATGCGCATAGGACAACAACGAAAGAACTTTGCTAGTTGTCCTCTAAGTAAGCGCTCAGAAGACAACTGACAGAGTTTTTCCGGTTGTCTCCTCTGCAAAACAGCGAACGTACACACACCATTATACTACACCAACTACGCTGGCTACCCATACCATAGTCTCCCAAACCCTGGGATGTGCATAGGACAACACATAACTCTGCCAGTTGTCCTCTAAGCTCTAAGCGCTTAGAAGACAACTGGCAGACTTTCCGGTTGTCTCTCCTCTGCGAAATAGCGAACATACACACACCACTACTACAGGTGTCTGTGACACGCAGGAGCTCTGGCGTGGCGCCGAGGGCCTGTGTGCGCGTGTACGGGCGTGTGCTAGTGGCGCGTGTGCTGGTGCTGGTGCCGCCGAATCTTTACATACATACATACAAACACCATCTACAGCAACTACACTGGCTACCCATACCACAGTCTCCGGCTGCCAACAGCACACACAGTGTGCTCTCGTGCCCGTTCACGCCGGCGTACATCAAGGCCGTCTTCGAGTCCGGGTGGTCGTTGCAATCCACCCTCGCGCAGGCCTCCAACAGCACACGCACCCCACCCGTGTGCCCTCCCTCGCTGGTGTGCATCAATACGGTCTTATCAAAGTAATCTTTCGAATCCGCCGCCGCCCCCACACCCTGGGATGTGCAGAGGACAACAAAGAACTCCCTCAGTTGTGGGTTAACCCCATATATATATATATATATATCTCTATATTTATATCTATATCTATATCTATATCTATATCTATATGTACACACACACACATATCAATATCTATATACATCACTGCGGCCTGTTCTTGCGCGAATGCTCCTTATGGGCACGCGCCTTTTTTTGTTTCACTGCCGCTCGGTGCCATATGTATATCTACATATGTATCTACATATATATCTACATATATATCTACATATATATATATATATATATATATATATATATATATATATATATATATATATATATATATATATATATATATATATATATATATATATATATATACATATAAATAT
>Ga0105055_10012984_pt1 | contig 10050 bp, 5 predicted proteins | sample BON03_FD_78090 | JGI IMG/M metagenome (GOLD analysis project Ga0105055, IMG submission 78090) | Freshwater microbial communities from Lake Bonney liftoff mats and glacier meltwater in Antarctica - BON-03 | ecosystem: Environmental > Aquatic > Freshwater > Ice > Glacier meltwater | place: Lake... | reverse complement strand
TTCCAACGGATGTATAATGTTTTTTGATAGCTTTGCAGAACACATAGTTCAATATGTGGTTGATTTACAAGAACTTATAGTTTTTGAAGGTCGTTTATGGTCGTTGTACCATCTTTTGACAATGGTTTGTCTTTCAGGTTTGTGGTCTCGCTTCTCAAAACAAATTTTAAGAGTTCCTCATCTTCAATATTCGAAGATTATTTCAGAGATATTATGCCGCCATATTTCGAATTTCAAAAGTTTAATAGTTGTTGTAGGTTGATCCATTTGGGGGGAGGAACTCTTAAATTTGTTTTTTGAAAAGCGTGATCCTGTATGACAGATTATTGCCAACCGAATACATAACGACCAAGAAAACCATACAAGAACGTGAAGTTCGCGTATATCATCCATAAGCACCTGAAAGTGAAATTCAATACTATCATAGAGAATCGTGCTGTCCCTGAAATACCTTGCAACCATCGAAAACGAAGATCTCTTAAAATTGTTTTTGAGAAATGAGTCAACATTAAACGTGGTTGGCAAAGTATTACCAAAAGACCGGACAAAAACCTTGATAGCCATTCAAAAACACGAAGTTCATGAAAATTATCCTAAAGGTGAACTGAGTAATCATCAAGACCATCATGGGATAATACGACTTGCCTAAAATATCCTGCAATCATCGAAAACGGAGAGCTCTTAAAGTTGGGTTTTGAAAATGAGTCAACGTTAAACGTGATTGACAGTCTATTGCAATATAACAGTCGCGAGACCAAAGAAGGCTTTCAGACACACTAGATTCATAGAAATCAGTTGCTAAAGTCTGTTTGTTTGAGCCAAATACTACTGGGTGCATCGTTTGTTCATAATCAATTATTTATTTATGGAAGCCACGAAATTTAATGAAATAACTCTAATATCAGCTCGCACAGATTCATGCTCATCGGAACTAGTATCAAATCCAATTCAAACGTTCAAAGATTACCGGACCTGGTGATAATTGTTAAAATAGTAAAATTACTGGTGGATGACTTTCGAGGCAGCCAAAGCCAAGATAGTGGAGGATTTGCTGCTCTGCATGGGAGACAAATCCCCGAAAGGATCCGTTGATGAACCGATTGCGGATCTGATTAATCACCTGAATGCGCTGGGCGATTTTGTCACAACCAGCAGCTGTAGTGGAAGAGTGTCACTTTTCTATAGTCCAGGTGAATCGGTTCCTGGGAAAGGTACCGGAACATGGCTTGGTGTAAGTCATGATCGAGCATGGAGTGCGGTGGAGATGGAAGATTTATGCAGCAACATTCAAGATGGATCTGTTGTATTCAAGCACGAACCTTTCGTGATGCACGTTCTGTGTAGGGATGAGACAAGCGCTCAATCGTTGCTTCGGCTAGCAAAAGAATCTGGATTCAGGGAGTCAGGATTGTCTTTAGGTGCGAAAAAAATCATTGTAGGAATTCGCACTTTCGCAAATATGCTTGAAGTTCCTGTTGTGCACGAAGGAATCCTAGTCGCGAATCAAAAAATGTTTGAATGTCTTGCTGCTATTTCAAAAGAGAAATTTGAAGAGAATGCAAGACGTAGAGAGAAATTGCATGACGCTATTAATTCACTTTTGGAATTTGAAGATCCACCTCTGATTATCAAAAATCCCCAAATTCAGTGGGAGGTTCTAGAATCTGACGATTTTTCTGTTTTCAGAAGGAGGGGTCAATCTGCCACTGTTTTGAGTGATCGAAATAGTATATTGGTATTTGGAGGTCATGGGACAGGATCTACAGGTTGCCATCGTCGTTTGAATGATACAGCAATAATTCGATGGTCTGTAAATGGATTCAAAATTCAAGAATTATCACCCAGTGGAAACATTCCTTCGCCAAGGGTCGGACATACAAGTGTTCTTGTTGCCAATGACAGAATTCTATTGTTGGGAGGTCGTCATGCGCCAAATAAGCCTCTAAATGATGTCCACATTCTTGATGTGGTTCGTAATGCATGGGTGGAGGTGGACGTTGAAGGCGAGTTTTCTCCTAGATATGGGCATTCGTGTAATTTCATCGGGGAGGAATCATTCATGGTGTTCGGTGGAAGAGCTGATTTGGTATACAATGATGTGGTCTTCGTATCTTGTCGCGGGAACACGATCAATATTGGAAGCGTTGAAACGCATGGAGAATCTCCATGTCCCAGGTACGCTCACGCATCATGTTCATTATCAGCAACTCAAGTGCTTATTCACGGCGGATATGTCCCTGGCTTAGACAGTCCCATTCTAGGCGACATGTTTTTGTTCGATATTCCAACCAAATCCTGGTCTTCACTATCCACGCATAGCTGTCGGTTCTCTCATACGATACTTCCTTATTTGAATTCAAAAACTCATGTACTGGTCATCGGGGGTGTGTGCAAAGATTATGAAGATAACGGGGTCAAACTTTTTGATACGGAGTCACAAATGTGGTCTGATTTGAAATCATCAGATTCTTACGGCATGCGAAAAGACACTTGTTTTGAAATGTTCCAGCAATCTTCTATTGTGGCCATTGGCAAGGACCAAAAAAAGCTAGTTGCCATTGGAGGAGGGCTTTTGTGTTTTTCTTTTGGGTTCTATTTCAGTCCATCGTGTTCTGCTGACGTTCGAGAACGGAAATTTGATCTGAATGCAGTTCTTGTTGCTCCAACTGATGCTAAGAGGATCCGCGTGTATTTAGATGAACTTGGATATTACGACAAGACGAAACGAATCTGCAAACATGGCGAGTTGATGGCCATTCCCATTGTTGATTACGAATTAGCTCTGGATTGCTTACAAGGTGAACAACATACATCATTTGACAAAGTTGAGTTTCCAATGGCTAAACATCTACTGGCGAAGCATGAGAAAAAGGATTCTTCAAAGAATGAGAAAAAGCAGGAAAAAAAGCAGGAAAAAACCGAATCTTTAAGCCGAGAGAAACCAAATTCAAAAATGAATTCTTATAAGAAAGTGAACCCCAAAAAAGAGAATTTAGACTCTGTATGTTTCGGTGTGATTGTCGAAACATTGAATTGCAAAATGATAAAAACTCGCTTAAAGGAAAGCCAACTATTCGACCAAAGAAGGAAAGTTATCATCTATCCATTGGATTCCAACAAGATGGCGATTCCATTGGTAGCTGGTTTTGACAGGAATAAATTGAGAGCAATATGCGAGGAAGCGATCATCGACGAACTCGAGTTTCCGTATTCGAAATTCTCTTTTGTGAAGGGATTTCGACAGCATGTTGAGAAACCTCGAAAGAAACAGAATATTCTAAAAGATCAAATCGTTGAGATAATCAAAAAGATGGCCACTGAATTGAACATACTGGCACCATCGGATGAAACGCTAAATGCAGAAATTCCAACCAAAATTGAAATATTAGGCGATGTCGCCATCGTTCCATCGACAGGTTTTGTGAGTGAGTCGATATGGAAACCATTTTCAAACCGAATTTGGGCATTCATTGCCGAGTTCACCAGTAGCGCTAGGGTATTACATCAACATCGCATCAGCCCAGGTGCTAAACGCCAAAGCCTGGCTAAAGTAGTTTACCCTCACGATTGCGTGGATTCCATGGTGACCGCGAAACAAAACGGAGTATTGTATCGTTTCGACATGGAAAAATGCATGTTTTCTTCGGGAAACATCTCGGAGAAAATACGAGTGAGTAAATTCAGTTGTGCAGATGAAGTGGTGGTGGATCTGTTTGCAGGAATTGGTTATTTCACATTGCCATATCTTGTGAAGTGCAATGTCAGTCAGCTTCACGCTTGTGAATGGAATGCAGACTCACTGCAGGCACTGCGTCATAATTTGGAATTGAACAATGTGACACAGAAATGCATCGTTCACCCTGGTGATTGCCGTATCACGGCGGAAACGAAACTATGCGGAATTGCTGATAGAGTGAACATGGGGCTCATTCCATCTAGTAGGCCCTTTTGGCGAACTGGAGTGATTTGTTTAAAGCCTTCAATTGGAGGCATGTTGCACATTCATGAGAACGTGGTTAAATCCAATCAGCGGATGTTTGTTAGTGAAATGCTCACAGAATTAAAAGAGATATGCGACTCGGTGCATCCACAAGGTGCGCCTTGGTCTGTTAATTGCTTGCACCAAGAGACTGTCAAGTCATATAGTCCCAAAGTAAATCATTTGGTTCTTGACGTAAAATGTGCACCAGGAAGTGGGGTATTGCCAGTATCACCCCAAGAATCATTGTTTGAAATCCTCACAGTGGAGCGAGTCCCTTATCCCAAGACACTGGCGGAGGCCCAAGCATACTACGATAGAAATGTCCCTGTTATCTTTGAAACCGATGCCGGTAATTCAGATTGGTCGCTTTCGTCGTTGAAGTCCCAATCTATTGATAAACTTGTTAGTGTGCATGTCGGTGTCTCCCCTTCGTTGGATTTCGTGCACAAAAACTTTGAATATAAAGTGATGCAGTTTCAAGAGATGCTGGACTTAGCAGAGAATGGCCCCCCTTGCTACATGCGAGCAATCGGCTTTACGAATCCTCGAAAAGACAAAGCAGATTTCTGGCGTGATTTTCGAGAATTTTCCGAAAAGTTTCCTTTTCCTTCAAATGTTGTAGACAAAGAAAGATACTTTTCCAGTGTTTTAAGAGTCGCGTCTAAGAATCTTCAATTATGGACGCATTTTGATGTGATGGACAATTTGCTGTATCAATTAGAAGGGAGTAAACGCGTGGTCTTGTTCAAGCCAAACAGTGTAGAGAGTCTTAAATTCGTTGGTTCAACATCATCGATTGTGGATATTGATGGCGATCAAGGCCCCGAATTTGCAGAAGCGCGACGAGAAGCACTGGAGGTAATTTTGAATCCTGGTGACGTTTTGTATATTCCAAGTTTATGGCCGCATAATGCATGTGCCTGTGAGTTTAGTGTTGCTGTGAATATATTTTGGAAGCGTTTGAGTGACTTGCACTATGGCAAGAAGGACTTGTATGGAAATCGAGACCCTCTTTTGGTCGAGAAAATGGAATCGTTGGTGAACCAAGGAATGGATGTTTTACATTCGGCTCAGGATGATGGCACACCTTTACCACCTTATTATATCGACTTCTACAAGAAAAGAATAGCTGCTTCGCTGTTGCAATAACTATTCTTTATTTTACTATCAAGTTAAATGCGTTATTACTTTCCCAAATATTTTTAACGCAGATCCCATCGTGATTTCTTTTTAGCAGGTTGATGTTTGTTGAACTCCATTGCATTCAATTCTTCTTTTGAGAATGGATTCACAGAGGAAATTATGGAAGTCGTATCTGAATTGGGCGTCACACTACCTGCTTTCACAAACATTCCGTATATCAAAGGTTTCGGTTTTGCATGAATCAAGTCTACTAATTCTGCTGGTGCACTCTGATTAAGATCTCTCATCGAGTCGCAAACAATCTTGGCAAAGTCTCTTTCTTGGTGACCGATTAAAGAATAAGCAGTTCCAGCGTCACTTCCAAGCCTTCCAGCTCTTCCAATTTTATGAATGTGCGTTTGAACATTCCGAGATCGATCAAAGCAAATCACATAGTCGACTCTCGCAATATCTATTCCTCGAGCAGCGACATCCGTTGCGACAAGGACTCGACTTTCTCCGTTCGTGAACCGCCTCAACGACTCACTGCGAGTTTGCTGATGCATGGCTCCGTGAAGAGATGTCGCGAGAGTCGTAGGCACATGCTCATTTACTATGCAGCACAACGACTCGACATCTACTCGTTCTCCTACAAACACGATGGCTTTCAACTCCACTCTATTATTCACATCACGTAAGAAATTGACCAACCACTTTTCTTTGTCCTTTCTCAAATCTGTGGTATTCAAAAGGATAGGAATTTGATTGACTTTTCTTTTGCTTGAGTCAGCAACGGATAACTTGATAGGCGAACGCATGTGCTGGCTGATCAGATTGTTAATTTTTGAATTCGTTTGAAACGTTGCAGAGAACAAAACCAATTGACGGTCTGGTCGAATGTTTTGGAGAATTGTGTGAACTTGACATTCGAATCCTATTTCTAACATTTTGTCTGCTTCGTCTAATACTGCAAAAGTAATCCGCTTCAAGTCGAGAGCTTTGGTTTTAATCATATCTATTACCCGTCCTGGAGTGCCTACTACAGCCTCACAACCTTCTTTGAGTGATTTTTGCTGCTCGTATCGAGAGGTTCCTCCTGTCAGTGGGCACACAAGACATCCTTGGGGTTTAAACAGGCGTCGCATGTGGGAATATATCTGCCCCGCCAATTCCCTAGTAGGACACATGACTAAGGCAATAGGTCCTTCACCTCTTTCAATCTCGCGCTAATTCAAATTCAAAAACAATTCCATATTGATGGTTCAAACTTACCTGGTCCATGATGTGCATTATCATAGGGAACAAAAAAGCAAATGTTTTCCCCGAACCTGTCGACGCCACGGCAATGACATCAACGCCTTGAAGTACGAGTGGGATGGCCTATACAATATTAGATAAGCTGCCACCAAATATTCAAAACTACCGACCCTTCGCTGTATCATCGTTGGAGATTCTAAACCTAGAACTGATATGGACTTCATTAGTCTTGCATTGAATTGAGCATCATCCCACGACTTCATATCTCTTGCTGGATTGTCCCAAAACCTTCTTTTGAATGGGTCATATTGAATTACAGAGTGGTCGACTTTCGGCAAGTTAAGCGACGTGTCTTTGATTTGATTTTGGGAGACAACAAAAGCTTCGCAAGAATAGTCTTCGTCTTCTCTGTTGGAAATGTCATTTATTGTAGAGGTAGCTTGACCAACCAGTCCATCGCTAGGTTTTAATTCTTGCATGTCTGCCAAGAAAGCTTCCAATAAATCTGCCATCGCGGAGGCAGGGAGGAATCAATTAGTATGGGGACCTACCCATATAGGATGGTCGTTGGCCTCATCGCTGTTTTCAACAATCGCGTGTGAACCATTGCTTCGAATTTACTTGTTGTTTTATTTGTTCATATATCTATTTAATAGAATGAATGAAGGTCCTGAGAACCTGGAGGCCTTTTTCGAGGACCGGAAAGAAAACCTACGCCGGATGTTTTGTCTCGCATCAAGCGGTAACATTGCAGTTCATTTCTCAGGTTTTTATGCACAGCTTCTGACCTATTGTCTGCCACTGAGTAAAGAGATGGTACAGAGGATATTTACACAGTTTTGCACCAACAAGCGACTTGACTACCTGGAATGGTGCTTGGCATTGAGTCAAATATCGCTGGAGGTCCTCCCTATGGAACCTTCGTTGGTTGAATCAGTTCGCCTGCTAGTGAATTTTGTGGAGTTTGAAAATAGTTTATGTCATGATCCCGAATTATTTGTGCACAATTTGAATTGCATCGATGCGCTCGGTATCTCGTTCTGCTATTGGGATGCCTTCAGACTGCATCGGCAATATGCCTCTAAAGGTTTTCGAGGGCTGCTCAATGTGGTTAAAAAATCTATTTCCTATGAAGGAGATACTTATTCTCTTGCGATGAAAATGTTTAATTCTAATAAGAGGAAGAAAGCGGTTCATACCCTTGACACTTTGGTGCATCTGGATAAGCTCTCTTCAGTATTGATCGAACTTTATCCTGATTTGGGATTTGATTCCAATTTCGTTGATTTTGTGGATTCCCTTATCATAGATGATTTTTTATCAGTATTGAGTCAAACGAATCTGGCCGAGGAGAAAGGTCTCATTACTAAATCTCGACCACCTGCAAAAAGTAACCCAACAGAGATGGTGTTATCACACGATGTAAAAAATCCTTCAGTGCAAGCTATATTGAAGAGTCGAAGTGCACTTGTAAAACAACTGGCGAATGAAATGAAACGTAGTAATTCCTTGGAGGATTGGCTACTCGATTCAAAAATTTGTCCGGATTATATCGATATAGAGAGCGCCACAGCGACATTTGCCACCTCTGATGGTGATTTCGACTCATTTTTATGTTTTTTATCGTGGCTATCTGAGCATGGAATGAATATGTCCAACCACCAAGCGCTTTCTTCATTTTTAAAATACGTCGAAAATCCCAGACCACCTTCGTCGTACCTGCTACGGGTTTTCGAAATAGGCTGTAGAGATAAGCGACATTCGTGGGTTCCCGCAGACTGGTATGGGTTTGCATATGAATATGCCTCTTCTATACCTTGGTTTGAATTGAGATCCATGGTGCATAACAGCAACTATGTAATAGACTTTCCAACTTTTTCGAAATTCATTGAAAAACTCGAATCCAGTCACGACATCAAATTTCGGTTGGATCCTCTTTCCACCTCCTTGTACTTGCCGTTCACACCTATTGATATTGACTTGTTGTATAGAATAGTGGCCAATGACAAAACAACCCATGCCGAATTCCAGCAAAGTGTCGAGTCCTATTTGTCCGACCAAGTGAAGAATAAAAAGATCCAATTGGAAAAAGAGGAATTGCGAGTGAATCGAATAGCAAGACATTATGGTGTTCTAGAAGCTGTTGTTTGTGTCCCTCGAGATGTATGGATGTCCCTTGTATGTTCGTTTTTCAGACCTTTCCTTCACTTGTTGGGTTCCGTCACACTTGCAAGTACATTATACGTATACGAAGAATTCGCACCACTGTTAGGAGTGGAAGCAATGGTAGAGGCGCTTTTGTATCTGGCGCGAGCTCACAAGGAGAGCGTATTAATGGATATGTTCGTTCTTTTTAAGATGGATGATCATAGTGATTGGTTTGGACCGCACGTGTTTCAATGTGCTGCGATGAGTCAGCCACAAGTGGTTGCCCAGGTAGAAGCTGGAATGTCATCTTGTGGGTCAATGGAATTGCTGCGATGCTTGGATTCGAATTTGGTGCGTCTGTACAATGAGATTGCGTCTCCGCTGGAATCTCTTTATCAACCAGCTGTCGTAGAATCGGTGTTTCGACTAGCCATCGAGAGGCAGATAAAACCGCAAGTATTAGTGTTCAATTTGTTCAGTAAACCGTTGTATCTTTCAAGGCATCGGATTTATGACATTATGTTTGACCCATTAATGGTCGAATTCCTCGAAAACATTAGAAAAGGTTGCCACGATTTGTTCATGGACCTTGCTGAAAAAAGCCTGTTGTCGAAGAATGGCTTTTTAAAATGTGCTGATGTTTTGAATCTATCCATTGGATCGTCGGAATCTGAAACACATAATCTATTTGTAAAGTTATTGGGCCAAAAAGTCATTCTAGAGCAAATTTATGAAAGCTCAATAGACTCGAGAGATTCAATGACTTTTGAACAGTTTTTAGAATCTATAGGGAGAATCGCCATCGCAATTTGTGAGCAAATATCTGACAACAAGGCAATGTTATTACCTGCAGTGACAACTGGTTTACAAAAGTTGTTTATCATCAAAACACTGACTCAATAGAAAAAGTGTATACGTCCGAATTTCCTGATAATACGATTATTAAGCTAAGCCTGTAAAAGGGATATACTTAGGCTCCTTCCTGCAAACAAACATTCCCGAACGTATAGACTCTTGGTTTGCGAGCGCTCCTTCTCTTAATGTATAGTGATACAAAAATTGTATGCTCTCTATCACCTACACTCGTACGAATATGCGTATCTTGTGAAGACACTGTTCATTGCCGTTAGATTTGACTGACTAGGTCGATTAATCGTAGTTTTCATCTAACTCCTGCTTCGTTTAAGGCTGGAAGGCCCTCCATATAATATCAAAGTGGGCAGTTTGTGTACTTAGAGAACACGTTTCAAGTTTATCTCTTCTGCAGGGCAAGGTTTACTTTTGTTCCGCGAGTTTTAATTAAAATGGTCTGCAATATTTCTTCGACGAGATAATGAATGAGACAATGCATTGAGACTGGTGTATTGAGAACAAGTAAAGGGGTGTGAATTTTTTTCTACCCTTTCCTTTTTGATTGATTCATGATGAAGCATCCCCAGTGGATGATCAACAGAGCGATAAAAACAAAATCGAACAACTTTGTTGCTCATCAGTTTGCTGCTACAAAAATTGAATCGATTGAATTTTTTTTTTTTTTTTTT
>Ga0105055_10012983_pt1 | contig 10050 bp, 8 predicted proteins | sample BON03_FD_78090 | JGI IMG/M metagenome (GOLD analysis project Ga0105055, IMG submission 78090) | Freshwater microbial communities from Lake Bonney liftoff mats and glacier meltwater in Antarctica - BON-03 | ecosystem: Environmental > Aquatic > Freshwater > Ice > Glacier meltwater | place: Lake... | reverse complement strand
TATGTATGCACATATATGTGTGTGTGTATTTATGGTATACAAATGTATGCACGTACGTATATTCACGTGTTTGCTCGCTTTGTGGTTTCCTTGGTAATCTCGGGCCCAGTTTGCAGCCTCTACTAGCATGTCACTGTTCAAACTCATCATATATACATGTATATATGTATAGTCGCAATACAACGTGAATGTAGTCTTGTCGACAGTCTCACAGTCTTCGAGCCTACTAGTAGTATGTCATTGTGACTGCGTATATAGATGTATATACATGTATGTAGTCACCGTGACTGCAACTTGAATGCAGCCTTGTAGTCAGTCTTGCAGCCTCTACTGGTATGCAATGGTGCAGACTCCGAGTCGCACCTCTGAGACTGTAGTCGACATTTGAGCTTGCCAAGCCTGAGTCACGTTCGCCCCCCCCCCAAGAAAGAATTTGAACTTGAAACACATACATGTATCCTGTCCTTCAGAACGATGTGCTCATAAGTAGCAATGCTCTGAGTATCTTAAGGCTGACAGACCTGTTCTAAAGTGCCATCAGGAACATATATCAGTTTTTCATAAGTTGTCTAATTTTTCACAAAGTATGATGACTATCACACAACACATGACAGGAGCATTATGATCTTTCAGCAACATCGTGTAACCAACCAAATCTATTATATAATATTCAATGCGTACGCCGCAACAAATCAACAGTCTTAGGATGTATACATCGTGGCATTATGCAACATATACAATAATTTTACACAACATATCTATACAATGCAATACCAACACTTTTGCCATATATTGTTGACATCAGACAACTCATGTACTTAACAAACATATCTGTCAAACAGCTCATGTAGGATTCAAAAGGTATGTCAACAACTAGTACTCGTACAAGTCGTCCAAGCCTCTACTCATCCACTCTAACTTACACTCGTTGATTACATACGTACCACATGCTCGAAAGGGATCGAGTCTGAGTCTTAGAGAGTGGACTTAAGTTGATGACGACTACCTTATGTTATGGGCCCGGGTTGGGAAAAATCTCTATTAAACTATTTATGTATTGTGTACAAATAATTGGAAAACAAGTAGTACAAAATCATCCCAATTCACATGTCTTGCAACCCAATAGCTGCTCAGTATTAGATTTGAATGTAATATGTCGGTCAGGTATCATCATATGCTTTCTGAGTTTTTTTCCACACGTTGTCTGTTTTTTTTCATTTACTGTCTATCTTTTTGATACGTCGTCAGAATACTCTTTATATTTTGTTTAGCCTTTTGTTGTCAGTTTTTTTTGGTGACATGTTGTCTACTTGAATTCTTTTACATCAAATTGTGCAAACGTTTGGCTTACAACAGTTGCCGTGTGTTTTCCTGAGAGTGGTCATGTGTGTGTGTATTTATTATGTGCAAAGTGCAGTCACTAGTATGTGTATGTGTCATGATAATTTGTGTGGGTGCACAAATACTGACAACTGTAACCATTTATACTGATTGCTGTTGTTGGCACTCACACACTCACATCCTCTCGCAAACACTGGCACACTCACACACTCATACAAATGCCAGTACTTCAATGCTGGGTGTATATACTCACACGCACACACACACATACACTCTGTCACACACACTCCGCACACACACACATACACTCTGTCATACACACTCGTTGGTCATTCAACACTCTTTCTCACACACTTTGGTCATTTGCCCAATGTACAGGGTTACTTGTTTGGACTGGGGATATCATCAAGCACTACACGAAGCTGGAGCATTCGTCGTCTTGCTTTCACTTGTTTGGACCAAGTGCAGTCGATGCTTGGATTCGTTTTTCACCCTTTCCTTCTTTGTCACGGTGCTCACGCAGAAACTGAAATGTCTTTGGCCTGCTCTTAATTGATGATTTGCTTTGATTACTTAAAACAGCAATTTAGCACCCTTGCTTGAGGGTTTATGTAGCTCAAATCCATGTAGATTTCAGTTATCAGTTTTCTGAGTTTTTGCCGGAATCGAACCGACGACCTCGGGATTAACAGTTCCGCGCTCTGACCAACTGAGCTAGTTTTACATCGTCTTGGATGTAGTATGCTTTCACACATTCCACAAACACGGCAGCATCTGTGTGCTTGAAAAGACTGTAGCTCTCATGTTTGATCATCACCTCACTCGAACTTTGCCACATTTTTTGCACGCGTTGTAGGTGTGTGCTGTATTGTATGTTCGCGCTTGTCTCGCGTCTCTTGCTCCGCTGGCTTGCGTGTTCAGCTAAGGGGGGAGGAATATTTAAAGTTTAGTGGGTGAACCACTCGCTTTGCTGAAATCCTCAAGTTGCTGCACGAGGCTACATACTGCAGAGCGGCAAGGGGATCGTAATCATGCCAAAACATTGCTTACCCCTATCGTGTGATCATTTGCCGGTCTTGTTATGCATGTGTGCGTGCAGCTGAATTGTCAATATTTCTTGCACCTGTGCGGCTGTGCCATTGTTTAAAGAAATGCGTTTGCTCCATTGAGATTTGGCAATTGCATGCTTGTGTGGATTCGTCCCAGAGGTATAATGAATAACACTTGGTTTGTTCTGGCCAAACACTGGCTGGAACTTGTGTCAAGAGTGGCATTCATTTCACGAAACTCTGAAGTTTAACTCGGATGAATTGTGGACAACTAAGATGCACGTCTCTACTTCTCCACTGTTCCACTGATTGCACTATCTTATGTCCCGGGCCATCTGTTGTTAGTTGCTGGCTGACGCTTCCTTTTTTTTGCGTTCTACCTCGTGGCATCACAGTCTCCGTGCGCCGGTCTCTGTGCAATGGTTCGACTTCATTTCTTTCATACTTCTTTGTGCATCTGCACATTGAAATGACATGATACTATTTTTAAGTTTTGTAAGCACTCTTGCATGCATTTTGCAATTTTTCTTACTCTACTTTCCTGCACAGGTGTGTGCGTGTATGTCATAACGAAACAATATCAAACATGATTGATTTCTGCTCTACTTGCTTTAAACATTTTGCGCATTTTATGCACGTGTTATACAGCATGTTCAATGTTATGTATTACCCTATACATGCTTGTCCTAGCAAGGGGGGGAACCATGCTCGTATGTGCATATACTTTGTACATTCTCTGCTGGTATTAAGAGGCTACATGGATGGGAGTTGAACTTGATCCGAAGTAGTCCTAACGTAGTTACTCTCTATCGCGTAATTATGCCGTTCTTGTTTTGCGTGTACATAGCTGATATTGTATTTCTTGTGCCTACACTTGGCCTGATGGCTTAAGAGTGAAAGAAATATTGCGTGCTCTGTGCATCGAGTTCAAGTTGGTATCAACTACATTCTATATGGATTTTATTCTGAGACACTTAGCTGAGTGATCATTATTGATACCCGCAATGGAGAAGACTGCTACCCATTATCCTGCCTATCAGAATATGGATCTTTCAACTGGTAAAGTGATTAAAGTGTGATTCTAATGTCAAGCTTCTACGCCAACTGCCCTATCTTTGGCAAGGATATTTGTTTTCATGGCAATTAATTCAAGGGATTGACTTCGAGATTCGAGTTTCATCATGCAACCTTCAATGACTCTTGTGCTGGCCGTTCTTCACTTTCGAAATTGCACCCACTTAAACGGCTATTATTTCACGGTCGGTGATGTGCCCGGGTGTAGTTTCGTTTGCATGAAGGAATGTGCGAGAAAATATGTGCTATTGCCAGTGAAGATTCAATTGCGGGCTCACAAAGACAAGCAAGGAATTACATGCAATAGCCCGCGGCTGGTTCCTGATCCAATCTCGATACCAGTCTTGCTACGTGACGCCAATTCGAGTAATTTTTCATATGATGGATGTGTTAGGTTCAGGTTGCTGCTCACGTATTCAGGGCTAATGTGGCATTGCTCACGCTTTCACTGGCTTCTCTTGCTCGTGTGGTCAATACACATGCTCTAAACCCTCATTGCTTCCCACCCACAAATTATGCTGACTACGTTTAAAGTGCACCAATATGTCTGAGGTGTTTCACTTGCCACTGGAGCTCTTGCTCTTAATGCCAAAGTAGTTTCTGCAGTGTAACTCGAGAGCCATTTACCATCTACTCAACCAGATTTCTTTGCTGATAATTTGCTGTTACGAATCTTACAGTCTTGTGCAGTGTAGTTCCTGTTTCGTTCACCTGGTCTAAGTTATCTCCTTAGCTAAATCTATTATTCTAGGATTATAAGTGGCGTTGCAACTGCATCTTATCATGTCACAATGCCGTGGGCTTCTGCTCTCACGTGTGGCTTGGCGGATGTCCTGCTCATGCCTGCTTGCTCAACATGTTTTCTTTTTATTACTTCAGTGCACAAGGCCATGAGACGTGCTTGAATGCAGATCTGCTTAGCAACAGTAAATCTCTTAATATGCAGTTAAAGCTATTGGAGACGCATTCTGCAGCAATCTCTTTCGTGATGACACGGTTTCGTGTGCATCAGTTATTCGACTACTTCCTGTGTAGTCCTTATTGACGTCAATTGCATGTCAAGCTAACAAACGCATTTCAAAGTTAGAATGACTGCGATGCAGTTGCATTTGGAGCTTACGTGTGTGCGCTGGCCACTACTTCATTGAGTGCTAGTGATGCTGATTTGCCCTCTGGTGCTTGGAGACATAGTTGATTCGCTCTCCGGTCCTTGGATTCGTAGTATCGTTAGCAGCACCACCTTTTCACATGCTGACAGTGCCACCTCTGCTTATTTCTCTTCTTCAGATTTCTTAAAGCTCAGCATCAGGATTTTTTTGTGATGACATGCCATGTGCTGTATATCACATGTTCCTTGAAGTCGTCAAGAAGGGGAAGACACTATCTTGTAATGTTCAAATATGCTCGAGGGGAAGCGTGCTTTTATTTCTCAGCATTCATTCAGAGAAGAACAAGGGTATGCTGCTTGCAGCACATAGCTTTGATTCGACGAATGCACTGTCCAAAGCATTGGCTACAGCTCATCTGACAGGTCAATCTCAAGAAGAATAGCAAGGCTCACACGTCTATCATGCCGCGAGGGGCGTTCTCGATTTTAATGGATCCAGCAGATGCTATCAGAGCCCACGAAGTCTATCAGATGGCTGCAATGGCCCTCTGATTTTGTTGTGATTCAGGCTGCCTAACTGGAGTCACACATTTCAAGTTTGAGGTAGAAGGAAGTCATTGCTTCTTGTTGCCATACCTCACCTTGCGTTTTTTGACACCAAGGAGATCCTTGGTGTCAAAAAATGCAAGGTGAGGTATGGCAACAAGAAGCAATGACTTCCTTTTGACTCAAGGAGATCTTGGGTGCCTTGTCTCTGGAGTTCTCCGGAGTCCTTTTTGGAGTCCTTTTCGTTGGGTTGGTTCCTGAAGAAAGACACCTACGGATCTGAGTCCTTCTGAATAGTGTCAGGCAGTACAGTGGTGACAGAGGCCTCAAACACACCCCGCTGGCCACCTTTGAATACGCGTGGCTGCATCGCCGTTTACAACGCAACATCCAGAGATTGAAGAAGAATTCATTGACCGAGGATTTTGAGGACGTGCAAGGTAACAAAATTGTGGCACTGGATCCTTCGCAAGAAGCTGACGAGGTGTTGACCAGATCATCAAAGCCTGTTGCAAAGCAGTTCAGCGGACTGGGAAGATTCTGATCCAATGGATTTTGACAATTAGATCTGGCAGGCCCTTGCTCATCTTGAGTACGTCCTACGTTTGTAAAAATTTCATCCACACTGCCTTCATCTCAACCTTCAACCCCAGCAAGTCATGCTCGTGGCAGTTTCAATGATTCATCTGATGAAGATTTGGCTCCTTATGATGGTGACCATGATTGTTGCAGTTACAAAGACGAACGAGTCTAAGTCAATTGCTTCATTGACAGATTGACGAGTGTAAGTCAATTGCTTCATTGACAGAACAAGGCCTACGTACTAACAAGACCAAGGTCTTGTATTGGGTACTAGTCTCGCTAGTCCACCCAGACAAACACATCAGGACACATTTATCCACAGTGGTAGCTGGGAGAGATATGATCATTGCCAAAGATTTGTACACACTTGAGTTTGTGGTAGACGTCGAGGTTCACATCATGACGTTCGAGGACGTGCTAAGTATGCTGCCTAGGTCATAGTTTGGAAAACAAGACAGTGCACATCAGGATTGCGTCATACAATCTCTTGCTCGTGCGGTTCACGCAGCTTGCTATCTTGGTATTGGCAATAAGCCAATTCAAATAGCTCCCCTTTTCTCCGAAAAGTTTACCGAGCCCGGCGATGTGCTGCAAGACGCCTGAGTATTTCGAATGGCCCAAGGCAATGACTCAAGAGATTAAAAAGCTGGAGAAAATGCGCTGCTGGAAAGTTGTCAAGTTGTCACGGGCCTCGGTGCCCCATGGTGCCAAGCTCATTCCTTGCTGTTGGGTGTCACAGCTCAAATTTAGAGATGGAGTGTACGAGTGTCATCATGCACGCCTCCTGTTATTGGGTTACCAACAAGAAAAAAGGATGCGACTATCTTGAAAACTTTCATCCCGCCTGCTCTCATTCTACTATTCAGCTTGTCCTAGCTTTCACATCAGTTGCCGGAGGACGTTCTTTGGATCTTGACGCCGTGTGTGCTTTCATTTCAAGCAAACTTGCGGAAAGCAAGCGTGTTTGCATGAAAGGTCCACCCGCCGGGTTATGATATTGGTGACAGAAACTACTTGTCTATGCTCAAGTGCATTTATGGCCTCATGCAAGTTCCTTGCCAATATTACATGCTCTGTCATGAAGTTTATCAGAAGGCTTGTATGAAGCAGCCTGGCAGCTTCAGACTGATCATGATGAGTGTATCCGAGGCTTTACGCATTGCGTCTCCAACATCATCAGGCAACCATCGCTCACAAATCAAGATCTGCTTGTCACAGCAAATTTCTCAACATGAAAATTGCACTTATGCAGTTGCACGTGTACAAATCGTGCTGTCATCCAGTGGCAGCTACCATTCTCGTGATGTATGCTGATAATAACAGTCAGCACAAGCTCGTGGCGAACTATGAACCCGAGTCCGCAAACGACACACACCTGCGCCAATATGGCTACGGATGCATAATCCACATCAACACTCCCATGGGATACAAGTTCGCGCATCAACAGCTATGGGCCTGTTGGTGAGAAGCCTCTTGACAGAGAGACTAAAACTACTTCTTTTCGTTGCTGTTGTAGGGTGTTCGCGTAGTGTTGGGGGCGAACATCGGAGGTATACACTGTCATCATTCCTCTGGAACGGTGTCTCCCTCAAGCATATCTTGTGTCTGTAGTTCGTGGACCGAGGGGACACTGTAGTGGCATGAATCCACTTTCGGACCAGTACTCTCAGCGTGCAAATATAGCTTCCAGCATAGCTACTAGATCTTTCTTATCAAGTAATAAAAGCAACAATCAATCAATGTTGCAGGGTTCTTGGGCTCAAATTACTAAGTTTCTGACATATTGGCAGTAGGAAGCGAAACCGTCTTATCAAAAGACGGCCATCTTCCCTGAAATAAGGGAAAGAAACGTGTACGGTTACAAGTAATCTTCACGGGGTTTGTCGTTCCGCGAGGCCAACGTCTAGGTGAGCACCAAAGGCGCACCAAGACACAGAAAGGACACTGCGAACGCAGGAGCTGGTGCAAGAATTTGTGAAGTCTTTCAAGCAAGATGATCGCATAAACTTGCAACGTGGAGGAGAGCTCGATTGGTTTCTATTGGTTCGCTATACGTATGAAAAGATCACCAGTGCTGTGAGTTGCAGCCAAGAGGCTTACATTGATCGTCTCTTGGCCAAGCAGTAGGCATGGAAAATGCTAATGTTTGCAAGATGCCGATGAATTCAGGCTCTGACCTTAACTCGCTTCCCGTCTTTAACACGCCTGATAAAATCGTTGCGCATGCTTATGCAGCGTTGATTGGTGAGCTGTTCTACATTGCTATCAACACCGTGCCTCAGCTCAGCTACTCCAAGAGATGTCTCACCCGATACATGTCCAAGGCGACGCTGGCACTTCTCACCTATGCTAGGTGTTGTCGCGTTATCTTATTGGCATCAAGTCTAAGCAAATTTTGGGCCTTTTCCGACTCCAGCTGGGCAGTCGACAACAACAATAGGCGCAGTTCCATGGCTTACTATCTGTTTGTCAACAATGCAACCTTTTCATAGCGTGCCACCCTCTCGCAGATGGTTGCTTTGAGCACTACTGAAGCCAAGCTTTTGGCGCTGGCCAGTTGCTGTCGTGACATCGTGTGGGCGCGCAAATTTGTTCTCGGTCTAGGTTTTCTGCAACTCAAACCTACTGATGTTTACGAGGACAACACTGTGGTTGCATTGTTCTTGCTAACAACATGCAACTTTGTGGTCGCAGTCAGCACATTGCTCTGCGAGTATGCTTTCTTCAGAAACTCATTCAGGACGGATTAATCAGCGTCAAACAATGTCCCACCGCAGGGCAGATTGCAGACATTGAAACACATGCACTGCCTTACGTGCCACTTGCAAACTTTACGGATCAGCTTCTCGGTGAAAAGCCCGTTGGTGACAAATGATTCATTGGTCTGCCCTTCCTACTAAACTGAGCCATGTGTGTCTGCTTTCATTTAGATTTGGTTTGATCAGGTGAGCTGCTTTCTAGTTTCCTGTTCTTGTCTTGATGTGAGTCTGCATGGTTGCTCATTGTAGGCCGTTTGGCTTCTGAGCAAGGAGGGGAATGCGCATTGCTTTAGCAACTATGATTATCTGTCATTTCTGAGTTTATTTTCTACACATGTTTCCTGCTCATACATCTCATCTTACATGCTTGAGTATGATAATAATATGAGTGAGAGGGGGCGTCAGAGTCAGACAGTCACACTAGATTGTGACTGCTCTAGCCTCAAGAACATCATGCAGCCGCTAGATCTCATCTAGTGTTTCCAATGTGTAATTAGGCTATACCGTGAGAGGTGTATGGGGTTTCATGTACAGTACTGTCACGTATGTGAGATACAAGAGAAGAACTTCCCCCTCGTCCCCTAACATATCACGTTTAAGGATTTACTTTTGATTGTTAATCTCGAGATCGATGACTTCGTCAATTGTTTGTCAAACGGCTACATCGCAACGAAAACACGGGAACTTCATGGCTGTAGCGTTGATGATCGAGAGAGATTTCATGGCACAAGATTTTGCTGTGAGCGGGTGCTATCACACAGCAGACCTAAGACGTACATTGTTCAATTCAAGCAAAGGCCGAGCATGTCGATCCGAGCGCCTACGATTGTCTCTATCTCTTCTCTCTGTCCTTTGTCCTTCGAACATCTCCCTCCTTCCTGAACACCTTTGCTATAGAGCACACATTGGAAAAATGAGATCTAGCGTCTGCATGATGCTCTTGAGGCTAAAGCAGTCACACATGCCAGTGTCACGGTCTGACTACACACACAAAAGACAGTGACTGTGACTGACAAATATTTGGTGTAGTTGAAGTTAAACTTATTGGATTTGTAGAGATGGATTGGACTCTTGAGTTTACTCAACTCAAGTAATAATTCTTCATTAGTATCACATTTGGCAGGCGCACGGTGGCAAGTAAGCAGTGTGACCGCAAGCACAACATCCAGCTAGTATATTTGTGTATAATGATACATGTGGGTGGACAAAGATCACAAGAGAACAAACTTGTATGTTGCCATGATGCTGAATTCACATCCACATGCCTTTTGTGCACAACATAAATCGAATGCAAAGTCTGGGAAATGTAGGTATGGCTTGCAGCCCAACGACCTGGGGTGGAGTTTTCCGAACCGCGAACACCTGGTGCCTTACCTCAAGACCAGTCCCCTGGAATGGTTGAATCATTATGCGAGTTGGTAGTGATTTCCAAGCTTACCATGTAAACACCAAGACGTCGTACGCGGGGAGGACAATGCGGTGCGTGCAGGTGCAGATCCAGGTGAGATTGTGCTGCAGAACCAGACAAAGTGCGAGAACAACGTGAACCTGGCGCAGACCAAGTGCGTGGTTGGCGAAGCGTAGACGACCG
>Ga0105055_10012977_pt1 | contig 10056 bp, 13 predicted proteins | sample BON03_FD_78090 | JGI IMG/M metagenome (GOLD analysis project Ga0105055, IMG submission 78090) | Freshwater microbial communities from Lake Bonney liftoff mats and glacier meltwater in Antarctica - BON-03 | ecosystem: Environmental > Aquatic > Freshwater > Ice > Glacier meltwater | place: Lake... | reverse complement strand
CACACGCACACACACACACACACACACACACACACACAAACACATGATAGAGGCTGATACGCAGAATACACACACAAGCACACTTACACGCACACGCACACATGTGGCAGAGGTGACAGCTGCAGAGGCGACAGCAGCGGATGTTGGCAGCGATACACCCAACATGCATACACAAACACACACACACATGCACACCCACACGCTCACATACATACAATACACGCACACACGCTCACACATACACACACACACACACACACACGCATGGCAGAGGCTGCAGCTGCAGAGGCGACGGCAGCGGCAGCGGCGGCGATGTTTGCAGCGGAAGCCAAGGCAGTTGATGCAGACGCGCGGGTGGAGGAGGCGCGTAGAGAAGAGGTCTGTACGCATGTGTGTCTATGTCTTTGCGTGCGTCTTTGTGTGTTTTTTTGTGTGTGTCTCTGTGCCCCGAATGAGCAGATGCAGACGCACCCGGGGAGAATGTGCGCAGAGAAGATGTGTGTGCATGTGTGTCTGTGTCTCTGTGTGTCTCTCTCTGTGATCCAAGACAGTGGATGTAGACGCGCGGGTGATCACGAATGTGGAGCAGGCGCGCCGAGAAGAGGTTTGCTTGCATATATGTATACATATATATATACATATATAAATGCATACATATGTATATATGGATGCGGACGCGCGGGTGATCAAGGCTTTGGAGAAGGCGCGTCTAGAAGAATTGTGCGTGCATGTGGCAGTCGATACACCAAAAAACAATAACAAAATAGTACCCTGTTCAAAAAGAGACAAAAACACAAAATGTTCAGGCGCGCTGTGAAGAGAGGTGTGCGCGCATGTTGTCTGTATCTTGGTGTGTGTGCCTGTGTTTCTATCGCTGTTGCTGTCTCTGTGTCTGACTGTCACCGTTGCTTTTTCCGTCTCTGTCTCTATCTGTTTGTGATACTGTATTTGAAGATATGCAAGGAGACGTGGGAAGATACCCAAAAATAACTTTGTACCCTGTTCACAAGAGACAAAAACGAAAATTGTAGAATCTCAGAGGGGTCAATGACCCCAGGGTCCTGCACTGGTGCTGGTATCATCCTTTTACAAAACTTGACACGTCTGACGTGTCAAGTTTCAGCTTGACAAGGGGATTAGAAGATGGCACTGAGTGAGAGACACATAAGGAACTTGTCAAGTTTCACTTGTACCCCACTTACAAGTGTAGGTCCTGAATGAAATCATAAGAATGGGTATCAAAAGCCAGGAAATCTGCCCCCGCCCCCCACATCTCTATGCAGGACTCATTTTCTTTGCACACAATCCACCCTCCCCCCCCTCTCTTTCTTGCTCCCCTTCCGTTGTGCAGGCTGAAAACCGGGATGCAACGCGTGCAAGGCACTCAGCTATTGTCAAAGAATTGCGACAGGTGGGTTCGTTTGTAAAAGAGCAACATGCTCTGCAGCACACTCTACAACAGCACACACTCTGCAACACACGTTAACACTACAGAGACTCTGCAACGCACTCGACAACAACACACACTCTGCAACACACTCCACAACTGCGCACTCTACAACAACACATACTCTGCAACACACCCAGAAACGACACACACTCGGCAATACACTCGGCAACAAAATACATAATGCCTTGCATGTTTGCGGTGTGACAAAAAGAGTGCTTCATTCGCATTCAGGTATGCCCTATGTTAAACTGTATATTCTATCCCAATCCCTTTATTTTTGCGGAAAAGAGTCCATCTTAATAGGGCTCTTTTCCGAAAAAGACCTGCCGTTGTGTTCGCAGCACTCAGCTACCGTCAAAGAACTTTGCCGATACTGAGTTCATTCATAAAGCAGCAATTTTAGTCATTATTTAGGGCTCTTTTCCGAAAGAGACCTGTCTGTGTACTCGCGGCACGCAGCCATTCGAAATTTGGCTGTTGAAAGCCAAATTCATTTGTGAAAGAGCCCTGTTTTCATTATTATAATGTGCTCTGTTCCAAAAGAGACCTGCTGTTGTGTGCGCGGTGCTCAGCTATAGTCAAAGAAAACTTCGAGTGGTGAATCCATTTGTGAACGAGCCCTATTTTGACTATGGGGTGGCTACGATCAGTAGGCTCCTTAAAATTACAGGTTTCTTTTGCAGAATACAGTCTCTTTTGTAGGGCTCTTTTCCAAAAGAGACCTACAATTTGAAGGAGCCTACTAATTATAGCCACCCCATAGTATCCTCTGCTCTTTTCCATACAAGACTTGCTGTTGTGTGCGCGGTACTCAGCTATTGTCAAGCAACTTCGAGTGGTGTCGTGTGCGTGACACGACTTTTTCATGTGCATCGCATGTTTCGTGTATGCGTGTGGCACGACTCCTCGAGTCGCGCCTGTTTCCAAAAGTATTTGTGTGTGCCGAATGCATGTATGTGCCGTTTGTGAGGAGTAAGTGATAATAGTATGTATATGTGCGCATGTATGCATGCCACCAGCAGTCGGCGGGTGATGTGCTTCTGTATTACTATGTCTCCTAAATATGCCTCATCCTCCTCTTCTCCCTGTACACCGATTGTCATGTCTTTGTATGTGATGTATGTATGTACATTATGTTTGTATGTATCTATATGTGTGTATGACATCATGTATGACATGAGCACTCAGCTTGTCATGTGCTTCTGTCTGCCACTACAGGGTGACTAAAACCCATCAGATGCCATCTGAATATTGTCAGTTGCAGGTCGTTTTCTGGAAAGCAGCTACTAATTAGTGGGTACTACTTAATTAATCTGCACTTATTCATTAATCCGCACTAGAAAGGAGTGTATTCAAATAGGGGAGTCCCATATACCACGTTTTGTAATTCAATACACTCGCTATTTCAATACACTCCCCTATTTGAAAACACTCCCCTATTTCAGCAATACTCGGATCAGAGAGATCAGACTCTGATCCGATCCAGTGGCCCCGCGGCAACTGCGCGCTAAAGCGCTCCATCGCCGCGCGCCCTGGGCTCTTGTGTGGAAAATTACCTATAAAGATAAGGCATCCTGTGGGTCTTCGCCACCCTCTATACCCCATCCTCCGCTTCTCCCCCTACCACTATTGTCGCATGTATTTATATTTGCATGTGATATATATATGTTTGTGTTGTGTGTATGTATGTGATGTATACATATTTCGATGATGTGCATGTATGTCAGACGACAGCATTCAGCTTGTGATATGCTTCTGTTATGCTATGTCTGCCACTAGGCCTCATCTCTTCTTCCTCTGCTACTATTGTCATGTGTTTGTATTTGATTGGTATGTGTAAGTGTTGTGCTTATGTATGTGATGTATGTAACCAGTATGTGCATGTATGTATGACAACGGCACTCGGCTTGTGATCTGTTTTTGTTATGTATGTCTGCCACTGTTCCACTGTTCCTTATCCCCCTCTTCTCCTTCTACTACTATTGTCATGTGTTTGTGTGAGACGTATATATGTAGGTGTTGTGTGAATGCATGTTGTGTATTTGTGTGTGCATGTATATACACATATATACATATATTCATATATATGTGTACAATCTTATACATGGATATATGTGTATATACATGTGTACATGTATATATGTATATATACATATATACATATATATACATATATACATGTATATATGTATATTTCACATATATATATGTATATCTATATATATATGTCCTACACATATACATACAGGAACTACGTCGAGCGCTCCAACCAAGTGCTGCTTCCCAAGCAGCGGCAGCTTCTCCTGCTACCACTGCACCTGCTGCTCCTAAATCTAGAGCAGCATCCACGTCAAAATTGCTACACCCCCAATCGACCACATCACCTACAGAGGCTGCAGTGTCTTCCGAAGAATTGTCTGAAGTCTGCGCGGAGGCAATTGTGAGCAAGAGCGATATAGTGGCAGAGGCAGAGGGTGTGACGGCGACGGAACAGGAGAGAGTCTCTCGTACGGAAAGAGAGGCTCTACTCCCCGGAGAGAGAGTGTGTCGTTCGATGGAGCATATGCGCGACAGACCTGAAGAGACGGAGAGGGTGACGGTGACGGAACAGGAGAGAGACGGCGAGGTAGAAAACGCGAATTCAGCCGTGAGTGGGAGTAGACATGGCACACACACCTCAGCGATGCGATCAAGCTTCCAGCACAGTCTTTGCAGCACTAAGTCTGCCTTGACTATCTCGGCGAAAAGGCCACCTCTCGCGGTTGTCGCAACAAATGGCGTAGTTGTCGCAACAAACGTCGAGGCAGGGATAGACGTAGAGATGGAGCAGGGAGGAGGAGGAGCGCAGGAGCGTGACTGTACAGCAGAGGAGATATTAGCTGGATTTGATCAAGTGGTGGATGGTGGGGCAAGTGAGCTGCAGACAGGGGGGGGTGGTCTGGATGCTGCTGTGACAGGGCATAAGGATGCAGGGCCCAGATTTACTTGTGACTTTGTACGCCTTGCACCCCCCCCTTGCTTGGTTCTTATGGACGATACTCACTTTGAGAAGCGCGGTGGGCCGTGTGATGGTGCAAGCAATTGTGGTGGGGGGTTGGTGGGGGGTGCAGGTGATGCGAATGGTGGGGACGGTAGTGAGGAGGTGAGCAGTGTTGAGTCGCTTGAAATGCACGGTGGTGGAAGTGTGTGCACGGACTTGATGTGTGTCGAGAAGGACGGAACGTGCGACCCTCGGCCTCGGGCTGTAATTGCGCAACCCGACTCGCCTCAAGGCCAGGCGCTGGTTGTGGAGGGTGGCGATAGAGAAGGTGGTAGAAAACAAGGAGGCAGCGGGAGCAGTGGCGGTGGAGGGGGCGTGGAAGGAGCAGGAGGAGGGTATAGTTCACCACGTGTGGCAAACAAAATCAAAGTTCTGCGGCAAGAATGTGGTGCGCGGGCTGTCAAGTCGCCTCTCCGCGCCAACCGAGTGAGTTTGGGCTCACCTCACGCTGGGGCGGGGGGGGTGTTGTCACCGCTCCGCGCTAACTCGCCACGCACGGGCAAATCAAAGTGCGCCAACGCCGCGGGCTCTAGCAGCATTGGCCTGCGCACACGCAAGCGCGGTGGGCGTCTTGTGCCTGCACCCCCCACCCCAACCAACGAAAACGCTGACTCGCAGCTCGGTGCCGAGTGTGCGGAGAGGGTGGAGAAGGAAGGTGTTGTTGCGTGCTGTGATGGGGCAGGGGTATCAGAGGACAAGCACAAGTGTTTTAGCACGGGTGATGATGTGGCCCTCGTGCCTGTGCCAGAGTTTGCGGGGGGGGGTCACGGTGTGCTGCGGCGGGAGCAACGCAAGCCCACTCATAGTGGCTACTTCTGAAGTGCGCACTCACAGAGCTTGTGAGTGCATAGAGCTTTGAAGTGTCACTGCTACTCCATAGAGCCTCTGAAGTGCCCACTGCTAGAGGCTACTTCTCTAGTGTGCCCTTGAGATTCTCGTGGTGTGCGTTGAAAGTTTTCTTTTTGGCTTTCTGACACTAGCTGTGACCGGGATCCTTTCACAGCGCTTGCGTCCCTGTCCCGGCGCTGGGACACAGGTGGATGCAGACACATACACACATGCACGCACGTACGCATGCATGCACGTGCGCTTACATGCCACAGTTCACGCAGAGATAGCTGCCTGGCATCGGCAGTTGTGTGGGTGTAGGTGTGTGCGTTCGTGCGTGCGTGCATGCGTGCGTGCGTGCATCTCTTTGAGAAAAGAGCCCTGCAAACACGCATCTTACCTGCAGGGGAGTGCTGTCAGTGGATGAGGCAAAGCGTTCACCATGTCACCTCACACTCGATCAACGTCAAGCAGCGGATGAAATGAGAGAATGCTTATATTTTTTAACATTTATTATATATGCATGTGTGTGTGTTTGTGCGTGTAAATGTATACATGTGTACACATGTGTGTATGTATGCAAGTCCACTTCTATACATGCATACACACAAATACATATATCTATACATACAAACACGCACACATATTTATATCTATCTGTACGTATACATGTACACCATATACATACATACATGCACATGTATGTATATATGCAGAAATGGCGCTAATGAAACCAAATGCCCAAGGGGCAAGAATTAGCTGCATCATCCAAATCCAAGCCTCTACCAGGCCTAGCAGACCATATGTCACGCAACAGGACACACAGACAAACAAAGCTTTGGTAGTCTTTCAGTGCGTTTGCACATGGTCACAGTGAAGGGGGGGGTTCTGAGTCTTTTTTTCATCACGCACTCAAGAAAATGGAACACGTGCATACTGTAACAATACACACACTACGTTTGGCGAGATTTGTTTCACTACGTTTTGCGAGGTTTGTTCTGTGTGACTTGCCGCTGTGTCGAGATTCAGCGTGAGGATGCCCCCTCAAGATAGCAAAAAAGTCGGAGGGGTTGGGCATATACAACACAGGTGCTGTAAACATACAAACACACACAATTGTATGTGCGTGTGGGATGCTTCAGGGCAAGATCTGTGCGCGCAATCGCTTTCCCTCGAAAATGGTCTCAAGTCTTGGCATATAATTTGATATTCTATGCTACCTTGTAGTGCCATAAGGTGGGACTAGTCCTATTTTATGACACTCTGAGGTAGCAAGACGTTTTACCCCATACTACTATTAATCGTAGGTGTGATCCGACAAAGAGAAATTTTCAAACATTGAATCTCAACCACAAGATGGTTGAAAAATGACAAAGTGAAATACTTTGATCCACTCATTTATTCAGATTTATGGTACTACAGGCAGCAGAATCGAAAAATCAAAGGGTCTGCTTTGATAAAACTACTGAAGTTTTCTTGTTGCGGTGGTGTAGCACCGTTACCATCCACCAGCCGCACCTCCAAACCTCACTTACTGCTTGCCAGACCACCGACTCGATGATGAGCTTTATTTGCCCACTTCTTTGGGAGAGAAATAAGCCACCGTCTCAGGCACGATTCCTTTCCAAAACCAGAATTTTTTTCGAATTGATGAAAGCTTGTAAATTTGAAAAAGCTTTGTCTTTGTTTCTTTCTTTCTTTCCTATGGAGATACACCTTGATCCAGTCACTTATGAGGACCCCAGGCCGAGTCGCGGAGCTCTGTAGTCTCGGAGCTCTGAAGTATCTCCCTATCAAGTTCAAGGCCTTGTGTGTTGCTCTGTGCTATTAAACTGATACTGGCCGGAGAAATCATTCAGGGATCACTGATGATTTAGAGCGAGAGAAAAGAGCCTCCTCAATTTAAAATCGCAGACGTACAAACTCCGAGGCTTCCTCTCTGAATGAACCCAGTAACCACTACATTGACAACCAGGGGCAATATTTTGGTTGATCCCATTTATGCGGGTCCAAAGTTCGTGCGGCTTCACAGGTGACCTTGAAAATTTGGGGCAACCTTCCGCTGAGCGGGTTGCATCAGAAGTGTTGCGAGTGTCATAGCCGTATCTATTGAATCTTTTACTATCCCTATGATACGTAGGTATCATAGGCCCGTCTAACATCCTTGCACCTCACCAGCGGCGCTAACACTTGACACTGTGTACACTTTCTCCTGGCATGATAGAGCAGCACACACCTTACAATCTTCGGGCAGCTTGCGTGTATGTTATCATAGGCTAGCGTGCACGAGCTGTGTAAATGATTACAGATGGGAAGCCTGAAGAGAGAATTTTAAACATTCCGGGTCTTCGGGTAATCGATGCCAAGATATTTACCGGCAGTGTCGAAAAATTGTAGGTATGTCATGTCTTTTGCCAAATGACGCAGAATTTTGGAAAATGCCAAATGACGCAGAATTTTGGGAAATGCCAGCCTGAAACATAAACGTGTATTTTGGGCTGTTTATATACATATGTATACATATACGTATGTACATATGTACATATATACATATATACTAGTATATGTATATATATACATATATATATTTAATATATATTTATATATATATATATATACATATACATACATATGTTTTTATATTCGCGACCTCCGAGCATGCCTATCTCTGTGCACATCAAGTGACCGCGTTCTCTTCCTTTCAATCGGACTTGAAATTCGTCTTTTACTCCTGGTACTCCAGTCGCTTTCTTCAAAGCTGCTGTTTTCTCGTCTGCCACATGGCATTCTTGGTGAACCCTGCACGAAGCAATACTCTTAGCTCACTGCGCATTTGATGTCACCCTGTCGCCACCACGCTTTCCAGTGCACTGACTGCATTTTGCCTCTTTTCTGATCCATCTTCTCAGAATCTCTCCTGCTTTGTCTTTTGCTTGATTACTGAGGTTTGAGAAGATTTCTTTTCGATCTGCTTCAAACGGGCGTTGCTCTTCGTCTATTTTCCTCGACCTGCACCAAACCACCCAATCCTTCGACTTGTCCATCTTTTTCGACCAATGCTTCTGCTCTGATTCCAATAAACTTTCCCATACTGCCACGGTAGGTTCGTCATCCTTTCCCCAGATTTTTAGGTCTCCTCGTCCCGCCGACTGAAAGAAGGGGGGGGCTGAGATTACTGCTTCGCCTTCAAGTCTCTTGGCTGTGTTGATCTTTTGCAGTGCTCGTAGTATTGACCATGTTGGTGATCTATACCCAGCTTCCATTTTTTCCTTCGTGCGCTTATTTCTTCTTAGATGAATGACCGTGACCAGCTCTTGTTCTCGGTTTAACCATCGCTTTCGTAACAAATTCCAACTGCTGTTCGCGAGTGTCCACTTTCTGTGCGGCTCCATGCATGTATTGAGGCCCTCTATAGTTCTTATTCTTGTTTTTTCCCAGAGTACTGACTCTGCTAGGATTCTGACATATCTCTCTTTTGGATGTGACAGTATGTCTTGATCTAAAACCCAATTTATGCCGATTTCTGCATGCACTTCTCGTTGTGGCAGAAGCATAGGGTCATCAACGGCCAATGGTTTGGGAGGCTCCCCACTGCATCCGCCGTTTTACACGTGCTGGACCATTTTTGTTAGACGCATTTCCTCGGTAAAGTGGACTGGTGCTCAACCGGTTGCACTGCGTCTTGGTGTCATCGTCTTTGCTCCATTCCAAATCTAGCATTCCAAGCGCATCTTCGAGCTTCTCATCATACAGTTCCCTTTTTGTGTTTCAAATGAAATCTGTGAGGATAGGCGCCAACAAAAAATGCAGTTTGATCAGTACGCTGGTCATTGCATGGTTTCGAACTACCGGCTTCACCATGATTCTCATTCGCAAATTCTGACAGCAATGGAAACCCCATCTGCTTCGACGTTAGCAGATCCGACTTGATTTGTCTGTCATCTCTTGATTGACCGTCATGACTTCTCTTACCTGCTGCATGAGCATTGTCGTGTCACCTCCTTGCAGATCATCCAGTTTCCTTGCATATCGTGGATGGCATTGGTGAAACTTGAAATTATGCCGTCAGGTCTTTCACCTTTGTTCTTCATTTGCTTCTCATACCCATGCCACTTGCTACTTCTAAAACTAGGATTCTCAACTAAGCTACATTTACACTGCCTACATCTCACTCGCGTGTGTGGCCTTTGCCACCATCCTCCACTTTCAAACCCTGGCAACGTGTCAGGCCACCACCTGGCTGGTAGTAACAAGACCGGCTGCTGGTCATCCTTCGACATTTTGTCGCAAGCTTTTCATCAGTCCAATTTTGCCATCCTTGCCATTTGTCCTCATACTCTTGCTGATTGTGTTTTGTGATCTGGACCTGAAACTCAACTATGCATTCGAGTCCATCTCCCGCCTCTTGCGGGCTCATCAACCACTGTGCATTCTTCAATGATTCTACAAAACGCCCCCCCATGTTATGTGTGCGCGCACCAAGTTACATCCGTGTAGGCGCCATTTGACGGTCTTTGTTGATGATAGTCTTGACCTCTGCGTTTTGTTGCATTGTATGCTCGCTAATTGCTTTGCCTGACAGTACCTGTGCCTGTGTCAGAAGCGTGGTTTAATACAAAGCCGCCTCCATTGGCTGAATTAACATGTCTCTGAGTGTGGGACACCCCCCCTCCGTGACCTGTTGCTTGAATATGTTGACCCATCATCAAGTTGTGCTGCACCGTCTTTTGATGCATCT
>Ga0105055_10012976_pt1 | contig 10056 bp, 6 predicted proteins | sample BON03_FD_78090 | JGI IMG/M metagenome (GOLD analysis project Ga0105055, IMG submission 78090) | Freshwater microbial communities from Lake Bonney liftoff mats and glacier meltwater in Antarctica - BON-03 | ecosystem: Environmental > Aquatic > Freshwater > Ice > Glacier meltwater | place: Lake... | reverse complement strand
GCTCAGCCTACGCTCGATGACCGGTTTATTTTGTGAATCACCATAATTCGAGGCTTTACAACGGCGCTGCGTCACAGGACTTAATAAGTGAAGCATACCTGTTTCCCTATCGCCCTCTTTCCCTATCTCTAGTAGAAAGACGAGGTCCAGCCGATGAATTTCTTTCAAACAAGCAAACCATCCGGTCCAATCTGGCTCTTCTGCGATGGCGGTGCTGGTGAAGTAATTACCCTGAGCGAACGACCACCATCGCCCACTAACAACCAGCCAAAGCGCGCGGCGCAGGTTACATTACAGGCCGGCTGCGGCGCAGTGGCCCGCAATGCCGAAGGCGAAATTTTGCAGTGGGCCTGGCGCAGCTTGCCGCCGATGACCAACAACGAGGCCGAGTATGCCGGTCTGTTGCTTGGGCTGCAATTGGCCGAGCATCTGCGCTTGCGGCATGTGGGCTGTGTGTTGGATAGTGCCGTCGTCGTGATGCAGATGCAGGGCAAAGCCGCCGTCAACAGCCCAGGGCTGCGTCATTGGCATCGCCAAGCCTGCGCCGCCGTGCGCCGTTTCGACACGGTCGAGTTTCGGCTGATCCCGCGCGAACTCAACTACCTGGCCGATTCGCTCACCTGGCAAGCACGCCAGCCGTGGGCGATTACACAAGAATGGTTAATGGTAACGGCTTAGCCCTTGCGTAGCTAGGCAGACAAGGAGCAATGAATGGCATCCAAGCATTTAACCCAACCCGCTGCAAACCTGTTTGCGCCCAGCACCCGCCGGCGTAAACAGTGGTTGGCGGTCTGCTACGACATTCCCAACGATAAACGTCGCTTGCAGGTGATGAAGACGCTAGAAGGCTTTGGTCAGCGCGTGCAATACAGTGTCTTCGAATGTGAAATCAAGCCAGGCGATGTCACGCGCCTCCAGCGCCGCCTAGAAGCGGTGATCGACGAAGCGGTCGATGACATTCGCTTCTATCAACTGTGTGAGTCGTGTATTGGCAAAGTCGTGCTCCTCGGCAAAGCCAAGCGCCATCAGCATGAAACGTGGAAGATTGCGTGAGGGCGTGGGGAAGAGGGCGTGATCTAAATAGGACCTACGCAGTGACTCCTGGGAACGCCGGCATCCTGGCGGCTGCCGCCAGGGATGGCGGCGCTCCCGGTGGGGAAGAGGGCGCGATCTAAAGTGTAAAACCGACCCGTGAAAGGGCCAACTTAGACCCAAACAATGCCCTTTTACACATTCGCCCCATCTACTGTGCCAGCCGTGCTATTGTACCAGCATGTCGGTGCGTACGCTTTGTAGGAATACTGCTTATAAAAAATGAGGAACCCAACCATGCTTCACATTGTAACCAATCTCTTCAAAATTTTGTTTACCTGTCTCGTGGTCACGCTGATATTGCTGGTCATCGCCATCGCCGCTTTGCTCTTCTCGTGGCGCAAGGCAGAGGCAGCAACCGTGCCATTATCCGTGCCGGGCAGCGAGATCATCGTTGCCATAGACCAGAGCGGATCGATGTCTGATTGTGAAGGCCAACCTGGCTCTGATCCCCAATTGTTGCGGCAAGATGCGGCGCGCCTGCTTGTGAGCTATCTGGGCGCCGATAGTCTGCGCACACCCTACCGGGTAGGCGTGATCGATTTTGGCGGCAATACGCGCCAAGTTGCGCCGCTGACCAATGTGGGTGACGAAGCGGCCCGCCGGGATCTCGTCCAACGCGTCAGTTCACCACCCGAACCGATTGGCTGGACCGACCCGTTAGAGGCGCTGCAAGTCGCGCGGCAGATGTTGCAAGCGTCGACGGGCCAAGTACAGCGCACAGTGGTATTGCTAACTGATGGGGCACCTGCCTGGCCAGGTAAGAGCAGCAGCGACGATCTGCACTATCAAGAGCAACTGCGCCAAGAGATCGGCGCCTATGCGGGTGAGCAGATTACGCTCTTTATGGTGCTGTTGCGGGGTACACCCAACGACTGCAACCGCAACGTGGCCGACTACTGGCTGGCGCTTTGGCAGGAACTGGCCGATAGTACGCCCCAAGGGTCGCTCTATCAAGTGGCCAACAATACCGATCTACTGCCTACCTACCACGCGATTGTGCGCCAAATGGTGGGGGCAACCGACAGCCGTCAGTTGTTGGGTGCCGCGCCCATCAGCACTGCGCAACCGGTGGAAGCACCTGCTGTAGTCGAGCAGACGGTAGAAGGCGTGGTGTTGACCATTCTCAAGCAAGGCGATGTGACGGTGACCCTCTTTAAGCCAGATGGATCGCCGGTGGCGATGGGTGAACAGGGTGTTAGCATGGTAGAGACAACGCAGGAGACGATCTACTATCTGACTGCGCCCACGCCGGGTCATTGGACGGTGCGGATTGAGGGGCAAGGGCAGGCTTCAGTTTTTCAGGATCAAATTGGGCTACCCGAACCGCTGGCCACGGCAACCGCGACGGCAACCGCAACACCGCTGCCAACGCCTACCCCAACGCCTACACTAACGTCTACGCCAACGGCCACGCCAACACCCTTGCCGACCGCGACGCCATCACCGACGCCATTACCAACGTCATTACCAACGTCAACACCATCGCCGACATCACTACCGACAGCCACGGCCACGCCAACCGTAACGCCAAGTGCAACCGCTTCACCGACTACGACCGAGACGCCTGTCCCGACTGCGACCGAGACAGCCACCGTGCTGCCAACGGCTACCAATACCGCAACCGTGACGCCAACGCCCACGCCGGTGCCGAATCGTGCTGGACGCACACGCATACTCTGGCCGGCTCTGATCCTGCTGATGGCCATCGTGGGGACTGGTGGTGTGGTCGGTGCCCAGCGCAGTCGCCGTCCCTATCTTACTGGCGAATTGGTGATGATGGCCGTGCCAGCCGACCAGCTGGAACTGGCAATGCCGCGCGATTTGGGGGGTAAGCGGCGCACCAAGTTTGAAGTCGGTGCCAAGTCCACAGAACGCGAATGGCAGCTGCCGGGCTGGGGTGGCGCACTCCAACTCCAGGCTACCCGTGATGGCGGTGTGCAGCTGGAACCGATTGCCGGCGATGTCGCTGTCAACGGTCGGCCCGTGCTGCGTGCCACACGGCTGCACGACGGTGACCAGATCCGTTGCGGTGAGTATCTAATTCGTTTCGACAATGTTCGTTTGAGTTTGTGAGTAATCCACTTGACCCAAGGAACCCAATCAACCATGAACCCTAGCATGCAATCTCAACCCAAGAACGGTCATCCAGCACAGAATGGCAATATCAGCCACGCGCGCGGTAGCATCGGATCATTGCCCACCGAATCATTTTCCAACTTCAATCTGTTTAGCCCCAAGCAGGCACTTGGCCAAGCTTTGCAACAGATGGTGCAGCCGCGGCGCGAGCCAGGCAAAGGGGCCGATCGGGTGCGGGCGGCGGTGCGCATCAAACGCCCGTTGATTGTGATCGGCGCCGGCGGCACAGGTCGCTGGGTCGTTACCATGATTAAGGCGCTGTTGCTGCAAATGTTTGGCACCATTCCAGAAAACGTCGTCTTGATCGCATTTGACTCTGGCGCAGAAGTGATCAACACGCGCGATGAGCAAGGACGAACGGTGCAATTAGAAAATGGCAACGAATTCTTATCGCTGGGTAAGGTGCCGATTGCTGGCATCAAGCGCAACCCAGCCTACCAAAGCGAATTGGCCAATCGTCTGGGTGAGGGTTTGTTTAAGATCTATCGCCAGTCGATTGTCGATGGCTGTTCACAGAACCGCATCGAAGGCATCGCAACGCTCTATTATCACTTTGACGCGGTTTTCAGCGCACTCGGACGCGCGATCCAACGGGTAACGGCCCGCAATAACGATCCTGATGAAACCGGCGAAGATGCCCAAAAGATCAACATCGTGCTCATCGGCTCCACCGCCGGCGGCCAAGGGTCGGGGATCTTGTTGGATTTGGCTTTGCTTGTGCGCGAATTGCTCAGTATCCAGGGTGGTTGGGAAGATACGGCCCAACTAACCGGTTTCTTTTCCCTACCAAGCGCCTTCAACGATGTCAAGGAAAGAGACAAGCGCAACATGGCGCCCAACACAGTGGCCTTCCTGCGCGAGTTAGAGATGTTGCAAAGGGGCGAGCGCATCGAGATGCAATACCCCAATCGTGTGCTTGTGCGCAATGTCGATGCCCCATTCGACCATGTTTATGTGTTGGAAGGGATCGACGAGCGTGGCTTTGTCTGGTCGAATCAGCGCGATGTTTGTCACATGGTGGCGCGCTGTATTGTCTTGTTGACCGCTGGTCAGGTGGGGATGGCAGAGATTGCCTTTGCCCTCAATCAGCAAGCGGTGCTGATGAACACCAGCCGCACCGGCTACCGCAGCTATCTCGCTTCGCCCGGTCTTTCCGAACTCTACTACCCCGGTGATCGCGTGCTCAATGTGGCGTTACTCCGCCACCTGTATGCCATGCTGACAAGCGCCTTGCAGCCACCACCAGACGTAGCCGAGGTGGCAACCGTGACACCCGAAGCACCGGCCTGGACGCTGGCGCAATTGGTCGCCCAGTTGCAAAACGGCATTGCCAGCCGTGTCCAGATCCAATTACCAGCCGATCTGCGCGAAGGCGATGTCGCCCAGATTCCGGTCAAAGCCCGCGATTATGTGGTGCGTCTCAAAACAAAACGTGTCTACGAATTGCTGTTTAGCCAGCTCGATCAACAAGCCAGCAAAGTGCTTGCCCAGTACCAAGCAACCAATCAGCGTTGGCTGGATCGCCTGAGCAGCGTGCCTGCCTTGCCGCTGATTCAGCACGCGCTGCGCACATCCATGCGCCAACTTTCGGCCCAGATCAGCCTACTGCTGCAAGAGCAAAAGACGGTTGCGGCAGAAATCGAGCACAAAAAGCGCGAAGCAACGGCCGCGGATGTTGCCATGGTGCAGGCGGTCGAGAGCTTCTTCTTTGGCCGCAAAGAGCGCACACTCAACGCGGTCAACCACTTTGTAGATGAAGCGGAGCAGGCCGTGCAACTGGAAGTGCGCGAGCGCGAGTTGACGCTGGTGCAAGCGATCCTCCAGCGCCTGGCCGCGCAATTGGAAGAATTTCTCACGCTGATCGACGATATTGCGCTGCGCTTGCAAGCATTGGCCCAACACAGCCAAGCGGAAGAACAACGGCTGCTGGCTACGCCTATGAGCCAGAATGTGATCAACCTGGCGGACGCCGATTTGATCGATGCGCTCTATCAATTTCATGCACCGGCGGCCGTCGTAAGCCTGCAAGCGGCGCTGGTCAAAGCCAATGGCTGGTGGCAACTGGGGCAACAAGCAGACGAAACACTTGTCCAACAATTTCAAGCGGCCGCGGCACCCGCGTTTCAAACGCTGGCAACGCTTAATGTTGAGGATGTATTGCAACAACGCTGGCCGGATCGTAGCGCTACGGCGTGGGTCAATCTGCTGGGGGAAAAGGCTGCCGTGGCTTGGAATGTGGATCGTGCCAAATTGCCACCCGGTGCCGAATCGTTGGCGGTCTTCCTAACCCTGGGTGTGCCCGACGCAGACAACAGCATCTTTAGCAAGAGTGGGCAGACCTGCACATCCACCGGCGACCCGCAACGCATCATCGCCCTGCGCACCGTCTATGGCGGCGCGATTGATTCGCTTAAATCTTTGGCGCGCTGGGAAGTGGAATATCAGGCGGCCATCAAAGCCAACCTGCCCATCCACCTCTTTGGCAACTTTGAACCCAACAAAGAGCGTGTGTTGAGCCTACTCGGGTTGGGTTTACTCTTCGAGTTCTTACGGCGCAAGCAGACCTGGTTTATCTATCAGCCCGAAGATGTGCTGGACAAAGCGCAGCAGGTGGCGCAAGGGTTGGAAAAAACCATCGAAGCGCTTACCAGCAACGCCATGCTACTGGGCGAACTGGAGCGACGCGTCCACAGCAAAATTGTTGCGATTGGCAATGCCCAAGCGGCGCTGTTGATCCAGCAGTGGCTAGACCAACAGCAGGCACGCGATGAAGAATTGTTCACGGCCGTGTTACGTGCTGTACGCAGCTTTGCCGACCAACTGAAGGCATAAATCCTTGGTGGGGTTGGTAACGATGCCGCCCTTAAACAGGTACACAGGTAACACGCGGTTGGCCCCTGTCTACGCTTCTATCGCTACGCCTAAGTCATCATTCAAAAATAACTTGTAGATTTGTCACCCTGTAAGGGTCTCGTTGCCAGAAACGGGCAGACCCTTACAGGGTGACAATCAGGAACTTATTTTTGGATGATGACTAAATAGTTATGTTTGTTGGAGCCTACCCATGAACGCTTATTTAACTTTTAACCAAACTTTTGCGCAAACTGTGGCTATACAACCGCCACAATTCGCTGTGCAACGGTCACTCTTATTGGCGCAGGGGGCTGAAGCAGTGGCTGTGGCGCAGCAGGCCATCACGGTGAGCCGCGATTGGCTGCGCTTGGAACCATTGCCCACTTGGTTTGTAGATGCCGAAGAACCCAACGCTTGCACCGCGCTCGTGGCTGGCTGCAATGCGTTGGCGGATACACGGTTTGTCCAACAGATGCAGCACCAGGGCTATACGATCAAGCAGCGCGACGAAATCAATCTCTGGTTGATTATCGATCTCAACCCGGCCAATCGCCAGCTGGAGCAAACCGTAGAACAGATGATGACCCTGGTGGAGGAAAGCGCCCAGCAGGTGCGGGCCAGTTTAAAAGTGCAGCTCACGCCCCATGCGCTGCTTTTGTGTGAACCGCAACATCAAGCGCGGGCGGCGCAGTGGGCCAAGTGCTTGCAAACTGTCTGTGAGAATCGGGTTTATCTTTGTGGGCCTGTTAATCAGCAACACTTACGCGTTGAAGCTTGGTCTTTGCTGGCGGCCGAAACATTAGCCGCACTCCTCTGGAGCGAGCGGTCTGCGCCCGGCATCACCGGCTGGGCAGAAGGCGCAACAGGTTGGCTGACCGCGGTGGGAGCTGTTGGCTGGCGCGCACCTACACCAGAATTGCAGACCTGGCTGGCAATTCAAGCGCTTGAACAGCAGATCGGCCGGCTGGAAGCGCGCAGCCCAGAGGCTTCACAACACAGTTGGCTGCGTCCGATAGAGAGCCTGATGCGCGCCATAACCGCCCAGGTTGCGCCTGTTCCACACCCACAAGGGCAACTGCCGCGTTGGCCGCGTTGGGAACAACTCGCCCTGTTTGCCGATCGACTTCCGGCCTTGCTGCAATCCCTCTGCGCGCGCCGCATGCCGCAACAGCGCGCCGCACGCAGCCAATGGCTGCAAGCTGAGCTGGAAGGTTGGGACGCGGCGCTCACTGCGCACTTGGGTTCCCAATCTAGTGAAAGAATGGGCGACAGCCTGGCTGACCTGCAAACTTCGATAGGGCAAATCAAGCAGAGCTTGCAAGTGTCAACCGATGCGCTCGACGACCGACTAGAAGCCATCGCCGCCGAGCTGAGCGAGCAGGAGGCGCGCTGTCTGCATGCTTACACTGCCCTGCAAAATGTTTGCCGTCAGTTTCCGCGCGTCTCATTTTTCGGAGTTTTGGCCGCGTTAAGCATGCCCTGGCGTTGGTGGCGCTGGGGAGCACTCTATCTTTTGGAATTGCCCGAGCGCGGCCAACAACTGCTCCACACACAGATCAGCAAAGCCGAGCTGCTTTGGGCGCAGGAAAATGCACTGACGATTCGCCAATGCTTGTTGGCGATGGGCCAAAGCATACGCCAACAGGAAGAATGGCGCAACGGGCTACAAATTCGCCTGGACGCCGTCAAGCGATCGGTTGCCGAACAGCAGGCGACAATCGCAGATGGTGTGTTGTGGCCTTGGTCTGCACCGCGTTTGCAGTGGCTGGCGCAACAGATGGCGGCAACGGCAGCCGGCTGGCCAGCGCAAACACTAACCCTGGCGCAACTGTGCCAAGCGGACACTGATCTGCTCTTTGCCACTTTGTGGCAGCACGCGCGCGCGCTCACCACCATCCTGTTAGACTGGTCGCCACCGGCGTTGGTCGAAGGCGCATTGCCGGAACAGTGGCAACGCCGGCAATGGCTACAACAATTATGGGATGCAGCAACACCGCTTTGGCCGGGGGAGGAACTGCGACCGCGTGCAGAATGCGTCGATTGGCTACTGTTGCCCACTGCTGAAGAAAGCGTGCTGGCCAGCGATCTGCCCATTGCAATGCGCCAGGGTTATTGCCATTTTAACGGCCTGCTGCTTGTACGCGAGATTGCTGTGAATCTTGGGCCAACCTAATTGACATAGGACCTACACAGTGACTCCTGGCGGCTGCCGCCAGGGATGGCGGCGTTCCCAGGAGTCACTGCGTAAGTCCTATGTCAACGGAGCGACGCTTGAGATTTTCGTGTAGGGAACTAGAATTTATCTCGCGCACAAAACCCCCAAGCGTCTAAAGCGTACATACATCTTTCACCGTGGCCGCTTTTTTGGCTTGCCTGCCTGCTTGCCGCGCACTGGCCGCTGATGCAAGAGAATAAAGCGACAGGTTATGTGAATTTGGGTGGTGGGAACCGCGCACTTTAGCAATAAATCAAATGGGCGGCTGTAATCCAGTCGCCCATGCAGATGATTACAACGCACAATCAATGGCGCGTTCCTATCCAACGTTTTTGGCAGCTGAGGGTGAATTAGAATCAGTTGCGGCTCGCCCTGTTCTACCGCTTGCCAGATCAGGAATTGAATTTGGTGCAAGCTGGCATAGATTTCGGCGTCGCTTAGCCCGGCATCCGGTCGATAGGATATTTCTAGCTGAGTAGCGTCGAGGTGGTGTGCGGTTGGGTGTGGCATTGCAACCGCGCGCACAATGGCTACATCGGCCAGCTCGAATGACAACGGTGCGCTGACCCAGCGCGTTTCGGCGTGAATCCGTTTTTCGACAAAGAGCTGCAACACGGTTTTGGCAGCGGGAATATAAGCCAAAGGTTGTTTTTCCAGATAACGATCAACCGCGCCGATAAAGCTCTCCAGGCGTTGCAAATCGACGCTGTCGGCAAGAATAACGCCAGCCCGAATGTACTCATTCACCAGGGTATTCCACAAAGATTTGGCTTGATCGACGGGATGACAACACGCCCGCAAAAGTTGGATAAATGGGTTGATCCAGGGCGTATCCTGCGCGCGCGCAGCGCAAAAACGTGTCTGTAGTTCGCTGGATGACCAGACGGGCGGTGACTCAAATATCGTGATGTGAAGCCTGTGGGTGCGGGGCGCCGGGTGCTCGTTGACGGGTGCCAGCGTAAGTGCGGCCAACATGCGTAATTGTTGCAGAGCTGTTTGAATTTGGTCGCGCGTGGGTTGATCTTCACCGAGCAGGGAACCCAAGACTATCAGTAAGTCATCTTCTGACAGCTCTGCATAACTGGAGAGCTGGGCCTGGCGGATTGTTTGTTCTGCCATTGCGTCAAGAAATGCCAGCAGGACGATGCGCGTTACACAGTTTTGCCCCAACCAGAGCGGCCAGCGCTGATCAAGATAGCCGCGATGACGATAGATGATCTGTAGACTCGATTCGAAGGCTGGCACAAACTGATAGTCGAATGGATCGTTGTCTGTGGCTTTGCGCAAATATCCGTGCTCAATCAACCAATTTTTGCATTTTGCATAGGTTGGACGCGAGAGAACGGGGCCCAGTCTGCGTTGCAGATCGACATGCTGCCACCATGACTCTGGATAACTATCATGCTGGCCTGGTTGCTGCGCCAGTCCTCGCCAATAACGCTCCTTCTCGGCCTCCGAACGGTAGCGTTCTCGGGCTTCAAAGCGGATTGTTCGTCCATCAATGTCGGTATGAAACGAGAGAATATCGAGTAGAGTTTAGTCAGAATAAGGATTTGCAAAGCATCAAGGGTTATGCTAGAGCGGGTAACGATTTGAGCGCTTGCCAGCGTTCAGTTTGCCAATTGACGAGGCCACAGACGACTTGCATGAGGGAAGAGTAAAGCGCCGGTGCGGCGCGAAAGCGAGTGGCCAAAATGCTCCAGTTTTTGGCCCAGCCGATACAATGCTCAATGCGGATGCGCCAGGCGCTTAAGGTT
>Ga0105055_10012974_pt1 | contig 10056 bp, 10 predicted proteins | sample BON03_FD_78090 | JGI IMG/M metagenome (GOLD analysis project Ga0105055, IMG submission 78090) | Freshwater microbial communities from Lake Bonney liftoff mats and glacier meltwater in Antarctica - BON-03 | ecosystem: Environmental > Aquatic > Freshwater > Ice > Glacier meltwater | place: Lake... | reverse complement strand
TCCGTTGAGACCAATGAGTGGAGGGCGAGGGGGGAGGAGGAAGAGGACGGGGAGGAGGAGGAGGAGGAGGGGGGGGGAGAAGGGAGGGAGGGAGGGAGGGAGAAAGGGCCACAGGGGAAGTTGGATGGGTTGGGGGCTGAGTATAGTGTGTTGTTGATGTCTCAGTTGGAGGAGCAGAATAGTTATTACGAGCGGTTGTTGGCCAAGACGGCCGCAGAGCTTGCGCAGGGTGCGTGTCAGGATGAGGAGATGTCGGAAGGGGAACGGAAGGAGGCAACGGTGGTGAGAGGGCATATTGCCAGGTTGGAAGAAGAGCATTTGAAGCTGATGGAGGCCTTGAGGGAGGAGGAGGAGATGGCACGGCAGATGAGGGGGAGGAATCAGGGGTTGTTGCAGGAGCAGAAGCAGCATATGAGTCAGTTGGCTAGTCTTAGGAAGGCAATTGCGGAGGCCAAGATTGCACTGGATGCGGAAGTGGCTGATTTGGAGGCACAAATTAGTGACTTGTCCTTCTTTTTGCGGACGAAGGAGGCGGTGCAGGAATCCGAGTTGGAGGGAGGGGGGGTGGTGATTGGGCAGGCGGCGACGGCGGCGCCGAAGAGGGGGGGGAGGGGGGGGAGGAGGAGGAAGAGTGGGAATAAGTAACAAAATAAACAAAATAAAATAAATTCAAAATTGGAAGTGATTAAGGCACACACACACTCGTTGTTTTGGTCGATTTATCGATACATAATTTATTATTGTCATTGCTCTATTGCTCTCGAAATCACTTTTTGCTCTGCTTCTCTATCTTCTATCTCACTATTTTCCTCCAAATCTCTCCCTCACCCTCTCCCCATGAATCCCCCTACTCCCCCTCTCCATCACCATCCCCCTCACCCCACCCCCCAAAGCCAATACCCGCTCCAACACCTTCCACACAGCCTCCACACACTCCGCATCATCCAAATGAACAAGCAACTGCTCCACCGCCCCTACCAAAGCCGGCCCGTCCTCAGGAAGGAGGGACGCTACTCCCGGAAGGTCAAATAAACCCTCCAAAGCTTGACACGACGCAAGACGGACCTCATTACTGGCATCATCTAAGCGCTTCATCAATTCAGGCACCAATAGCGGGACCTGCGTTTGCAAGGGCAGAAGGGTGGCTGACCCCCCCCTATCCGCAGCAGAGCGATATGCACCAAACAAGCTACTCATGCTTAGTGCTACTATATGCCGAGAGGTCGCGTCGTAATCATCTAAATTAGTCATCAAAACAGGGAGCAATAACGGAGCCATTTCCAGTAAAACCACACGGGGCAAGCGCCCCGCCTCCCCCTCTCGCAACAAGCGATAAAGACAGACCAAACCCACCTTTCGAACAGTAGCAGCAGCTCGGCCCGCCCGCCATACAATGGTAGGAAGAAGCAGATCGCGCAGCAGCTGCCGTGTCCGTCGCTCTCCTGCCTTGTCCTTCTCCTCGCCCGCCGCAATAGGAAGAGAACGATCAATCAGCGTCTCCAACAAGAGCAAATGAGCTAAACAAAGCTCCGCCTCCTCCGGCTGCTGCTGCTGCTGCTGCTGCCCCCCATCCTCCTCCTTGACAATTTGTGGAGTAATTACGGCCAGAATTTGATCCCAATGCCGTGAAGCGCCCTGAATGCTCTCTCTCACCAAAGTATCAAACACCATCCTCCCCGCCGACCCCTTCCTCCATCCCTCCTTCCCCTCCACCACCTCCTCCAAAAGCCCCTGGAAATGCCTCTCCCACAACATGGCAACCTCCTCTCCCTCATTCCCTTCCTCCTCCTTAGCCACAACCTTGAGCGCTTGCCCCACCAACCCTCTTACAGATCCCTCCCCCTCCTCCGCTCCCCTTTCGGACCGAGGAAAAGCCAGCAGCTGCAGCGCCACCCGTACCAGCCTATATTGAAAATAGAGTGATTTAGTCGCTCGCGGGGCAGCTTTCACTACAGCGAGGAGGACTTCAGCGAGAGGGAGGGCTATGAGAGAGGCTTCGCTTGCCTCTTCTACTCCTAGTAAACTAGGGTCGATCAGGCTGCGGGTTAAGGCCTTCATCTCTATAGTTGATAGGATATCTTTCTTCCCCCTCCCTCCTTCTCCTCCTCCTCCTCCTCCTCCTCCTCCTCCTCCCACTGCTGCTCCTGCTGCTACTCCTGCGCCCTCTAAAACGTTCCGCAACAAAAACAAGGCTGCGGCCCGCTCGGGCATCTGCGCTCCACGTGCTCCTCGGACCAAAGGCAGAATCTCGTCTAAAAGGACAGATATCTCTATTCCTTCTCCTAAGGCTCGCGCGGCCTCTGCGACTGCGGAGCTCACCTCAGGCGATTCGTCAAGAGCTGCATTGATAAGGGTGGCGATGGTGGGAGGGAGGGAGGGAAGGAGGGCGGGGCCGGCGAGGCGCAGGACGTCCGCGAGGAGGAGGACGGAGCGATGCCGCATTCGAAGAGTCCAGTGACCTATGTCGTCTAGGACCTTGGGGAGAAGGGAGGGAAGGAGAGCACGCACCATTATTTGAGCCCCACTGCTACCCTTGTTTTCGTCTTCTTCTGCCCCGACAGGAGGAGGGCCGTAGACGAGTCGCTTGCGTTCTTTTTGCTTCGCCCAGCCCCTTCCCACTGCTTGGACTTTTTCCTTCGTCCATTCCACCACCTCCGCAACCTCATCCGACAGCCCCAATAAAAGAATAAACACCAAATCAGCCTCACAACCCTCAAAATAATACGGCGGGCACGACGTGACATCCTCCTCTACCTCTTCCTCCCCCTCGTCCTCCCCTTGCTGCAACCACCCCCCCACCACCCCTACTAGCTCTTTTCTCAACACCGGCGTTCGATCAAAAACCACCTTCTTCAAGCTAGGTAATATAGAATCAGTCACTACCCTCGCCATAGCATCATTCCCCACCTCCAACAAAGACCCAAGAGCCAACAAAGAAGCTTGACGGACCTTCGACTGCTGATGCCCCATATTCCCAAGCAACGGCGGCAAGAGCACATTCTGCTGCAATCTCAACGCATGCGGCGCATAGCGTGCCGCGAATCCCAGAACAAGACAAGCCTCACGTTTGGCAGCAGGGGAGGTATCGGTCAATTCCCGGGCGAGGACGGAGGAAAGGTCAGGAAAGAGGGCGGCCTTGCTTTTCAACACGGGCGTCCACCCTGCTTGTGTGCTCAGCAGCGCTGTGAGTACCTGGAGGATGGCCAGGCGAAGTTCTTCCGTTGGCTCCAGGGAAGGCGCCACGCCAATACGACGCTTGGCCACGGGAAGAAAGGCCGCGGTGAGTGTACTTAGGCCAGCGTCCTCCCCCTCGGCTGGTGGCGGCTGCTGCTGCTGCTGCTGTTGCATGAGTCCTACCACGGCGTGCAGGATCTTCAGGGCTTGCTCCCGACATTTCTCTACCGCGTCCTTCTCAATAACCTCCAGCAAGGGTCCATGCAAATGCCGTTGAACAAAGCCACACACAGCTGCGGGGGAGGGGGAGGGGGACGTCGTCGACTGGCTGCTCCCCACGCCCCCCGGTACCAAGGCGCTGGAGAGGTTGGTGAGTGCGCGCCGGCGTGCCATCCGGTCGGGGTCCTGCAAGTAGTTCACGTCCCGGGCCAGCACCCGCACGAGCTCCTCTTCCCCTGGCGCATCGGCGGACGCCTGTGTGTGTGTGTGATGTTTGTGGGTGTGGGGAATAGGCGTATGGCGTAGAACAAATGAAAAAATGGGGACTTACCATCTCGTTCGTGGCCAGCATAAATTTGGCCGGCCACTATAATAATGAGGACGTCGACGTGCTTGTGAACCTGTGGTGGGCGTGGACGTGGGCGTGTGTGATTAATGTTGGCAGTCAAGCAAAACCAAGGCGAAATTGGAGGGGTGGATGATGCTGATGATGCGAGCGATGGGCCAGCTTTTCTTGCTTCAGACAATGCCCACCCAAAACCACTTCCATTTTTGCTTTTCAAGGACAAGAAAGAATGAGTAGACAACACTTGTTACGTGACAAAGCAGTGCACGTCGTGGAATACTGAAAAGCAAGCAGATTTGACCAAAAAGTGCAGCCCAAAAGCCCTTCATTTGGTGCTTTGATCAGAAGGAAAAAACCAACTGAACTGAACTGAACTGAACCACACTACCACTCATTTACTTTATTTATCAACCCATTTTAGTCACATCCTTCCGCTCCTACTCAATACAATCCCACCCAAATCTACACTCTCCCTCCCTCCCTCCCTCCCTCCTCACGCTCACGCTCTCAAGAAGTCTTAGCCTCGGCCGGTTCCGAGAACAAAATAGGCGGCAAGCTCGACACGTAATCATACTTGGTAAGCTGGACCATGTTCGCCCCCGCCGGCAACGGGGGGAGGCTCATCGCATCCACAATGGCCGCGAAATAGATCATGCTATTATCCTGCTTCCACGAGGTGAGCATCCCATTCACCTCCTTCCTCAATATCTCCACTTGGGGCTTGTATTTAGACAGAAAACGCGAGTCATCCGTAGAAGGCAGCCCTGAGGACACTCCATCCGCGCGGGGCTTAAGCAAAGTTTGTGCTTGGAGCAGGAGGCCGATGGCTGTGCCGTGGTCGCTCTTCTCCCAGTGAGCCACAGCTAGGAATCGGTAGGCGAGGGCGCGATACAGGGCGCTGTAAGGGAGGGAGGGAGGGAGGGAGGGAGGGATGGGTGATGAGATAGAGGAAGGTTTGTGTGCTTGGAGCAGGAGGCCGATGGCCGTGCCGTGGTCGCTCTTCTCCCAGTGAGCCACGGCGAGGAGGCGGTAGGCGAGGGCGCGAGACAGGGCGCTGTGAGAAGGAGGAGGGAGGGAGGGAGGGAGGTGAGTGGCAGGTGACGAAAAGGAAGAAGTGGAACCCACAGCGGAGGATATGAGGGTGAATAATAAGCACAGAAGTAGAAAGCCCTGCTTACCAACACACACCCTTCCCTCCCTCCCTCCAACCCTCCCTACTCACGGCATAAAAGTCAGATACCCCAAAAACTCAGTATCCAACCTCCCAAAATGCGTCCCGGCCCGTGCCCTGAAATTCGACACACACTTCTCGAACCTCTCCACGACCGTCACAGCCAGCTTGGCCAAGGTCCCCTTAGGTACGTTTCCGGCCAAAATCCCCTTTGCTAAATACATGGTCTGGGCCTGAGCCGAAACAAGGTCAACTAACGCCATTGCTACTCCCTCTGAAGTCTCAGGATGACGCCCTGAGGCGTTATCGGGCGTTTCTTTCCACCGGGGGAGAAAGTCATGAGCGAGGGCGAGGTAGACTCCTCCAGCTGATTTGAGCAGGGTGGCGCTGTCGGCGTAATGGTCAGCGGAGGGGTCAGTGAGGGAGGCGGCTTGGTTGGATTGTGCGAGGGCCTTGGAGGAGAGGAGCATGGCCATTTCGAAGATGAAGACTTCTTGGGTTTTGTATTCGGAGGGAGGGGCGTGGGCGTTGAGGGCGGAGGTCCATTGGAATTGCATGCGTTGGGTGAGGCGGACGGGGTCGTGCTGTTGCCAGGTAGGGAGGGAAGGAGGGAAGGAGGGAGGGAGGGTGAGCAAATAGAAACAAATGATTGAAGTCGCCGCCCACTGCCAAAGAAGAAGAAAAGGAACGCTCACGCATAAGATGTGAAGGAAAAGAAAGGTAGTGGAGCATGTCCCTCCTCCCTCCTCTCTCTCTTCCGCCCTGCCCATCCCACCCCTCCCCCCTGCCCACCCCCCACCCAAGACTCACACTCGCGTCGATCGACTGAATAATCCGATGCAATTGAGGAGCATATCGATCCGCCGCGCTGCTCACAGCCGTCATGCTCGGCTTGGGCTTGGAGACCTCGTCTACAAACTCCTCGCGCAGCTTATCAATGCTTTCCATCGTCGCCGTGGTGGCGGCCGGGGTGCCCGTGGCAGAGAAGGCCTTGGCAAACGCGGCGCCGCCTTTCTTGCCTTTGGGCAAGGGGAAAGGGTAGACGAGGGTGGAGAGGATGAGGAGGGCGTCTTGGGCCCCGTCGGGGATGAAGGAGGAGGCCATCGGGTTGGGGTCGTGGGGTGGCGTAGGGAGTCTCTCTCTCTCTCTGCCTGTGTGTGCTTGTGCGGGTGGAAGGGGGAGAGCGAGGTGGCTGCTCGTGAGACTTGGGGTCAGCCAGAGAAGCGCCATGACCGCGCACGCAGACACCTAGCAAGAAACGCAAGGAACAAGTTAGCGAGGTGCTCGAGGCTAGAGGCTTGGGGTCGCGAGGACAGGGTGCGTGGAGGAGGCGTTGACCCGCGGCCTCTCCAACGCCTCGCCGCCGTCCACCACCCTTCTTCATGCCTTTGCTGCACGCCAAGTCCAGCCCTTGTTTCTCTACCACTACTCACGCTCACGCCTCGGAACCCCACACCCACCTTGCTACAGGACCTTTCTGTTTCTCGACTTCACCAGTCAATCATGGTACGTTTTTGGGCGGGTGGGTGGGTGGATGGCAGTCGCAAAGCAAGCAGCAAGCTCGTCTTCTTCTCTATGCATATGCGTGCCCTGTTTGGTCCCTTGTCTTGACCTGTGCTGGGTCTGGAACCCTCCCAATCCCTAGATAGTATGCACTGTGTGTTGCTCCACGTATTGATGCCTGGCATGCGTGGGTTGGATGGGTAGATGGTGCTGGCTTGCCTCCCTTTTCCCCTCCCCTTTCTCCTTCTCTGCATCATCATCATCCCCCCTGCCGCTTCCCTACTCTCTCTTTCCGCCCAGACTCTCCTACAAACCACACACCACACACATCCTAACTCACTCTCTCCCCTCTCCATCCATCCCTGCCAATCAATCAACAGGGTGTGCGTACCAAGACCGTGAAAAAGTCGGCGCGAGTCATCATCGAGAAGTACTACTCCCGCCTGACCATGGACTTCCACACTAACAAGCGCGTCGTCGACGAGGTGGCTGAGGTCCCCTCCAAGCGCATGCGCAACAAGATCGCCGGCTTTGTCACGCACCTGATGAAGCGTATCCAGAAGGGCCCCGTGCGAGGTATCTCCCTCAAGCTGCAGGAGGAGGAGCGAGAACGCCGTTTGGACTTTGTGCCTGAGGTGTCTCTGATCGAGCAGGAGCAACCGGAGGTGGACCAGGACTTGCGGGACTTGATGGAGCACATTGGCTTCAAGGACATCCTGGCCAATTAGACTGGTTTATTGAGGGGTTAGGAAGGAAGGGAGGGAGGGGGTGAGAGCAGTGACAAGGCAAGGAAACTAGACGCGGCCCAATACACTTGTCAGAAAAAACATTGTAGGGCAGGGGCCGCCATGAGCAGTACGATACTCGAGAAGGGGATACATTGTGGGGGAATTGGTCAACAGAACAGAGAGATAGAAAGGACAGCATGCTGCAACACAAAAGAAAAAGAAGAGGGATTGATTCCTTTTTTTATTCTTTTGTGCGTGTGTGTTGTTTTGTCTCTTTGAATGAGGTAAAATATAGAAAAAGGAGGAGGGGATTCCCGAGCGTACCCTTAAGGAAGGAGGTTGGGTTCAGTCGATCATCATTTGAAAAAGAAGAGGCTGAGACGACCTGTCGCGTCTAGTTTGCTGGGCCCTGTGCTGCCTCGCGCACCCGCACGATTTGAAACACAACGAAGGAAAAAACAGAAAAATTATAACGTCAAAAAAAAGCGACGCGCAATGCTTTCTGCTGCTGTTTCTTTTTCGTCATGCCATAACAAAGGGAGAGTCACTGACCCTTGATTTTCTCAACATAAGTCTTTCTTGTTTCTGCCTGGTCGTTGCCGTGGCGACCTTGCTCGGAAGCGAGTGGTGGTAAGCTTGCGTGTCGGCAATCAACAAAAACAAAAACAGAAGATACAAGCAAAAACAAGTCAAGATCAATCTCTTCATCTCCACAATTCGCTTTTTCTTTTTCGCTTGGTTTGGGTTGAGATTGTTTCACGCATGTTTTCCATGCATGTTGTTACCTGTTGTGTTTGATTTTGCTTGCTAATCATTTATTTTTCGTTCTTCTTTCCTCTTCTCATCACTCTCCTTTCTATCATCGTCACTTTCTTTCCTCGCGCTGCTCTAGCTTTCTGCTACTGCTGCTGCCACAACCACTCCTCTGCATGTCCATCAAGCGGCAAGCTTGCCTGTCCTTTTCACTCTTTTTTCTTTCCCTGTGTCTGTTCTAACCTATTTAAAAACCTGTCACTACTACCACTGCCGCACAACACGCACGCACCGCCGCCGCCGCTTGCCAAAATATGTAGTGAAAATAAACATCCCTTCCTCCCTCCCTCCCTCCCTCCACTCCAGACCTCTCTCTCATTACATAACACTACAACTTGACCCGACCAATGACCCATCCTCCCTCCCTCCCTCCCTCCCTACTCCTCTTCCTCCCCAACTACCACCACCACACCTTCCTTCAGCCGGACAAGCTTTCACAGAACCAATCCTGAGATTCTTCCACATCTTTTGGGCCTTGCCCGAATGAAACTCGAAATCTTCCGAGCAGTCTTGTCCGCCTGCTTTGCGTGCAATTGCTATTGCGCCGGCGGGGTGGGAGGATAGGTAGGGGGTCACGTCGTAGACTTGTCCTTTGGCCACGAGCCAGCAGGAGGCTAGGGTGCGATGCCGACGGATTTCACAGAGAGAGTAGGAGACGTTGGAAGAAGAGGAATGGGTGTCATTGTTGTGGTTGTCGTTGTTGGTGGTGGTAATACGAGGCTTGGCGATCGTAATGATAGGCATGCACACGCCACCTTCCGGCGACTGCTGATGCTGCACCGACTCCTTTCTCGTCGTCCTCCCCCATGCTTCCAACACCACCATCAACCCTCGTGCTAGCAACCGTTCCCTCTTCCCTTGACACCCCCGGCAGTCAGGCAACGTACAAACATCATCACACGAAGGGCAGGCGTCACACACCACCGAGCTTTCCACCACGACCATGTCTCCATTCCTCTCCACTACTATTCTATCTAGTGACAGCGCACCGGGCTCTGCAGCACTACTGCTCCCATCAACGTTGCTGCTGCCGTCCGCCCCGGAAACGGAGCCACGCCGTCTTGGTTGTTGCTGCTGGTGCTGGTGCTGTTGGGGAGGGTGGGGGTGGTGGTGGTGCTGGTCTGGGTGATGGTGGTGGTCTTGGGGTTGCTGCTGGGAGGAAAAAAGGCCGTGTGGTGGTGGTGTGGGAAGTACGCCTGACGATGACACAGTGGTGTTGCAGTCTTCCTGCTGCTGCTGCTGCTGGTTGCTGCTGCTGCTGCTGTTGCCGGTCGCACCGGCGTTGCTGCCTTTCCGTGTCATGGCTTTCACCATGCTGGCGCTCAGATTCTCAATGTCTGCCGGGTCCCCACCTTCTGCTGCTGCTGCTGCTGCTGCCAAGGAGGACGAAGAGGAGGAGGACAACCCCGTCTCGGGCAGCAGGACCAAGTGCCGCCGACTGCTGCTGATGGGCGTCTCGCCCGAAGCCACCCGCCCACGCTTTTCTCTTATACTTTGACTAATGCTATTGCTAATGCTACTGCTGCTGCTGCTACTCAAATCCGGTGTGGCAGGCGCCGTGTCCACGCTTCCATCCTGCGGCGGGGGCAGCACCAAAAAGGTATGCTGGCCGCAATCACACCGGGCGGCGGAACTCGTGTTGTTGTCCTGGTCCCATGACCGGCATTGGTTCTCGCTGTCCCCCCAGGGACCTTCCAGCACTCCTACTCCACAGGGTGCCGCCGCGTGTGGTGGTGGTGGCCCCTGGTATGAGGCCCGCCGCTCCTCCTCGGAGGCCTCGCCGTGTTTATGCAGGCGCATCGTCGTCGTGGCAGGCTCCGTGTCACAGGCCGCCCCGCCAAACCGTACTTGAGACACGACACGCATCCTCTACAGTCAATACCTGCTGCTGGTGCGCGCGGGACGTAGTGTGGTGCGCGGTAAATTACGCCTTTTGTAGGAGACACACAGGTCAAGTCCAAAGTTCTTCCTCAACGCGGGTTTCGTGTGTGCACTAGCAAGCAAGGGAGCAGCGTCCTTTCGGTGTGCCGTGCGTGCTTGCGAGGTTGCCGCGCCCAAGCTGCCAGCTAAACACTCGTAGTAGAGGAGCCAACCCTGTGGGT
>Ga0105055_10012970_pt1 | contig 10057 bp, 2 predicted proteins | sample BON03_FD_78090 | JGI IMG/M metagenome (GOLD analysis project Ga0105055, IMG submission 78090) | Freshwater microbial communities from Lake Bonney liftoff mats and glacier meltwater in Antarctica - BON-03 | ecosystem: Environmental > Aquatic > Freshwater > Ice > Glacier meltwater | place: Lake... | reverse complement strand
GAGGTGCCGACGGTCGGAAGTGAGTTTTTTTAGGGGCTTGGGGGCACGGGTGTTTTTGTCCGTCATTTTGTAGACGGACATTTTGTACTTGATGATGCTAATGGGGGGTAGGGCGGGAGGGAGAACGTAGTCGATTTTGCAGTGCAGCGCGTTCCAGCCGGCTTCGACCACGGCGAGGACTTGGATTTGGTTCTTGAAGCGGAGGGAGGGGTCAGTAGTATCAGCAGAACCTACAGCACCTGCAGCACCAGCAGTGGCAGCAGCGACGCCTTCCTCCTTCGTGTCCACCTCCCCACCCTTCTTGGTGCGCTTGTCCCTCTTCTTCCTCTCCTTTTTGTCTTTCTTGGCCGGCGGCTGCTGCTGCTGCTCCAACTGCTGCTGCTGTAGCACCGGCAAAGGCGTTACTGGTGAGCCGGAGGCCTCCAATCGTCGCGCCTCCCAAGGATTAACAGCAGAAGGAGGAGTAGGAGCTCCTGGTGCTGTTGCTGCTGCTGCTGCTGCGGTAGCGGCGGCGCTGAGGGGAGGAAAGTCGGCTGAGACGGGGGCGAGCTGACGGATGGAGGGAGCGTCGGCTCCGAGGCGCCAGGGAGGGACATGATCGTTGTTTTCTGCTGCGTCTTCCTCGCTTTCGAACGAGCGGGAGGAAGGACGTAGGCGGGGGGAGTGGGTGGGGTCGTGGGTGCCTCCTCCCTTTCCCTTCTCCTGCTGCTGCTGCTGCTGCTGCTGCTGCTGCTGCTTCCAGGCGTTGTTGGCCAGCTCCTTTCCGTTTAAAACGTCTTTCTCCTTCTTCTTGCCCGCTGCTTTAAAGGCATTAGGAGTAGACGGCCCCGCACGCGGCGAAGCAGCAGCTCCTCCCTTCTTCTCACCACCCACCCCAGCAGCACCAGCAGCACCAGCAGTACCAGCAGCAGTGCCCGTCGCCCCTCCTTTCGTTGCCATCGTCGATGGATCACAGGTCTCGGCCCCCGCAACGCCTGCTTGGAAGGGTTCAAATAAACGGAGCTTTCCTTGTTTTTCGAATTTGACCCCGTGGTGTTTTACGTTGGTGGCGTGCCATTGTCTGTCTACCCCCCACCCGAGCTTGGTAAAGGTTCCTTCGTAATGACAGGTCCCTTCGGCGGTGTGTCTCAGCACAAAGATCAATTCCGCTATCTCCCCGTGCTCGTCATAGGCGATTTCATACAAAGAGCCATGTTCGTCTTCTCTACACTCGTATCCCATTCTCGCCCGAGGGATCTCAAATAAAGGGTCTAGGGTAGGGTAGACGCTCCCGCGGGAGATACGTCGTCCTCCCTCCCTCCCTCCCTCGCCGGCGGCCCAGGTGGTGATGCGCACGTCGGTGTCTTCTCGTTTGGTTGTCGCTGTTGCTGCTGCTGTTGCTGCTGCTGCTGCTGCTGTTACTGTTGCTATTGCTGTTGCTGCTGTTGCTTTGTCCTTGTCCTTCCCTCCCTTCTCTTTCTCCCCGCCTTTCTCTTTCTCCTTCTCTCCCTTCTCGCGCACCCTATAAAAAGCTTCCACCACTGTCCGCTGCTGCTGCTGCTGCTGCTGCTGCCACTGCTGCCCCGGCCCTCCCACAGGCAAGGGGGCATGGACCGTAACAAAATCTGCAGGCACACGAGGCTGTAGGAACCTAGTCGCCTCCACCCTCCACCCACTCAACAAACACCATCTCCCCGCCTTCCACCCCCCTCCCTCCCTCTCCACCTCCCCCTCAAACACATCCTTATTCACTAGACTTGTCCAAGCCCCCTTCCCCTCCGGTGCGTCCTTCACCCACGTCCCCCTAAAAATATCACCACTCGGCAACAGCAACCCAACCCCCTGCCCCTCCCTCCTTCCCTCCTTATCCTTCTCCCCCTGGTACAACGTCGCCAGCACAGGTGCCGCTGCTGCTGCTTCTGCTGTTAGTTTGCGGAGATAGGGACCGATGGCCACCCGTGGAGGAGTCTCGGTGAGCAAGCGTGTCTGTTCCCCTCGCAGGGCCTGCGTGATTTTTTCCATGGTTTTCCAATGTTGCGAAGGATCGGCTAAAGCTCGTTCAAACAACGCAAGCACTCCTTCCTTATCATCTAAAGCAGGAATACTACTACCACTGCTATCATTGGTGCCAATATCAGGAACAGCCACACGCTCCCCCCCCTTCTGCTCCACCGACCGCCAAGTCTTCGAAACAAAATCCATGACAATCCCACCAGAAGGAGGAGCAGCAGCCGAGGGCGCGGGGGAACAAGGGGAGGAAGGTGAAGGGGGGGCTCCTCCTGAGTCACGACGGGTTAGTTGGCCTTTACCTGCTAGGGTGAGAGTGAAACCGAGGCCGATTCGTCCTTTGTAAGCGTCGAAGCCACCGAGGTAGACACGACCTTCCTTGAAGAAGGCCCGACCGAAGGCAGGGGCCCCGTCCTCAAACACGCCCTCGAAGCGCTGGTCCACTTCCACTGTGGTTGCTGCTGCTGCTGCTGCTGCGGCTGGAGATGATGGTGTGGCGGTTGGTGGTGTCTTGCTGCTGCTGCTGCTGCTGTTGCCGTTTGCTTTTGTTGTTGTCGTTGCCTTTTCGTCCGCCGTCGTCTCCTCCGATGATGCAGTAGTAACAGCAGGTGCAGCCGAAGAAGACGATAAAATCCACATACTCCCCTTCCCCTGCAACAAATCACTCTTAAAAGTCCCCCTTAACACCTTACTCCACGACGGGTTCTGCTCATCCCTCATTACCTTCAACCCCGGCCCCTCCAAATTCCCACTTGCATCCCTCCTTCCCTCCCGATCAACCGTCCGTGAAGTCGACACCCCCTCCGCCAGCACATCCACAGCAAACGTCCCCTCCGCCCTCGCCTGCTCCTCGTGGTCCAACAGCAACCCCTTCCCATGATGCAGCCCCCGTTCCCAAAATCCCACATACGTCGTCGCCGCCGACTCCACCTTCCCCAACCCATGCATTTGCCCCTCCCCCATCTCCCCCCAAAACATCGCACACCCATCATCCTCCCCCCCCTCCTCCCCTCCTTCTCTCACCCCGCCGTCGTCCCGCTGTGCGCACACGCCCAGTCCTTGCTCCATTGGGTCGTCGTCGGGCGCGGCGCAGCTCACCACCATGTTGGTGAGATAGGAGGAGGCCATCCCGCCGCCGCCGCCCTCTTGCACCGGAGGCATCCTAGAAGCGTGGACAGGCCCGCGGAAGAAGCTTGACTGCAGTGATCTGTGTGTGTGCGTGTGGGTGGAAGGGGTGTGGTGTGTGAGTGGTGGTGTCTTTGTGTAGCCTAGGGGAGGAGGCTGGGGGTGTATGATCATGCTGCTTTGGCAACAAGGGTTGTCTTTCCTTCCACCGCCCACACGCCCTCCACCTTGCCATGAACCAAGCGTGTGGTACCACGTTGACCACGTGCAAGGACACGCGTGTGTTGCGGGCGGGGGGAAGGCGGCGGTGGAATGCAAAGGCAGGGGAGCAAGAAGATGATCAAGATGCTCTACTCGCTGCTCTGAAATCGCTCTAAGGCCAGCATGCCAGCTCCAAGGAGGGGATGGGCCAGCCTGGGGCAGCGTTCAGGGCTATTTGTGGCGGATTGTGTGTTGATGAGGCGTGGCGTCGCCTTAAGGACGAGCGTGGATTGGTAAGTGGTGGTGTTTTCTGGTGCGGCATCAATTTGTTCGGAAAAAGAAGCCCTACTACCCCTCCTGCCTCCCTCCTTGCCCCATCCTCCCAGGACGCATGCCATCCACGCAGACACCGCATTGTGACGTCCTTATTTAAAGAAAGCACAAGCTTAAAGCGTCCATAAAGCATTTGGAGAGGTGGGGGTGCTTTTTCAGATGCTTAAATTCACGTCTTTGGCGTCGCATTTCGAGGACGCGAAAGCCTACCTCGGCCAACCTCCTGCCTCCTTGCATTTCGCAGCACACCCGCATACGCACAAGTGTGCCATTGCCCTAGCTCCTTTCGGTTGGAATTCATTTGGTTATGATAAATGAAGAATAAAACAAAATTGTACCGCCGCGTGCTTTTAGTGGCTGAAAGTTAAAACAAAACGAAAAGCAAAAAAAAATGTAGTGTCTCAATGTCCGTTCTTATTTTCTTTCTTCTCTGACCCGACTCTCTGCTTTTACATGTCACATTATCATCGGCAGCGCTACCGTCGAAGTGTGTCTTATTTGTCTTTTCTTGTACATAGGGATGTATAAATTTCTATACTGTTTGGAGGAAAACCCAGTATTCAGGTGTTGTTCTCTCTAATTTTTCAGCCCTTCTAACTGTCAGAAGTACTCACAGAAATATGGATATAAATAATACAAGCGAAAATGGAGGCAAAATTAGCAGTCTTGGTAGGGCGGGTGGTGCACGGGTGGGTTGGGGAGTGGAAGAGGGGGCGTGGGCCAAGCTTACCCAGCCTCTCCCTCTGTGTCCCCCCTGAGTGTGGCGCCATCCTTCTAGTTTTCTCTGAATTTTGAAGGTTTAGGCATCCTTTTGAAGCAAAGTCAAGAAAATTTAAACTGAAGAAATAAATCAATACAGCAGCAATATAATGAGGAGCTCACAGGCACATCCGCTTCTGCTCTCTTTTTTTTCGAAGGCTATACCTCTCTTTTAACTTTCTACTCAAGCCCCTTCTCGCCCTGCGGGCCTGCTGCCTTTTTCTGATGCTTCGTCTCTCCACCTTTTCGGTGTACTCAGCGCTTCTCTCTTTTCAATTTTTGCTTTTCGTTGTCTCATACTACGTGTTGCACCGCGTCGGACAGACACATCTTTATCTATCTGCCTCTCTTCTTTCTTCCCCTTCATCGTTTTTCTCATTCTCTTCGTTTCATTTTCATGTTCCAAAATCTGCCTCTGCTGTTTCTCTCTACCCTCAAAAAGTCTATCTCTGAATCTCTCTCGTCATGCTTCTTCCATCTACCACCACCCAACAACAAAAAGCATCATCACGCATACCCTCTCCTCCATCCTTCCCCCCCCCTCACACAAACACACACACTCTCTCTATATCACTTTTACCTCTTCTTCCCCCCCTTCTTCTTCTTCCCCCCCCCACCCATCCTCGCCTGCTCCGCCGCCTCCAAGTCCGTCACCCAGGAATCATCCGGCGCAACAGCCGGCGCCCCCGTGCTCACCCCACTACCACCACTACTCTTCTTCTTCCCTCCCTCCTTCCCCCCCCCTGCAGCTACTGCAGCTGCCAGCGCGGCATTCGCTGCGAGGGCTCGTGTTTGCTTGGTGGTTGCTCGTTCGACTGCTTTTTGGGTGAGTTCGGTCATGAATCGAGAGGCTTCTGCTACGCGCGGGTGGTCCTCTCCGAGGATATCACGGAAAATGACATAGGCACGTTTTTCGTGCGTGAGCGCTTCTTTGAAAAGGGTGTGGCTGGACTCGAGGAGGGCGAGCTGGTGGGCCATTTGGGCCTCGGTGACTCGATCGGGGAGATGCTGGGACTTGTCGAAGGCGAGGACGAGGCATTGATAGGCTTCTTTGGCGTGGCCTAGTTCTTGATAGGCAGTGGCTAGCTTGAGGTATTGGGGGGGGAGTTCAGGGGAGTAGGGACCAGCGACTAGTTCGAGGAGGTAGATGCATGCGTGGAAGTGGAAGATGGCTTGGTCGTATTTAGCGCCTTTTTGAACCTGTTGGAAAAAGAGGCCCAGGATGTGATGCGCGTTGATTGCTTCAAAGGAATCGAAACCAGAGGTTTGCCAATAGATGGCTAATGCCTTCTCGATCTGTCCTATCCCCGTGTCGTCCCCCGCCTGGCATAAAATCGTTCCGCTCAATTCAAGACAATGGGCCACTTCGACGTGCACTGGGCCAAGGGTCTGAGTGAACAGATCGGTTGCTTCGGAGACATATTGGAATGCCGGGCCGACATTTCCTGTCTGAGCGAGGATTTTCGCGGAGTGGACCAGGTCCTTCGCTTCGTCTAAAATAGAGGAGGGGAGGCAATGCTTCGCTACTGGTGTAACCTCTGCGATATCCCTCACTGACAAAGGCTCGCGTTTGTTGGAGCTAAAATCAAAGGCACGGGCATACAGTCTCAATCCTAACTTTTGACAGACACGACGAAGCAAGGCATGAGGGTTCTTACTAGGCGTGCCCACCCCAGCCTTGAGGAGGGTAGGGGAGGAATAGCGGTACCTTTTCTTGATATCAGCAATAACACGTCCACGCAGCTCTTCCAAGCTCAGCTCAATGGTAGGGGTGGAGGGAGGGGCTTCCGTCGTAGGCGCGCTAAAGAAAGCAGCAGCAGTAGCAGCAGCAGTAGCAGCAGCGGCGGCTGCGGTGGCGGCGGCGGGGGAGAGGGAAGTGGTGGAGGAAGAGGAGGAAGGGAGGGAGGAAGAGGTGCCGTTCATCCCGTTGTTGGCCTTGTTCTTCTTGCCCTTACCCTTCTTACCGCCACCGCCGCCAGCAGCAGCAGCAGCAGCAGCAGCAGTAGCAGCAGCAGCAACCGCAGCATTTTTCGAGAGTGCGGGAGAAGAAGAAGACGACTCAGCAGGAGTATCCGTCGCTGGCTTCTTGATCTTCTTCTTCTTCCCTCCCGCAGCAGCAGCAGCACCCTCCCCTCCCTCCCTATCTCCCTCCACCGGTTCCTTAGCCTCCACCTTCCCAAGCACCGCATTCAAACACGCCACCAGCGTCGCCGCCGGGGCCAGCCTCAAGTCTGGCCTATCCTTCAGTAAATCGAACACCAAATGCTTCACCCCCCTCGCAATCATCTCCGTCTCACACAAGTGCACAAAATACTCGGGCAACCGAAACCTCTTCCCCTCCACCCCCCCTCCCTCCTTCCCTCCCTCCTTCTGCGCTAGCTGGGCCAGGCGGCCGATATACCTAGTATTGATCCCTGACTGATGCATATTCGCTGTGAGAGTCTCCCCATCAATAGGGTTCAACCCCCCCGTCTTCACATCTTCAACAAAGGCAGGCAAAAGATCATGCCACAAAAACCTCCCGAGTACACGAATCTGCTCCTCATCCTTCGCAAGCTGGTCCAAATCACTAATCCCTTCCAACGGCAAAAACGCATTCGGATTGATCTTCATCCGCTCCAACAACTCCTCCTCCTCCTCCTTCAACCTTGCCTTCGTCTCCTCATCCAACTCCACCTCCTCCTCCTCCTCCCCTTCCATCCCCCCTCCCTCCTTCCCTCCCTCCTTCTTCCCTCCCTCCTTCTTCACCTTACTTCTAAACTCATTCCCAATCAACTCCCTCAACCCCATCACCTTACTCCGCACGAACAACCTCAATAACTCCGGCCTTAACACCACCGAAAAGTCCTCCTCCAGAGCAGGGACGCCTTCCATAGGCCTTGCCCTCTCCCACACACCCGTCCCGCTCCCCTGTGGGTGCTTCCAGTCCTCCTTGATCCAATTCGGATCTCGCGGGGTAAGCCGAACAAGGTCCAGCAGATAACACCTCGCATCAGCCCCTTTAATCCCCTTCCACTCCACAGGCCCCACGAACTTAATCGTCTCTCCCACCTTCCCTCCCTCCTTCCCTCCCTCCTTCTCCTCTCCCTTGCCTTCAACCTTCTCCCATTCCCCCTCCTCCTTCTTCTCTCCTTCCTTCTTCCCTCCCTCCTTCGTCTTCCCTCCCACCCTTACCGGCAAGGCAGGCACCTCTCTCTCCGCCAAAAACAAGAGACCACTCGCTTCTTTCAACAGAGAATGCATCTCTTCCTTCGCTTGCAATTTAACCCCCGGTTCAACCGAACCATACAGAAGCCGACTCTGTTGATCTCCTGACAAAATGCCAGGAATCACACTCTGAGCCACCAGCCTCACACCCAAATAATCAATGACAGAAGTTGCGAGCGTGTACAATTGCTGCTGTTTCTTAGCAGCAGCGGCAACAGCAGCAGTAGCAGTAACAGCAGCAGGAGCTGCGTCGCCTTCTGCTGCTGCTGCTCCTTCAGCTCCTTCAGCAGCAGCAGCAGCAGCAGCAGCAGCCGCAGTAACAGCAGCATTATCCGTGGCATCGGCCAAAATTTTGTTTAACATGACAATATTCCTGACCTCATGCAGCGCGTTCTTAAACGCCGGCCCATCCCCCCCCACCACCTTGAATGTATTCTGGGTGTCCAATGCATAGCTAAAGAAAATATTATTGAAAACATACACATGATTCCTCCTCGCTTCATTCGGATTAATCGGAGTCACAAACCCCCCGACTACAGCCTTCGCTCCTTCCACGGCCGCCTCCCCAAAATCACTGAGGACCTTAAATAAAATTTTGGCGCGGACAACACGCTCCCCGACGGTGGTAGCAGGCATCTCGCGCGCGCCTTGGTAGTCTTCATTCCAGTCTCGCAACGCGCCTCGATCGTCCATCCCGAAGGCCTGGGCGAGGTCATCGGCCGCTCGCCTGTGTGGGGAGGGAGGGAAGGAGGGAGGGAGGGAGGGAGGGGAGGAGGAGGAGGTGAGTGGGTGAGGATAACAAGGACAAAGAAGCACCAAAAAAACTTACCCCTCATCGAACACATGTCGTGTCAGCAATGCATGCTCTTCAGCAGCAGCAGTCGCGGCGGCCGAGACCGAATAGGAGGAAGAGGACGAGGGAGGGATGAAGGGGGGGGGGACGAGCCAGGGCATTTTCAAAGCTAAGGCTGCGTCTATTTTGCCTTCCCCGATGCTAGTTGCGAGATTCTTCATAGGGTCGTCGAGCTGGGTGTGATCTCGCGTGGCCAGCACGGCTGCTTGCCATAGCTTGGAGAAGGAGGAGAGGGCGGCCCCGAGGAGGGGGAGGAGGTCATGGGAGAAGTGGGAGGAGGGGAAGGCGGGGGAGGGATCGAAGGAGGAAGGGGTGGTGTTGTTGACGTAGAACCCGGCGGGCGTGGCGGTAAGGTGGAGGGTTTGGTCGTCGAGGGTTTTGAGCTCGAGGTAGAGAAGGTCGCCTTGGAGGCGGCGGGAGGGGGGAGGGGGGTTCCAGCCCGAGTAGGTGAGGGAGGAGAGGCAGGGAGGGGTGAAAAAATCAGTGGTGGGTTCAGCAGCGGGGCCAAGCACGGTGGGGTAGAGCTTGTCAAGCTTGACTTGGATGGGCAGGTCGATGGAGGGGACGCGTTCGAGCATGGCTTTGATTTGTGCTTGAGTCAGGGCGGCCTCTTCTTCTGCTGCTGCTGCTGCTGCTGCTGCTGCTGCTGCTGCTGCTGCTGCATCTCCTTCTTTTTGTTCTGCGTTCGCCGTGGGCTCTGCTGCTGCTGCTGCTGCTGCTGCTGCTGCTGCCGATGCATCCTCCTGCTCCTTGTGCTGCTGCTGCTGCTGCTGCTGCTGCTTGGCCAGGCCGGTCGGCGGCAAAACAGGGGGGTACATAAAAAGCTCCTTCAGCCTTCGCACATGCGCGCGGGCCCGACGGACATCATAGTCCTCTAGCACCATCACCAACCGCGAACCATCCACCAACACCCCCTCATACTCACTCAACTCTACAAAGTCATTAATCTCCACCCGGGGCTCCGAATCCTTCAACACCAAGCAGTAACTTGTATAAAAACACGCCTCGGGATACTCACCCAAAACCTGCCTCAGACCCAACCCCACCTCTCCCTTATGCATAGGCGGCAGCTGCAACACCACCCCCGTCGGCAACTCCACCTCCAACAAGATTTCCACCGCCGGCTCCGCCTCCCCCTCGCCTTCGCCTTCGGCTTGGCCCTTCTCTTCCCCTCCCGCAGGGGCCTCGACGACGGCGGTACTTTCCGCTGCTGCTGCGGCTGCTGCTGCGCCCGCCTCGGACGACGCCTCTGAGGCCGAGGCGGCCGGGGTCTTCTTCTTCTTGTCCATGCCTTCCTCCACCGCCATGGATGCTGCTGGTGGTTGTGTGCTTGTTTGTATCTGTGTGTTGTGTTTGTGTGTGTGTGCGTAGTGTGTGGGGAGCGAGGGGATGAGATGATGGTGATGATGATAGCGCTATTTCAATAGGACGGACGCATGCAAAGGGCAGGGGAAATGGGGCCGCCGCCTCCACCACGCCCCAGCCACCCTCACACCCGTGCTTCTCCTCTTCTAGGTCCATCGAAAGAGGCACGCCTGTGTGTGTGGTGGCCACAAAAAGGAGCGGCGGCCATGCAATTCCAAAAGATACTTC
>Ga0105055_10012968_pt1 | contig 10059 bp, 7 predicted proteins | sample BON03_FD_78090 | JGI IMG/M metagenome (GOLD analysis project Ga0105055, IMG submission 78090) | Freshwater microbial communities from Lake Bonney liftoff mats and glacier meltwater in Antarctica - BON-03 | ecosystem: Environmental > Aquatic > Freshwater > Ice > Glacier meltwater | place: Lake... | reverse complement strand
TTGAATACTTGAGCAGATAATTTATCCTGTCCTGAACTTGTAGAAGAATCATTACTACCAGTATCCTTAGAAGCTACTGGAACTTTCTCTAGTATTAAATCAAGTAATGGCGACAAGTCAGAAGACTCGTCTCCTAGGTTCTTGAAGGCTTTACCATCGCGACCAATAGCATATATAGTGTGGAAATCCGCCTGTTCCTCGTTCGCACCTAGCTCAAAGAAAAGTTCTAGAACTTCTTCATGAACTCTGTGAGCGTCCGCTGCGGGCTTGTCTATTTTGTTTATTACTACTATGGGCTTAAGTCCAAGCTCTAGAGACTTCTTTAATACGAATCGTGTCTGAGGCATCGGTCCTTCTACTGCATCTACAAGTAGGAGTACAGAATCAATAGCTCGAAGTACTCGCTCTACTTCAGATCCGAAATCGGCGTGACCAGGAGTGTCTACAATGTTTATCTTAGTATCTTTATAATAAATAGAAGTATTCTTGGAATAGATGGTGATTCCTCTTTCTTTTTCAATAGCATTAGAATCCATTGACACTTCTGAGTCCTGGTTACCTCCGTTTTGCTTCATTAAAGCATCTGTTAATGTGGTCTTGCCGTGGTCAACATGAGCTATGATTGCGATATTTCGAATGTCCATAAAATAATTTAGGTTAAAATAATTTAATAAAAAAAAGCCCTAAGGCCTCTAAAACGTTAATAATATAATAGCACACTTTTCAGAAAAAACAAATAGTTTTGCTTATTTTCTCACTTAAGGACTGGTGAACCTTAGTATGGTTTCGTAAACTATATCATCAGAAAATTCATTCACATGATACATCTTTGTTTCTCCAACCCACAAAAAAAATCCCTTTCGGGATTTGTTTTTTTGTGCGCCGGGAAGGATTCGAACCTTCGTAGCCCTAAGGCGACAGATTTACAGTCTGTTGTATTTGACCGCTCTACCACCGACGCATGTAGTCTTACCTCTCACAAAACCAATACAAAATATAACTGACTACAATGATTTAACATCATTCGGACGTTGTGTACGAGATTACTCGCCCACGCACTCCTCACTTGTTAAAATAACATAAAATTATTATTTTTGCATCTTTTTATAACCTTAGTTCAACAACTAATTTATAGAATACGACTAAACCTTCAGACTAGACTTGGCAGACAATGGGCTTCTGACCTTCCTTGGCTTTTTCTTTTTATTCTCTATTAACAAATCGTCATTTTTTACTGTTACATATACGATGTCTCCTTTCTTTACTCCGTTAGAAATAATAAAGGACGCCACAGGATTAAGTATCTTGTTTTGAATTAAACGATTCAATGGTCTCGCACCATAGTGTGGATCATGTCCAACTTTAGCTAAATAAGCTAGAGCTTCCTCTGAAATAGACAAAGTAATGCCCTTGGTTAGTAATCTGTCTCTGACCACATTAATTCTAATTCCAACTATTTCCCTGATGGCTTCTTCGGACAAAATGTCGAACACCACAATCTCATCTATTCTGTTGAGGAATTCAGGTCGAAAATGATCCTTGAGTGTTTCTAGAACCTTTTCTTTTACCTGACTATAATCTTGCGTATTAGAATTATTAGAAAATCCAACAGACTCCATTTTCTGAATGAATTGTGAGCCGATATTTGAAGTCATTATTATAATTGTATTTTTGAAGTTAATTACCCTACCCTTACCGTCCGTTAGTCGTCCGTCATCAAGTACTTGTAGAAGCATATTGAACACTTCTGGGTGAGCTTTCTCTATCTCGTCGAACAGAACCACCGCATAAGGCCTATGCCTAACAGCTTCGGTCAGCTGACCTGCTTCATCATGTCCTATATATCCAGGAGGTGAACCAATAAGCTTTGAGATAGAATGCCTCTCCATGTATTCAGACATATCTACACGGATTAAAGCCCGTTCATCGTTGAACATAAACTGACCCAAGGCTTTCGTAAGCTCTGTTTTACCGACACCTGTTGGACCTAGGAATATAAATGAACCTATAGGTTTATTCGGGTCAGATATTCCTGCACGAGACCTACGGATAACGTCTGCCACTCTGGTTATGGCCGCGTCTTGACCAATGACTCTCTTGTGTAATTCAGCTTCCATTTTCTCTAATTTCTCTCTCTCTTCTTCCAGCATTTTAGTCAAAGGTATTCCAGTCCAGCGAGCCACAACCTCCGCAATGTCTTCTGATGTAATTTCTTCTTTTAAGATTCTGCGAGACTTTTGCAGTTTCTTTAAACGTAGTAGTTTGATTGCGAGTTCTTTTTTTAATTCAGGAATTTTTCCATAGCGAACTTCTGCCGCCCTAGAGAGGTCTGATCTCATCTCAGCGTTTTCTGCTTCAAGGCGCATAGTCTCAAGCTCTTTCTTGATAGAACGGATTTCTGTTACAGTAGCCCTTTCATTCTGCCACTTTAGTTCTAATTCTTTTGTTTTCTCATACAAGTTGCCTATTTCTTTATCTATTTCTTTCAATCTATTTTTTGTTTCTTTGTCTTTTTCTCCTCTGGAATTACCAACTTCTGTTTTTAAAGCTTCCTTCTCAATCTCTAAACGCATTATTTTCCTATGCGCGTCTTCTAATACAGGAGGTTTATTCTCTAGTGCAATCTTTAAAGACGAAGAAGCTTCGTCTATCAAATCCACCGCCTTGTCTGGCAAAAACCTGTTGGTGATATACCTCGCAGAGAAATTCACCGCCGAAATAATAGCATCGTCAGTTATACGTACTCCGTGGAAAAGTTCGTACTTTTCTTTCAATCCACGCAATATAGCCACAGCATCCTCAACGCTTGGTTCATCTATATATACTGGCTGAAACCGGCGAGCTAACGCTGGGTCCTTCTCAATGTGCTTTTGGTATTCTTTAAGTGTGGTTGCGCCTATTGCTCGCAATTCTCCACGAGCAAGTGCAGGCTTTAGCATATTAGATGCATCCATTGTTCCTTCCGCGCCTCCAGCGCCTACAATAGTATGAATTTCATCTATAAATAGAATAATACTACCATTCGCTTTTTCTATTTCTTTCATTATTCCTTTCAATCTATCTTCAAATTCACCTCTGTATTTCGTACCAGCAATAAGAGACCCTAAGTCCAACGACACAAGCTCTTTATCTTTCAGTGATTCTGGAACATTGTTTTTAACTATCCGTATGGCCAGTCCCTCTACTACTGCTGTTTTACCAGTACCGGCTTCTCCTATTAGGATTGGATTATTTTTAGTTCGACGAGAAAGTATCTGCATAATGCGCATAATCTCATTATCGCGTCCGATAACTGGATCTAATTTATCTTCTTTAGCAAGTTTAGTTAAATTCCTAGTATACCTTAAAAGCATTTTGAATTTCTTTGGTTCTGATACATCAGTAATATTCTGACTACGAAGTTCGTCCAATACTTTCATTACTTCATCCTTGCTGATTCTAAATCTAGTCAAGGTCTCCCGTGCGTCCCCAGCAACATCGAGCATAGCAATAAACAAATGCTCTGTGGATACGAAATCATCCTTTAATCCTTCGGCTACCTTCACAGAATGTTCTATAACCTGAGCCAAATCAGGGTTCAGATATATTTGATACGCAGGAGAAAGTGTCCTACTAGATTCAGGAGATTCAATGTCGTCTAAAACAGAATCGGTTAAAAGCATAGAATCTATTTCTAGTTTATCTATAATTGAATTAACCATTGACTCTTCTTGCAATAGTAATGCTCCTAACAAATGAAGTGAAGATACGTGGTTTTGCCCACGTTCAATAGCCAGCTCGTGGGCTTTTTTTATTGCATCTTTTGATTTAGTTGTAAATTTATTTAATGGTGGCATGTTTATTTTTTTAATTTTATAACTTTCTATTATTGGATTGTTGCTGGATTAGTAGATGGATTTTCTTTAGGAGTCTCTTCTATTGGCTTAACTTCTTCTTTCTCTGTAGTAGTCACTGAAGGCTTTACTTTAGACAATTCAATGATAGTAAAATCTTTTTCTAGTGTTACTTTTGAAACAATCTGTTCCCCAAGGACACTTTTAATAATATAAACCTGTCCTTCAGAGGGTAATGGGACAACAGAAGCTATTACTACTTTTTCATTACCTAAAAATAACCCTGTCGCTAAAATTTTGTCATTAATACTTTTGGCCTTATCTCCTTTTAAATAAAGAGAAACAGTTAGTGGTTTAATTGCTTTTAAATCCTCTAGTAGTTGCTTCTGTTCTTTTGACAAGGCTTTTATGTTTTCTCTGTTTTCCAGAGTTTCAGCTGGGACAATTTTCTCAACAGTTTCGAGGACAATACGGTTTATTGGTACGGTTACCGACTGGGGTGCTTTCTCTAGGAGAGTAACAGTGGTGATACCTGTAGCAATAGAGGTAATAAATGAAAGCAAAATTGCTAATAATATTAATTGTGACTTATTTAACTCTTTTACATCCATAAAGCTAGTATAACATAAAATAATAGAGAAAAAATAGTTCTATTTTACTACGAAGACATTTTATCTCGAACAATTTTTTCTATTCCATAGGGATTTTTTACTCCTTGAAAACTCACTTCTATCATGTCTGACCCAGAAGTATCGAACTTTACTGATCCAATACCCAAAATATTTTCAAAAAAGCTCTGACTTACTTCTACGTTCTGAATACTATCGTATTCTGCAAACTTTCGAGACGTAGAAAATAAATGATACCCACGAGCTACTCCAGACTCCAATATATAATATGTCACAGCTTTCCTTAGAACTTCACTTAATACAATAATCAAAACTCCAATAAGTGTCGCAGGCCACCACGGTAAATATACTAGCCCCACAACAACAAACACTATTCCCATAAAATAACCCTGTAAGGAGGTTACCCAATGTGGATGATATTTATTAATCGCATTTTCTCCGATATTCATATTTTAATAATACCATTTTTTTAATTTAATTAATACATCAGATAACGACTGAATTGTGTAATTAATGTCAGCTTTAGTAGTATCTCTACCAAAAGAAAACCTCAACGACCCATCAGTCTCCTTAATCTCTGGATTGATAGCTTTTATTACATGAGATATCTTACCATCGCCTGACTTACAAGCACTTTTAGCAGAAATATAAATACCTCTGGCAGAAAGCTCTATAACCAACAGGTCGCTGGGAATATTAGGTATTGTAATGTTTACATTGTTTGGCAATCTATCTTCAAGGTCTCCATTTATCAAAAGCTCTTTGTCGAGATTCGAGCTTGACAATTTTACCAACTTTTCTAGAAAGTATTTACGCAAAACTAGAAGTCTGTTACTTTCTTTGTCTTTAATCTTTTGAGTGTATTCTATTGCATTAGCGAGATTTACTACTCCTTCTACGTCCTCAGTTCCTGGACGCAACCCCATTTCTTGGTCTCCTCCTCCGAAAACTTTAACCAACATGTCTGGCGACTTTATATACAAAACACCAACTTTGCCTCCATTCTCAATTTTCGAACCAGACAATGTCAACAAGTCCACTCCCAGTCTATCCACATTCAAGTCTAAATAATTCGCTGCTTGCACTGCGTCAGTGTGAAATAATGGGTACATCCTAGCCGAAGCCTTGCTTAGGCAAGTCTGCCTAAGCAAGGCTTCGGCGTTTTCCGTAGATTTATTTTTCCTAAAATGTCTAATTTCTTTTGCTATTTCTTTTATTGGCTGAACGGTACCTATTTCGTTGTTAGCATACATTACTGAAACCAAGACGGTGTTTTCTTTAATTTCTTTTTTAACTTTCTTTGGATCAACTATTCCGTTTGTTTCTACCGGTACAATGGACATCGTAACCAGTCCTTGTGCTTCGAGTATTTTGTATGTGTCCAGAACTGACGGATGCTCTATGTTCGTTGTAATTATGTGCGGAGGGATCTTTTTGTTTTTTATTCTCCAAATAACTCCTTGTATGGCAATATTATTACTTTCAGTACCACCTCCAGTAAAAATCACCTGACTCGGTCTAGCAGATAGAACATTTGCAACTTTTTCTCTCGCATTTTCTAATTTTCTTCGAGCCTTTACTCCGAGATTGTGAATAGAACTTGGATTTGGATCTACGCTTGAAGCATAATCTAAGTATATTTCTCTGTCTATTTTACTTTTGCCTTTGTTTGTCTTATTTGATTTGAACATAGAAATAGTATATATTTAAATGACATGTTAATAAAGCTCGAAGTAATTTTTTATATTATCATTCTTATTACCATTTTTCTTGGTAGTGTTTGGATTTATAAGACAGAGCAACGTTTAAAAAAGTTCTTTCGAGGAAAAAAAGCTAAAGACTTAGAAGACACGATGTCATTCATACAAGGAGAAATAGCTCAACTACAGCAATCCAAGACAGAAATAGAAAAGAATATTTCTGTCTTATCCACGAAATCAAAAAAGAGCCTCCGTGGACTTGAGACTCTTAGGTTCAATCCGTTTCCTGACCAAGGTAGCAATCAGAGCTTTGCCATAGGAATACTCAACGAAGAAAATGACGGTGTTGTACTTTCGAGTTTATACTCGAGAGAAAGAATGAGTGTATTTGCAAAGCCAATTAAAAACGGAAAATCAGAATACGAATTAAGTGATGAAGAGAAAATAATCCTAGAAAAAGCAAAAGTTAGGGATTAAGATGATAGAGTTACCAAATATAAAACTATGTCAAAAAGTACTGAAACAAACACAATAATAGATCGCTCCCCTGTCGTAGCAGTCATGGGTCATATTGACCATGGTAAATCAACTCTACTTGATTACATTAGAAAAACAAACATAGTTGACGATGAGGCAGGAGGTATTACTCAACACCTCTCAGCCTATGAAGTTGCTCACAAAGATGAGAAAGGCGTCGACAAAAAAATCACATTCCTTGATACTCCAGGACATGCTGCATTTACTAAAATGCGTGAACGTGGAGCGGCTATAGCTGACATTGCGATACTAATAGTCTCAGCTGAGGACGGAGTAAAACCGCAAACAGTAGAAGCTTGGAAAACAATAACTGAAAGCAAAGTACCCTACATAGTAGCTATAAATAAAATAGATACTCCAGCTGCCAACATAGAAAAAACCAAGACAGAATTAGCTGAGAATGAAATATACCTTGAAGGCTATGGTGGGGATGTCCCTTACGCTGAGATATCTGCCAAGACTGGAGCCGGGGTAGATAGCTTATTGTCTCTAATCAACATCATTTCTGAACTTGAAGAACTAAAAGGAGACCCAAGCCTACCAGGTGAAGGACTTGTGATTGAAGCCAACCTAGACTCAAAGCGTGGAATGCAAGCAACATTAATAGTGAAAAATGGAACTTTAAAAAAAGGAATGACTGTGGTGGTAGAAGATGCTATTTGCTCTACTCGCATAATTGAGAATTTTAAAGGTAAGCAAATAGACAAAGCTCAATTCTCCTCACCTGTTCGATTAGTTGGATTTGATAAAATGCCTCAGATAGGTAGTGAATTCTTTTCTTTTGAAGAAAGAAAGGATGCTTTAGCATACGCTAAAAACTGGAAAGAAGGCACTGTTACACCAGTAAAAGAAAGAGTGTTCACTGACAAGAAAATAATACCAATAGTACTGAAGGCAGATGTGTCTGGGTCTATAGAAGCAATAGAAAAAGAAATAAAAAAGATTACTAATGAAAAGGCAGAATTTAGAATTATCTATAAAGGTGAAGGTCCAATAGGAGAAAAAGACATAAAAGCAATCTCAGATGGAGAAAGTGCTTTAGTCATAGGCTTCAACGTAAAGGCCGACGCCAGTGCTACTGATATGGCCGAACGTCGAGGTATCACCATTTCATTCTTTGAAGTTATATACAAAATGACAGAATGGCTAGAAGAAGAAATGGAGGCAAGACGCCCTAGAACAGAGGCAGTAGAAACGTCCGGCCGAGCCAAGATAATCAAGGCTTTCAGCAGAACCAAGGAACGTCAGATTATAGGTGGAAAGGTTACAGAAGGAAGCATTAAGCTAAATAAAACTGTAAAAATAATCCGAAGAGAATTCGAAATAGGAAAAGGCAAGATTGTAAACCTAGAAAAAGGCAAAGTCAAAACAGGTGAAGTATTAGAGGGTGATGAATTCGGAATGATGGTAGAATCAAAGATTGAAATAGTAGGAGGTGATGTAATAGAATCCTTTAATGTAGTACAAAGATAATATGTCAGAACAAAACGATCTGTCTACCGGCAGACAGGGAAAATTTAATAATTTAGTCAAACAACTCTCGGCTACTTATCTAGGCAGAGAAAACAACAGAACATCACTGATAACTGTGACTTCTTGTAATACTTCCCCTGATTTAAAAAAATCAACTATCTTCATCACCGTATTACCTCTGAGTAAAGAGCATGCTGCCCTAGACTATGCTAAAAGAAAAAGGCCTGAACTGCGTGACTTCTTAAAGAAAAACATGCAAACCAAAATAATTCCATTTATCGACATAGAGATAGACAAAGGTGAAAAGAACAGACAAAAGATTGACGAACTGCTCCGAGAAAAGTAGTATGGAAAAATAGTATGATAAATTTTTGAGCGAGGTTGCTTTAGTACGTAGGGAAAAATTACCATACTGTTTTTTCTAATAATTTGGCCTAGTCGTCAAGTGGTAAGACAAGAGTCTGCAAAACTCTCATCGGCGGTTCGATTCCGCCCTAGGCCTCTGTAGGTGTTTGAAAATTAAAGAAAATGAAGTATTATAGAGCAATGCCCGGATGGCGGAACTGGTATACGCGTACGACTTAAAATCGTATCTCGCAAGGGATGTGGGTTCGACCCCCACTCCGGGCACAGGTAGTTGTTTAAAAGTTAAATATAATGTTATAGTATGCATCCAGAGCTGTTTTGGTAGATCGAAAGCTTAGTATGCGTCCAGAGCTGTTTTGGTAGATCGAAAGCTTAGTATGCGTCCAGAGCTGTTTTGGTAGATCGAAAGCTTAGTATGCATGCGTCCATAGCTCAGCTGGTAGAGCAGCTCCCTCTTAAGGAGACGGTCGGGGGTTCGATCCCCTCTGGACGCACCCTTCGACTCGCAATGAATTATCGCTCAGTGCAAGCAAAAGGAGTTCAAGTAAAATATGCCGGGATGGCGGAATTGGTATACGCGCTAGTCTTAGGAACTAGTGGGGCAACCCTTGGGAGTTCAAGTCTCCCTCCCGGCACCAGAAGTAACTTGTATATAGTTTAGTGTTTCTCTAGGCGTTTTAATGAAATAAAGTATATGAAAAAACTTTTAATCACAATAGCACTATTTCTCCCAATATTTTTATTGTCTACCGTTATCTATGCGCACCAGCCAAGGATAACCACAGATAATTCAACTATCGTCACATCTCCAGAAGTTTCTAAGGCTTATTATGGCATGCTTAGTGGCGAACCTGCGGTCTATACCATCACCTCAGACAAACCTTTTGCCCTCTATGTCGGCGTGCTTGTACCAGATATTGATGGTCAGAAGAAAGATGTCTCGGCGGTTATTTTAAAAGATGAAAAAGAGCTCGTTGTGCTCGAAAGCTCGGGTTTTGAATGGAAGAAATTCTTTGAACCATTTGGCAGTGACACCTACTGGCAAGGACCAGAATACAAAGCAGAGGCAGATGCGGGCAATTATGAAATTATCGTCTGGAGTAGTAACAATGACAGCAAATACTCACTCGCCATAGGCGAGATAGAATCTTTTGACTTCAAAGAAACTGTAAATGCGCTCACCCTTATCCCACAACTGAAAAAAGACTTCTTTAACAAATCTCCAATAGATTTCATCCTCTCACCATTTGGCTGGGGACTTATTGTCATCATGTTCGCACTGGCGTTTATATTCGGGTTTGCCTATCGAGCGGTACTGAGAAAGTTTGCTCGAAACACAAACCACGGAGCCAGTAAAAATATTAACAAAAACGGTAGAATGATACGATTAGTTGTCGGTGTGGCACTGCTTGTTCTAGCTATCACTACTTCGTGGAGCCCATGGTTACTTTTCTTCTCAGGTTTTGCCTTTTTTGAAGCTATTTTTAGCTGGTGTGGATTGTATGCTGCTCTTGGCAAGAA
>Ga0105055_10012967_pt1 | contig 10060 bp, 9 predicted proteins | sample BON03_FD_78090 | JGI IMG/M metagenome (GOLD analysis project Ga0105055, IMG submission 78090) | Freshwater microbial communities from Lake Bonney liftoff mats and glacier meltwater in Antarctica - BON-03 | ecosystem: Environmental > Aquatic > Freshwater > Ice > Glacier meltwater | place: Lake... | reverse complement strand
TCTGGTATATATATGAACAAGAAGTAAAGGGTGGGCATTTTTCCTGGATTGCGTAATTTAAAGGAAAGTAATGAAGTCGTCTTTATTCTTATTAACATTATGACAAGCATATTTAGAATTAGATACATTTAGATCTTGAGAGTGAATCTGCTCAAGACAAGTTAACAAAAATATTTAGTTGATGTTTCTTGATGCTAAAAGAAGCATCAATCTGAAGCGATTCAAAGGGAAAAGGTAGTGAGTTGGGTTCTTTGTATTGGCCTATTTTAGGCGGGATGTACTTGATATTTTAAAAACCACGTTTGAATATACTATTTGCAATAGTTCAACTGTCGACTTGATGTACGACCACCTAGTTTTGATCGAATAAATAAATTTAAAGTAAACCTTGCCTCAAAAGGTCGAGATATTCTTTTTTGGATAAAACATTTCCTTGTGAATCTTCAAATTGTTCTTTGCTCGCCTCGTCAAAAACAGATTCTTTCCATCTAGATTGCAGCTTTTCATACAATCGTCTTGCATCATCGATAATCGTAATATCATGAAAATGGGATGTATTAGGAATACCAAGACTCTTCATTCCGAATTGATGTCTCCATTGGGTGAAATGTCGATCAAAATCTCGTCTTCCCCAATAGCTATAGTTCCCGCAAATTTCACATTTATATTCAATTCCTAGTCCATGTAGTTTATAAAGCCAATAAGGAATTGGTTTCCCGTCAAAATCCAAAGGTATATTTAAAGGATTGCTGATAACCATATCGTTATCATCCGGGTCGTCTTCGTATAGGGCATCTTCATCCTCCTCAATATCTTCTTCATGTATTTCTTCCATTAGTTCTTGCACCGTTCGTGTTTGCTTCCTAGTGATATATCGCACCGTGGCATCCAAATACTCCTGCAAGTGACTCACTAGATATTGCAACTTCGCTTCTTGCAACGCAGTGGCTTTGGAATCAAACAGTTGAATTTTCTTGGACGTTCTTTCTGGATTCAAAAGTACCGAACACAATCGTTTGGCTCGATCTCTATCCGTTCCTCCTGCTTTAAGTCCACGCGAGAGCAACTCATTTTTTAGTTTTTCATCGCCTAAACGCAACAATTGTTCTTCTGTGGTTTCACTGCTGAACTCCTGCTTGCTCCAACCCACGACGGTACCCTGATTCCAATTTTCCTCAAACCGATTTTCAACTGTTTCCAAATCCAGTTGAACAAGAGCTTGAGCTCGCTGGTGAAACGAGGTGAGATACTCAACTAACTGGCGTAAATAGTCCAAATATTCTTTCTGACTCTTGACATTTTGCACTGGTAACTCACTCGTATTACCCAAGCTACCCAAATATTCCATATAGGACACCTTACCTACATTTTTAAGATTCAAATATGTATTATACAGCACATGAAGATCAAGATATCGGCCATGATGTTCTTCGCCTCGCCAAGCTGGTTGTAATTGGGAGTTCGACCGTGCTACTGGATTACGGAGACCTTGTGTATCATTATGTTTCGCATAATACTCGCTGATTTTTCTCTTCTCTGAGTAAAATTCAGCCATGCCTCCATTCTCGATCCTCTCACGCTCATCCTTGACAAGCTCTTTCACGAAACCTTTGCCTGTCACTGCGTGAACTTTAGCTAAACAATCTTCAAGCATTGCATTGATTTTGAAATCTAGATTCGTTCTTGCTTGTTGGCCGCCTCTTTCTTTCCTTTGGTTCAACGAGAGAGAGATGGCGAGCTCGAGAGCTTCTGCATCTTCCAAGGTAGATCGACAATGCTCCATCAACTCGTATGGTTTTAAGACCCACCACAAAAAAAAAGTCGATCCATGATTCCACTACAAGTATATAGTCAAAATACTAGTAATGCAATGAGTGGTGAAGAGGGAGTAGAGGCCATTCAATTAATTTTATCAACTCAGCAGCATGGGAAGAGTTAGAACCAACACCGTAAAGAAAAGCGCGAAGCTCATCATTGAGAGATACTACTCTCGCCTCTCTCTTGATTTCCAAAGCAACAAGAAGGTCTGTGATGAAATCGCTATCCTTCCCTCCAAGAGAATGAGAAACAAAATCGCTGGATTTACTACCCATCTAATGAAACGTATCTCTCGAGGTCCTGTTCGAGGAATCTCACTTAAACTACAGGAAGAAGAGCGCGAACGCAAACTTGACTTTATTCCTGAAGTATCTGCCATCGACCACGAAAAAATCGAAGTTGATGCAGCTACTATGGACTTGCTTAAGAGTCTTAACGTCAACATTCCTAACGTACACGTATCTTCCAGGTAAGAAGGGATATCATTTAACAAATTTATTTTGAAAATCTTTTATTTCATTTATAATAATTGAATCCGAGTCAATGGAGTTGTTACAATGTGCTCAGTAGGTGTCCTCCATCCACCGTCACAATGGAGCCGTACATAAAACTAGATGCCTGACTTCCTAGCAACAGCATGACTCCGTCGAGCTCGCCGATATTTCCTAGTCTATTGATCGGTATATGTTGCTGGATAAAATCCTTCCCCTTTGGACCATCATAAAAGTCTTGGGTCAATTCCGTTTTAAAATATCCCGGTAAAACACAATTTACTCGAATTCCATGTTCCATTAATTCCAGTGCCTGTGCCTTGGTCATATGGATCAAGGCTGCCTTGCTGGAAGAATATACAGTATGTCCGTATCCAACTCGCGATCCGTATATAGATGCAATGTTAATAATACTGCCGCTGTGAATTTGGCTTTCAACCATTCGTTTCGCACCTTCCTGTGCCACGAAAAAGCATCCCCGCACGTTTACATCCATTATCTGATTATAGCTTTCATTTGTGTGGTTCAAAAACGACTTGGGTGATCCAATTCCTGCATTATTCACGATAACATTGAAGTTCACACCAGTCAGTTTAACAGCTTCATCAAATGCACGAGGAATATCGGCAGTGTCTGAAACATCGCATTTAACAGCAACCACATTGAGATTCGGTATCTCCTTTCGAAGTTGCGATGCAAGTTCTTCTAGGCGGTCCGTTCTCCTAGCCAATAGTGCCAATGTGCGACATCCATTGCGGGCAAAGAGAGTGGCGAAATGCTCTCCAAATCCACTACTCGCTCCCGTTATCAAAACATCTTGTTCATTCAAAGAGAATAACGACATCCTATCTGAATGACGACTAAATGGTCGGACAAAGGCAAAAAAAAGTTTCCTTTGGTTATTTGTATAACTTAATAACTTTTTAAACTTAAAGTCTCAAACCCACAGCCACTTTTATATTTTAAAAGAGTTTGAAAAGCAATCAATTTTTCTAATAAATAAGCCAATTCAATTTAGTAATAAAAGAGTCAAGTCAAACCTTTTCAATAACTTAATACTTTTCAATTAAAAACAATATAAATTAGTGTTTAGGTTTCTTTGTTACCGGAGCATCATATTGATTGTCTGTGTTCGGATAAGCCAACTCGGCTTTATCCGTGTCTTCAATGTGAGGCTGGTATCCAACTGGCTGATGAAAAGGAGCCGCTTTCATTGTATGTCCGGATGCTTTAATAGCCGCAACTACAGCATCAGCGTTGGATCGTTTAACTGCTTCCCTGGCCATAGGATTTGAATCTTCATGAGCCCAATTAACAGAAAGGACTTCTTGATGATCCAGTGATTGGTGTGCCATAGCCTCTTTTGCCAGCTCTGCATGAGTTCTAAATCGGAACCGTACAAATGCAATAGATTTCCCCCATATCACATTCACTCTTTCTATCTCACCCCATTCTTGAAAATGGTTTATCAGAACTTGTTTCAGCGCATTCTCATTATCAGCATAGGGAGTTCTTAACAAATTAGCTACAAAGAGGGTGCGACTGTCACTGTTAAAGGACCCAGTTCCTCCCATGTCGTCCCTATGAGATGCATGTCTATCTCTACCAAAGCAATCGTGCATCATATCCTTTTCTAAGACACCACAATCGCCGTAAGTGGGCAACCGATGGTAAAACGGACATTTAGATCCTTTGAAGCACAATCCTTTGACCCACATCACGCAAAAGTAGCTAGTACCAGTTGTACGTTTATCCGCTAATGTAGAACCTGAATGCAATGTCACTTTACATCGTGATTTGGCAGGCTCGTTTCTCATCGACCCATCCCGCCAATTATCTCCTGCATATTTACCATACCAAATGTTGAATTCATTCGAGCCCTCTTTGTATGCTATCTCCTTTGTAGAAGGGGGTTCGGCTTGTTTAGGGGCCGGTCTTTTCAGCCATTCGGTATTTAGTGCATCGTGTTTCTCTTTCCATGCTTCGCCTGTTCCCCGTCCATACCAGCCGGTGGCAATTGGAGCTTGACCCATCTCAGCTGGTCTCTCCCACTTTGTTTCTTTAGTCTTTAGATTGAAGTAATACAACTGCTTCGTTTCGGGATCCAGAGCTTCTCTCCAATTATGATCAGCACCGGAGACGACACTCAATGAGGCAGCATCCCAAACTTGCTTGGTCTCCTGCTTCTTAGCTCGACATCGCATGCAAGCGAACCGTCTAGCTACGTTCGACGACCCGCAGGAAACGCACTTCCAATTGGACCCTTGAACTGCGAAACTAGCACCAACTGGACCTGCCGTACCGACGAAATTGGATCGATCCATGCTGTAGTCGTTTTGTGTGGAAATCAAAATCATTTTTTTTCTTCCTTCATAAGGAGAACACATCAACAAAGTCGCCGTGTATCGATTTGTGAATGATCATTTACTGTTTTTATCTACTATATGATTAATTAAACCTTCACTTAAGCCAACGGAGGACATTCCGTTTGTCAGTATATTAACAATACCGATCAAACTTATCGTCGAAAATTAATCACAGTTTACTTTTTTCAAACTAAGTATGTTATTAAATTATTCGAATTCAACAATCGCTTCTACTTCAACTGGAACATTGAGAGGTAGAGCATTGGTACCGACAGCGGAGCGCGCGTGCTTCACAAAATGAATACTGAACGTGTAACGTGGTTTAACATCGACTTACCAGTCCCCGCTCGCCAAGAACTTTACCAAGCAAGTCTGATACACCGTTAATCACTTGCGGCTGTTGTGAAAATCCATCCGAACAATTCACGAAACCAACAATTTTAACAACGCGTTTAATTCGATCAAGATCTCCAAGTTCGGCTGGAACAAGTTGAGACTAAAATGTACAAGGCAACAAATACTTACCTTTCAAAGTGGCAAGAATGCTGAGACCACAATATTCAGCTGCTTGACGGCCCTCCTCAACGGATAGATCAGATCCTATTTTTCCAGTAACCAATGCGCCATCAGCAGGTTGCGGGAGATGCCCAGCTAACATACCTCATTTAACAAACTATTGTTGAAGTAATTCTAACCTACCAGTGAAGAGCAAATTACCAGAGCGTACGCCTGCAAAAAATATTATGTCCATTAAGATATTACAAAGTCAATAAAACTTACAAAGTTGATAATTTCCTTTTGGAGCTGACACAGTAGGCAATCTGTAGCCTTTAAATTATCAGACAACACTAATTGAAGATCACCGAGCGCACTCACCTAGTCCTTCCAATTTGGTCTCAGTATGAATGCATCGCGTAATAGCTCTTCTCCCAAAATGTCTCATGGTGCGTCGTTCTATTTGAATAGATTTTCTGATTGTATCATGGTCTACATTCTCCATATTGAAAGTACTTCATCAGCTATATAAAATGATAAAATCAGACATTTAGTTATTCTTCTTTTCCTTCTCAATTAAAAGCTCAGAAGAATTTGAAGTTAATTGTATTGCGTTAGTAAATTAAATAAAAAAACGAGGAATCGCAAAGAAGGGATACATGCTAAGTGTATACATCATGGAATCTACCACATAGGAGTTTGATTGAAACCAGATTTGTCTTTCTTTTTCTTTCCTTTTGATTTTTCAATTCGAGCTTTGGATTCCGCTTCTACCATTTTGGTGGCATCTGTTTTCTTGACTTCTTTCTTTGCTGCTCGAGCAGCCATTACTTTTTTAATATCAACATAATCATCTCCAACTACAGTATCCACAATAACAGCATCATCGATCACAGAGTCAACAACCGCCGGTTTACTAGCTTTCTTCTTTTTGTTCCTTTTCTTCTTTTTACTCACTTCAGTAGGCAGGCACAAAAACGCTATCGCCTCCGCCTCTAGTTTGGCTTTCAATGATTCTGCCGCATCTACTTCAGCTATATCATCATCAGAATGACTCTCAGGCTCATTTGTCAAGGCAACCTCATCCAGAAGCTTGTCGAATTCAGCCATATCCAATTTCTTCTTTACTGGATTAGAAACACTAACTTCAATTGCTTGAGAAACTTCCTCTATCGGCTCATCCTCTTCGGTGTCGGTATCGTCGCTTTCAGGTTCATATTGAACTACCGGCTTGTCAACTTGTTTCATTGGAGGATATCTGCTCGGGGAAGTTACGCTTGGAGTTACGAAACCATCATCTTCAAAGAACTGCTCGTCATCAGAAACGTCACCCCACGTTTCAGGCATTACAACATCAAGCTCCTTGGAAGAAAATACAACTTCAGCAGATTCTTCTTCGACTACCTCGACTACTTCCTTGGCCTTTTTACGGAGTGCTGAAAACACATTGCCTCTTACTGCTCTCTCTGTCATTGAATAGTACTAGCTAAAGAATACCGCGTTCCAATCCTGTATATTAAAACAACGTGCACCTATCGGAATTACAAGCCACTCAAATCAATCTGTGGTAGACTAAAAAGTGGGTTTTAAAAGCGAACACACTTTCAAATTGAAAACGAAACTCAAATTCACTAGTTGAGAATGTCTGCTGATTGCAGGTGCTTCCTTCAAATTCTTGTTTGAATTCTTGTTATGGAGATTGAATGAACTGAAGGAAGTTGAATCTTATATAGATTGAAAGATGATTGTCTGTGAATTGTTGTTGAAGTATGGCTGAGAATGGATATTTATTTAATATATTTCTACAAATCAATTCTCCTCTAATACCTTGGTAGTTTCCTGTTCAAACCAACTGGTATTAGGCTGAATTTCTTCTTGACTAGACATCATGTTTTGGTAATTTACCAAATCCATTTTCAAAAACATCGACACCACTTGAGACTTCGTGCTCGCAAGATAGAAAACCCTTTCAAAAATAACCGAAAAGTACGTCAAAACTGTAATCAAGAGCGTCAATGACAATTTAGTAAGTCGTAGTCGAGCAACTTTGACATCCATATCCTCGTTGTGTTCGATTGATGCTCTTATAAAATTCAAAATGATCGCCAATACACCAAGAAGACTAAGCATGAACAATGATTTACTATCTCCACATATACTTGGAAATTTAAAGCAATATACAGCCGTCAGAAAGGCAATGAATATAATGATGCAAAAATAGGCTTCCCGAATGTATTTTCCGAATGCAAATGTCCTGTCGGTGCCGTCCATATTACAAGGATTAAAGTCTTTGGAAGAATACGGATACAACCTAGCCATTGAGTTTACCATAATAGCTAATCCAGTTGCTACGACAACATACAGATACGGCTTGATTCTTGAGAGTTTTTTCCGCTTTCCATATTTTACAATTTGATATATTTCATAAATCCGATATTCTTTTGCCGCGAAAAGTGCAAATAAACAAACTTGGCAACCGTAGGTGAAATTTCCATAAATGTAACATGCTACCAAAGCTTCTTCGTGGGGTATGACGGGAAGAAAAGAAGTTGTCATTAAAACGGAAACAATCGCAAGCATTATAGGCCGCTGTGATAACTTAACGACAGGGCGGTTCCAGAATACATATAGGAACAAAAACGCGAAAAGTCCCAGCGACATACCCATGTACAAGCTCAATGATCGGTTCATGAAATCGTTTAATGCTGTTAAACCTTCAACGTCGTTCCAATTTAACGACATTTCAAGCCCTACCGGTAGCACAAGACCGATGGTGACTGCTACGTAGACAGCAATACACATTTCTCGAGGACGAATCTTCATCGATTGAGCAGCTTGCTTGCGCCGGTTGATTTAAGTAATGTTTGTAAAGTAATGTTTGTAACATGGCGGAAAGTGATTTCAAATGAGCTGAATTTCATTTACTAGTAAATACTGATAAAAGTGTGGTAGGTCTCGCTGAGGTAGGATCATGTATAGTTTTCCATTGAAAACTCAATTTAATTAAACGAGTTTAGAGCATGCCAAGACCTTTCGGTCGAACAATTGTTTGCACGAATCGTTTCAATAAAGCTTCTATATATAACGCCAAGATATATTTTAGAAAATATTGGATAATTTGTAGTACAGAAATCACGGTTCTTCTCCAATACCTTGACTTTCTAATGAAGCCGACCTTCTGAAAGTCAAAAAGAATTCCAGCTCTTCAGACTCGAACCTAAAACAAACCAATAGGATACTAACGATCTACAACAAGATGAAATAGCTATATATGGATCCATGTTGCTAACAACCTTGGGACGACTTGGCTGGGACCCAGCGCTTCATTGAGAATACCCCAACTGCATTCAGTGTTTGGAACTCGCGACGATGATCTTCTATTCAACCCTATTGGTACAACAAGCAAGATATAGCAAGGTTTTAATTGAAGGAGAGTGAAGATGAGCGCAGTTCCATTATAAGATGGAGTTGCTTCATGCGTGTGCTCTCATGGTCCGTTTCTCTCACCAACTAAATATCGTCAAACTACAGATCCTATTTGCAAAACATGAATTTGGTTGACGAACGCTGAAGTTAAGACTAGATATCCTGCAATTTCTTGAATAATTCGTCCGACTTGCAGCTTCTGTATTTAGATCATGAGATGTACTTGGCAAATACTATGTAAGTGGCCCAGTATCAAAGCTTTGTTTGAGGTTGTATAACAACCACATTTCAAGGTAAATTGAGGCACAGACACTAATATGTATCAGTGCGTGTAAAAGAGTGCCCAGACCATAATAATCGAATAGTATCTGAATGTTGCTTCGAAAGCGATATGAAACACAACAAGTAAGAAGCTGTTGTCCAAACGAGCAACTCGCACAACCCCTGTTGCATTCCATGCACCTGTTACGGAATGTGCGCCATGTATACTTTAACATTCGATAGCAGTTTTATTTATGCAGGTGACATTAAAACATAATCAATTTTTATCCTAGGATTAACGATTAAACACCGCTAAAACAACTGAACCCACCATCGACTGGTATGGACGCCCCAGTGACAAACTTTGCCCCATCAGAACACAACCAAATCAAAGGACCTATTAATTCATCAGGTTCTCCGAATCTCTTCATCGGAGTCCCATTCAATATCGTCTCTCCTCGAGTCGTCAAAGTGCCATCGTCGTTTAGCAACAACGATCTATTTTGATCACCGATAAAAAATCCCGGGGATAATGCATTCACACGAATGCCACTATCACCATGTTTCGCACACATTTCAACGGCTAAGCATCTAGTGAAGTTCTCCACAGCTGCCTTGCTGGCCGAGTATCCCATGACTCTAGAAATGGTCGCTCGCTCAGCAGCCATCGAACTTAGATTGATAATGCAAGAGCCTTGTGATTGAACCATAGCAGGACCCATGACCTTACATGTTAATACGGTGCCTACCAAATTCAAACGCATAACCTCCTCCAGGGCATCCATCGGCATGTCGAAGAACGATTGTGCAGGCTGGACTACAGCACGGCCGACGTTACCACCAGCAGCATTAACAAGGATATTAATCGATCCCCATTCTTTGACCACCTTGTCTCTCAGTGCAACCACCTGGGTTTCGATTGTTACGTCTGCGGCGATGCCCATAGACGCATATCCTGAGTTTACAAGCTCCAGCGCTATTCGATCACATTCAGCTTGTCTGCGACCCGTGATAACAACTCGTGCACCTTCCTTTGCTAAGCCAATCGCCATTGCTCCTCCTAAAACTCCGCATGAGCCTGTGACCACAGCTACCTTACCACTGAGCATTATCTACATGTCCCAATTTTTTTTTGTTTTAAACAACAATAATCGATTTTTTTTTTTTTTTTTTTTTTTTTTTTTTATAAAAAAAATATATTTT
>Ga0105055_10012966_pt1 | contig 10060 bp, 10 predicted proteins | sample BON03_FD_78090 | JGI IMG/M metagenome (GOLD analysis project Ga0105055, IMG submission 78090) | Freshwater microbial communities from Lake Bonney liftoff mats and glacier meltwater in Antarctica - BON-03 | ecosystem: Environmental > Aquatic > Freshwater > Ice > Glacier meltwater | place: Lake... | reverse complement strand
GTGTGTGTGTGTGTGTGTGTGTGTGTGTGTAAGTGCGTGTGTGTGTGGGTGTGGGTGTGGGTCGGTGGGTGTGTATGTGTATGTGTATGTGTATGTGCACGTGTTCGTGTGTGTGTGTGTGTGTGTGTGTGTGTGTGTGTGTGTGTTTCCAATCTCTCTCTTCTTCTGTTCAACATACACATGTTCCCTCCCTCTCAGCACACATACCCACGCGTGCTTCTTTCAGAGCAAAATTTAAAGCGATTTTAAGTGTAATAAATCAAAACATGACAATACGTTCTGCGCCAAATTGTGCTTTTTTTTTGTGACTGGATAGCAATCCACATTTTTTTGTAATCGCAAAGTCAGTGTGCCACTTCTGCTCAACCTTTGCAGACTCTCTATGATATCTATAACTTGACAATTTGGAGGAGTCGGATATTGTATTTTTTTGAAGTTGGTCACGGTGGGTAGACAATACGAGAAAATAAGTCTCAGACATCTTTCAAAAGAAAGATGTCTGTCTTTTTTAAAAAAATAATTGAAAAAGTGCCCAAACACCTTCAGCAAAAGCTGCCGAAGGGTGCGTGTAGATTTGAGTTTTGATTCCTTAGTCGCGCACATTTGGTTCGAACCTTGTAAACCGCTAAGCTGTGTGGGGGAAAAGGTCATAATTACATAATTCCTCAAATCGATCCAAAACAAGCCTGAGAAACCTTGTATTTTATCCTTCAGCGAGACCTTGATCGTAACTGTGTCAGGTGTGACAAAGTTCACCAAGAAGTTTCCAGCGGAAAGGCGACTATGATAAACTGTATGGAGAACAAACAAATATACGACATATCAACACAAGCCAATCCATGATTGAAAGGTTTATTCCCTACTTTTCCAAGTCAAATCAATGTCGTACTCCTCGCATGCCCCCCCCCTTACTCTATTTGAATGTGAACCAGTGTACCAATGAGTGTACCAGTGAGTGTAAGTGTGGTTGTGTTTGTGTGTGCGAGAGTGTGTGTGTGTGTGCGTGTGTGTGTGTGTTCGTTGTGTGTGTGTATGTATGTGAGTGTATGTATTTGTGTGTCCAATTTGTGTGTGTGTATGCGTGTTTATGTGTGTGTATGTGTGTGTGAACAAGTGCGCCCGCATGTGCGCATTGCAACATTCATGCATGGACAAATACATGACCATCGCCATTATCATACCGACACGTTAAAAGAAAAAATTACACCCTCGCGTGCAGGTGGGGTGGGGGGAGGTGAGGAGGGGACTCCCCCCCTCCCCCTCCCCTTCCCCACCTTCTGAGTCTTCTGGCACGCGGTGATGGTCTGCTGGAATACTGGACTCACGCAAAGTTCGCACATGCAGGCGGAAACGCTTCACAATACCTGTTATCTGAATAATCGTACATGGATTCTGATGCAGGCGCAGTCTCAGTACTCATCCGAGCTATGCCACAAGGCTGATTTTGAATGCTCAGCAGCCCGAACCCACAAATATTTGACGGTTGTAGATTTCGCTTATTTGGATTGTTTTGCCGGGAATTTCGAATTCTACCAAAAATCGATTTTTTCTTGTGAGAAAGTGCCCATTCGTTTCTTGGTACGAAAGGAAGGGGTTGGTTGATTGACTTTATTTTCTTACTTTTCATCATGTACAGCATATCCCCCCTGCAGTGACATTTTCAAAAGCTCGAAGCAAAGCTCGAAGCCAAAGCTTGTAGGTCTCTTTTTACTGAAAATTGGCAAAAGAAGCCTAAGAGCCTTAGCTTCGAGCATTCCTTCGAGCCTTTGAAAATATCACTGCAGGTGGGATAGGCTGTATTTCACGTTTGTTTGTTTGTTTGTGTGTAAAACTTCCACAACGCTGACAACCCCTGTTTTGTTTTGTTTGGGCGAGCCACCACACCGCTAACCCTCTCAAGCCGTTGCGAATGCATACGACTATAATGGGGCGCAGTAATAGGGTGGCCTGGAACTTTTTTGTCAAGCTCAAAAAATAACGGGTTATTCTTGAAGACCACAACTTGAAATTTTGTCGGATGTCGCCAATGCACAGCGGCATTTTTTTTGCAAGTTTTGAAGTTGTGCACGAACCTAGATCAGATTCTCCTCTACTTTTTGGGACCATAAACATATAGCAAAATCGTGTGGAAAAATAAAATGCTAGCGCTCAGCGTTTGCTTCCTGCAGACATGCTCGAGTGCTGGCCAATGGGGAAAACAAACGTACTATAGGCCGGCCAAAGGTTAATGAATTAATGGATCAATGAATTAATTCATTAATTAAAAGATTCTGAGCTGTGATTCGTGGAAAATTAATTACATACTGCATTAAAAGGACAGAAAACCCATGAGGACTTACTCAAAAAATCCGGCCTGCGGCGCATTTTGTTTGATCATTGAAGTCTTGCCTGTGGCGCACTTCGTTTCATAAATAATCTGGCCTGCAGCGCATTTTTTTCATAAAAAATCTTCTCCATCAGCATTCGGGGATGCATTTCATTTGAAGATTTTTATTCTTTCGACCAATTCATTAGTGGTGAAAACGATTTGAACTCCAATACTGAGTGATCGCAACGACACAAGTTGTACCAAACAGTAATTACGAAAATGTCAAATAACAAACCCTTTGTCAAATCAAACCTCACGAGATACAAATCGCACAACACCATTTCAATACCAAAACAATTTATTAGAAACAACGTACGTTGTGAACCGCTCAAACAGCTCCCTCTGCGCGAGCACCAAGCTCGCAAGTAGTTGAGTCTTGACCGCCCAACACTCTTTGTCCACTGCCGCGACCACCGACGTCTGCGAGTATATACCTCTCGCAGAATTAAACGATCCAGTGGCTGCTATCACCCTCGTCGCTACCGTCTCCAACTGCTTCGTACCGCGACTGCCGGGTGCGCATGCACTCCACGGAATGCAAGATTGCACACTTGTGCTTTGGTGTGAATTTTTTTTTTGAATTTAAGAGTGTTTATTGAAGATTGACCTCAGCAAGAGGAGCAAGAAACATTAAAATCAAACCACACTTAGTTCGCAGATGTTAAGCTCCCCAAATGCCGTGTGAATTTTAATCCAAACTGTTTTTGAGACATAATCCGAGTCTCGGCCGGCGTGACCGTGACGTTGGAGAGCAAACAACAAACTTGGACAAAACAGTGCCTCCCTGAAAGGTATTTGTGTGTGGGGTGTCATTTCAACAGTGACCAAGCACACCGATCATTTTGTTTGAAAAGACACGTCAGAGCACGTGCCTCGACGCTGTGACGACACCGTTGACAAGAAGCGACTGAATTCTTGTGTACTATAACACATTTTCTTGGAGGGAGTTGAGCAACCAAAAAAATGGCCCAAAACCCCCGGAAATGCTGTCTCCGACGCGCTGCTAATATCACGATTTCAAAATTTCGCGGCTGACGTCGCAAAAAAAAACCACGCGCTTCGCGCGGTTTTGGCAACCTTCGCGCGGTTTGAATTGATCCATTAATTCGGGGCCAAAGATTCTGAGAAGTTATTCTCTTCACTGGCGCTGGCTGCATGTTTGCCGCGTCAAGATCACGCCGAGTTTGAATTACTACCAACGAATTGTTTCGTTTCCGCAGAAACAAATTCGATAAAATGCCTTGTAAACTGCATTCCACTGAGAAGCCGCATCCATTCGAGAATACCCAACCCCTCCTCAAGCAGTGGGTGAACCTGAACCTCTCGAAACCAAAATCAAAAAGATCCAGGGTTCTAAATGTAATTATCGATTTTCGAGCCCTTCTTTTGATCTGGTACAAAATACCTGGTTGGCTTGTTTTTCGTACCTGCTTTGCCTTAGCAATTTATGTAAGGCTCCGCAGGACATGCGAAAATTCCCGCAGAAATACCAGAAGATAGCCGGGCAGTGAAGAAAATAACTTTTCAAAATCTTTGGCCTTGAATTAATTCGAATGAATTAATGAATCAAAACTGCGCGAAGCTCGGTTTCAAAAAAAGGCGCGGAGTGCTGTGTTTTTCCAAGTTTTTGTGGCGTCAGCCGCAAAATTGTGAAAATGTTACACTAGTCACGCATCGGAAAAGCATTTCCGGGGTTTGTTGGCGATTTTTTGGTTGCTCAACTCCCTCCAAAAGAGGTGTTTTGGTACACAAGAATTTACTCGCTTCTTGTCCGATTGAACGTTATCATCACAGCGTCGAGTCATCTGAGTGCTTGGTCACTGTTGAGTTGACACCTCACACGTACATATCTTTGAGGAAGACTCTGTTTTATTCAAGTTGTTTGCTTCCCACTGTCACGGTCACGCCGAGTGACTCAAATTATGTCAACAGAAGCGCTCCTCTTAAAAACTTCTCTTGAATCGTTTTCACCATCAATGAATTTGTAGACAGAATAAGAAACTTCAAATCAAATGCATCCTAGAATGATTAAGAAGAAAAGTTTTGATGAAAAACATGCGCCGCAGGCTAGATCTTCCATGAAAAAGATTTTTAATCAAACAAATGCGCCGCAGGCCGGATTTTTTGATTTAGTCCTGATGGGTACTCTGTCCTATTGAAATAGTATGCAATTTCTTTTCCACAAATCACAGCTCAGAATTTTCTTTTTTTGATTAATTCATCAATGAATTAGTTGATTAATTCATCAATTATGAATTAATTAACCTTTGGCCGGCCTGTAGTACGTTTGTTTTCCCCACTGTGCTAAGCCGGGTGTTAAGAGTGAGTTTATGGTTGAAGACGTCTGACCTCCTCGAAACCTGGCTCATCCCGGGCCCCGGGAACGACCCGGTCTAGACAATTTCACGAGTCAAACGTAGTCCAACTTGTATGCAACTTGTCCCTGTACCACCTCTTCAAGCGCTTATTTTCGCTTTGTCACTCTCTTTTCCTCTGAAAAGACAAGACAAAATTTGAGTGATGTTGCTTTTATTACTTCGTAATGAATAGTCTAATAGCACAGCTTTGCTGGAAGCTCTATGTGCTCGAATCCTTTTTTTTAGATTGGTACTAGAAGGGCAAATTGGGTTAGACCATGATTGACTCGTGATATTGTCTAGACCGGTTCATTCTGGAGGGGACGAGCCAGGTTTCGACTCGGCAAGGAGATCAGAGGTCCGGAACTATCACCGGCGCACTATTAATACCCGGCTATCTTCCAGCACTTCTGTGAAAACTTTTCTCAGTTTCCGCGGGGCCTTACATAAATTAACGTATACGAAAAATGAACTTGAATTATTTTTGTAACAATTCAAAAAAAGGGTTGAGAAATTGGTCCTCATGTTTCGAAGCTAAAATATCGTTGATTGGTAGATTTTAGTTGTGTGGGTAGGTGGTGGATCAAAAAGTAGGTTATGAACCAGTTTGGTGTAGGGGTGGTGGATCTGGGCTATGACGGGGGGTGGTCCATTGAGCTAGGGTTAGGATGGTGAACCTTTTCAGTGTGTTGGGGTGGTAGATCTCTTAACACTTGTTTTTGGGACACAGTGACATTTAAATTCATTTTTTTTTTGATGAGGAATATAGTTTTTTCAAGTTCATAAAAGATTCAAATTTGTCTAATAATCATTATATTTGACGTGTCTTGAGGCATTGTGACTTCACAGTTTTTGTCTGTATTATTTGTCACTGAGTCACCTGTGGGGGTTCTTTATTTCTTGGGTGGCGAATACCCAACTTAATCACTGTACCTGGCGGGTTGTGAGCACCCGACTAATCACGGGAGGTACTATGTACTGTCACCCCTGTACGGGAGAGGTGGATGGCGAAGTTGGTCAGTGGTTAGTGGTCAGTTTTGGGGTGGTTGACATGGCCCAGTGGATAGTCAATGAGCAGCTTCCCTGTGGTTGTGGGGGGGGGGGGGATGGATGTAAGACCCGGGGGTAAATAAATTGTCCAATATATTCGGTAGGTTCCGGCTTAAGGCCGTGTATCATTGAGGTTTCTTAAGGTACTGCTCGCCTGATTTTTCGGAGTCTTTTGCAGGGTCAAACCTTGCGGAGTTCGACTCCTGAAGCATTTCGGCAAAGAACCCCGCAAAGAACCCCGCAACACTTGAGATTATGAAAGTCTTGGAAAGTGAAGAAAAGAGACTGTGGCACCGACAGGATATTTGGCCACAGGGCTGTGGGAGGCCACAAGGCTCTCAAAGCGCACGTTTGAGGCATCTGGCTTCTCACAGCTCTGTGGCCAAATCTCCATGAGCAGAAATCTTGACCTTTGTCCATCTTTGCGGGGTTCCTCTAGTGTTGCGGGGTTCTTTGCGGGGTTCTTTTGCGGGGTCAAACCTTGCGAGATTTGACCCCGCAAAAGTCTTCGCAAAATCTGGCGAGCTGTCTGAAAACCAACAAAAAGTTTTAATTCAGATATTTTCTGTTTTCAGGTTTGCTTGTTCGCGTTGAGAACTGTATGTCACGTTTGTTTGTTTGTTTGTTTGTTTGTTTGTCAAATCGCCACAATGCCAGCCCTCCCTGTTTTGTGTTGTTTGGGTGAGCCACCACACCGCCAAGCCTTCCAAGCCGTTGAGAAGTGCGTAGTAATCATCTGAAGATGGCCAGGAGCTTGGAACACGGTGCGCGCGAGGGGCTGCGAAGCCGCTGAAGACGTCCAGCCAGGCTCCCTGCGGTGGATGCAAAGCCACAGCACTTTCCAAGGTGGTGGCTAGAGTGGGGTTCAAATCAGCAAAGGTTCGAACCTGCTGGAAACCACAGCAACTGTACACGCGATTTGGGTGCAGATAATGACAAATTCTGAGTCAGCTGCACAGGCTTTGCACTGCCCAACTAGCAGGAGAGGACCCCCCGCTCCCCGCTCTTGCACCGCTTTCTGGTGACACAGTGGTGTTCAAAATTCGGTGGCTGGATCGAGGAATTGATTTCTTGGTGGCTCAAAACGTAACTTTGTGAGTTGGTAGCTCCAAAAACGTTTTGGCTCACAAAAGGGGGTAAAAAATTGGTGGCTGGGTCGATGTGCTGAGATTGGTGGCTCCAGCATTTTGGTTGTTGGGAAAGTTGATTCCATTGAGAATCTGCGACCTTCTTTCTTTCTTTTTTTCCTTTTTTGGGTGGCGAATACTCAACTTAATAACTAGACTAAGGCCGAACATTACCACTTGCATTTTGCTTGTCCAAACTTATTTTAGTATTGTAAATCATTTTTAGTAGACGTGAAGTTCGCGTATTGGGGGCTAGTTGGGAAAGGACTTGAAAAAGAACGTCACACAAATATGGCCATATTTGTGTGGGATTATTTTTAACAACTACCCCACCTTCAGTCCCAACTTCAGTTTTTCCTTTTTTTCCCATACTAATAGTTGAGGAAAATGTGTGCAACACTCTGTGACTTGTTAGGGTCGACTTGTTAGGGTCGTTGGAACTTGGTAGGGTCGACTTGTTAAGGTCGCAAACAAAGAAAGTTGGGGATTTCCAAGATGATTGTGCTAGTGTTCGGCATTGGGTAATCTTGGTTGCTCCAAAAAGAGTACGGAAAAAAAAATAGTCAATCGAAGTTGGGACAAGCGAAGTGAGAGTGTTATCGTTTGGCCTAAGTGGGGGGTGTGCACCCGGTAGGACTTAACAAACGGTGTCGGGCCATTGCCGACCTAGTTTATGGCAGACCTGCTTTGTGTAAAAACAGTTCAAAATGTTTGTGGTCTGGCATGCATCCTAAGAGGCCCCACTTCTTTCTTTTCTTCGATTCGAGGCCGCACGAGGCCGCACCCAGCAAGGGTTTTTTGATTTTTGGTTGCAGCAACTTTCTTCCTTTCTTTCTTGGTTTCGAAGACCCAACCTAGTCACTGGACTAAGCGGATGGCGAACACCCGATTAGCCACTTCGGACCCAAGAATTTGTCCCGGACCGGAGGACCGGAGCATTGCCTAGTTTATGGTAGACCGAATCAGATCCCCAGCCTAGTTGGTAAAACAGATCACAATGTTGATGGGTTGGCATGTATCCTCGGGCTAACCAATTCCCACAATCCATCTCCCTAACTACCAAGAAACGTAGTGCCCAGGGATCAATGGTGCCCCCCCACTAGGGTGGGAAAGGCATCAAATAGGCCTAGTGTCCTCCCAAGCATTGCTCGTCAAAATTGTGACTGAGATAATCTTCGGGCAATGCACCTTTAGCGAAAGCCATCAAACAACCGTCTTGGCAGCAGATCACAGACCAGCGCACTAAAAAAAGACAAAGACCTAGACACATGTATGCGCAAGAGGGAACAAAACCACAGGGGCAAAAAGTGGGTACGGGTGTTGCACCTTGGAGACCTTGGAGGGTGAGACATTGTCGGAGTATAATAATACAGGCAAGTACATTGACAACGTTATGTAAGCACCATAGGAAGTATTTTGTGAGAGGTGGACTCAGAAGGACAACAGCATCCAAAGAACAAGAAATCAATGCAGTGGGTAGGTCCACCTTACCCGAGTCGTGGGAGACGCTCACTCATCAATCTCATAGGTTTAGTAAAGAAAGAAAGTAAAACAGGCGCATACAGATACAGACACATCGGGTATGGGGATACACCTGGCTGATACTACACCTTCCATCTGGATGGATGTGGTGAATAGAAGTGTGTATATTCATGAAATTATGATCATGTCACAGAAAGAAAACATGCTAGACCGTTTGAAGATAAATCCTAGGAGTGCAACCAAGGAGGCGCCAACTTGTGCGCCAACCAGCTCGCTTTGGCGAGGAGTGGGGGAGGTGAGCAGCGCGGGTGAGGTAGGGTGATGAAGGAGGGTACAACCAAGGTCATTTTGAAGGCTTGCCAAGGGGGGGTATTGGGATTCTCACTTTGAAGTGCTCACTCAACGGTTAGGCTGTTGTGGACACGACTCGGCAAGGTTTTGGTTTTTGGTTTGTAATACCGCCACACAGCTAGCAACTCAATTACCTCAGTGACGCATACAGTGGTGCGCAGTAATAAGGTAGCCCGGAAGCGCCTGACCGAATCGAACGGCACTGCTGCAATGGACCTCGGACACATAAATATTTTTTGACGTATACATTCGCATATTGTTTTGAAGTAGACATTCGCATACGCAGACATACAAACAAACGAGGAATAGAACAAAACAAAAATCGATCATAGTAGATTCAGTTTGGATTTGTCCCCATTATTTATGTTAAACATGATTATTTTGTGGATTACTATTACAATTTATTTTGATTTGAGTCACAAGTAATGAATTTAATATTTGATTTTGACATTTCATTGTTGATGTCTGAGCGCGGTACTCCCGCAACAGACCTCGGACACATGAATGTTGTTTTAAAGCAATATTGTTTTTTTGTTTTGTTTTATGATCCATGTTTTGAAATAGACATTCGCATACGCAGATATACAAACAGACGATGAATAGAACAAAAAAAAAATGAACTAGAAGATTGATTTTGAATTGTAATAGATGTAATGTTTGATCTTGAAATTTCATTGTTTACGTTAAACGTAGATTACTATTAGATGCTATTTTATTTGTAGTCATGTCTCTATTGAGTTTCTATGTATTCACACATGCATGTCATTGTAAAGTTTACTTTTGGGAGGACTAAGGTGGTATACGGACCAGATGATGGTGGATGTACATATTACAAAGTGGAGGTACAGTAGGAATGAGAGGATTGGGATATGAGTAGGAGTATATTACATCAATGGACACCGTAACACAGGTGTCTATTAAGTTTCGGAAAGAGAAGAAAGTAAACAAAAACATGGGTATAAGTATAGATCATAACACAAACCATACAGACATTAGATAGAGAAGAAGGACAGACATATGGGCGGGGTCATGCGTATACCAAGAGATGTATACCAAAGATATGTTTTGAATTCGCAGTCAAGAAGAAAGAGAACAAAAAGGTGGTTATGAATACAAAACCAAAAACAAACCACGCAGCGTTCGCAACACAACTAGAAAGACGACAACTTTAAAAATGGGATAAGGTACAGTGTGTGTGTGTTGCTTTGTTTTATTAAACCGATATTGGGGAATCGTTACTGTCCCGGGGTGTCGTGATGGAAGAGGTTTCTTTTAAGGGTGGACCTGAACCCCTCGAAAAAGAAATTCACGAGATTTTAGTTTCG
>Ga0105055_10012964_pt1 | contig 10061 bp, 2 predicted proteins | sample BON03_FD_78090 | JGI IMG/M metagenome (GOLD analysis project Ga0105055, IMG submission 78090) | Freshwater microbial communities from Lake Bonney liftoff mats and glacier meltwater in Antarctica - BON-03 | ecosystem: Environmental > Aquatic > Freshwater > Ice > Glacier meltwater | place: Lake... | reverse complement strand
TTCTGCATTTAGCATATGCATTAGTAGCTTCTGCCCGTGTGGCACTAGCCATAGGTCGCGGTACTGCCCTATGTCTTGCGCGTCGCCCCCTGGTTTAAGGGTGAGCATTGCGATCCACTGCTTTCACGGGTGTGGGAACTGTTTTTCCCGCACGCACCCGACTAGCGCCCTGAGATGCTACAGTGCTATACATAGCACACCCGCCCCCAACATGTGCATATATTTAAATAGTATGCTTCTCTGTCTGGCTGATGTCGTGGGAGGTAGTACTGCTGCTGCTGGCTGGTCTTCGCCCTGGCCTCGGCCGCGAGAACCAAAAAGGCTGAACATGGTGTGTTTAAATAATAAATAACACCAGATTCACCCTAGGTTTTGTAGCATATAGTATTCATATAGATATAGTGTAGCATATAGTGTATAGCATGTAGCATTCCCCGATGCTACATAGACATAGGCTATATACTTCACAACATCCAAGTACCTTAGTGCTTAGCCGTTGCCGACGCAGCGTTGGGGGGAAATTTTTATTATATATAGTACTTTTCACATATACAGTATGTATAATACACACAGTTTTCACGTTTATTTACGTATAGCCTTTCTACTTTGTTTGTTTGTTTATCGTTTGGCGCGGCCCGGCCGAGGCTGAGAGCGAGGCACAGGGGCGAGGACCAGCCAGCACCAGTACTACGTACTACGTACTACCTCCCACGACAGCAGCCAGAAGAGCATACATATACGCATACTGTGCACACATATACTCGTCAAACACACAAGAGTCAAGCAGAGTCACACTCACACATCACCCTACACCCTACTACCCTCCCTAACTAACTAGGCTCCCACCAATGCCGCACGCCAAGCTTTGCGCTTTGTGCCGCCTCTGTGTGTGGCGCTCTCTCTCTGGGACAGTTATATTTTAAGGCTAAAACGTGAGAAAGCGAAAGTGAGAAAGTGGCTTAAATATAAATGTAAAAGAAGATGTGAGATGTAGGGGTGGGGGTGCTATGATATATGAATATGACATGTATATAACACTGCTGTAGCATCTGAGAGAGTCTACATAGCATTGCGTAGCATGCATGCTAATACATAATACCTGAAAACTGTAATTCAATTAGCTAATAGAGCTAGTGATTGTATAATTGTAATCTGGGGCTGAGAGGTGGGTCCAGCGGTCGAGAAGAGGCTTATAATACGGCGAGTCGCAGCAGGCTGAGATGAATCTGAGGGTCGGGAGAGTTGAGAGTGAGAGCTGTTCAGTATGTGTATAGTTTTTTGTGCTTTTGTTTTATCGCCGCCGGTCAATCAATTATTAAGAGCACAGCACGCAGCACAGGCACAGCACAACTACTAGGACCTAGCACATAGGCTATGACGCATACATGTAGGTGGCATTAGCATTATAGTTCATTATCATTAGTAGCTAGAGAGACTCCTGCTATTGATAGTGATAGTGATAGTGATAACGTTTTTTTGCACTACGCACTACATAATCCATTATAAATATAAATATATATACATATTATTATACCAGAATATATATTATACACAATTATTACACACACATATTCATTTACCTATTATTATTCTATATATAAGCACTTTATTGCCTCTGCCTCTGCCCCCTCCCACAACCACATTCTCACTCTCCCGATCGCGTTAATTTCTCTACTCTTTTTCAAAACTTTTTCTAAACATGTGTCGTCCAGTCGTCTAGTCTTGCCACAACCACACACGCACACAATAATTGCACAATGTCTCTGACACTGACACTCGGCCCTGAGCACTGCGAGCAACAACTTGTAACAAGAAAACAACAACAGCACGGGCACGCGCACACGGTCACGCGCGGGGACAGGCACCACGCAAATGCACCACGCAACGAACGGGCACACAAAAAACACCCAACACACAAACACAAATCTAATGCTAGTAAAAATATCGACGCAGTCAAGCGCACCAAGCACAGGGCGACCTACCCGAACAGCGGAGCTATGCCTGCTACGCCGAGTGCCAACGTCACGCGTCGGCCCGCGGGTAGTTGACCCGGTACGTCACCTCGAGCCCGCTGTCGACGAGGTCCCCCCCCTCGGCATCATCCTGCCGGTCGATGATCCCGAGCGTAGAGGTGCCCCACGAGTCGGGCGAGCTCGCGCCCGAGCCCCAGGTCACGTCCTGACCATTGCTCAGCCGCACCTCTGACGCGTCGTCGTTTGGCACCGCGATGGGCGGCGGCCACGCCTGGTCCGCCGGCGTCCCCGTAGACAGCAAACCCACCGACTCTAAACTCACCGGCTGCGTAGAGCCAAAACTCAGCCGCACCTCGTCTCCAGAAATCGGCGCAGCTCTTTCCAGCTCGAGCGGCAACGTCGCCGAGGAGACTGCCTCGCGCGCAACTAGCGAGACGAGCAGCGGCTGCGGGTCGCGCTGCGCGAGCTGTCGCCTGTAAAAGAGACCCAGCGCGACTAGCAGCACAATGAGCAAAAAGGGCGCGAGCGCGCCAAGCAGCGCCGCCAGCCATGGCGAACCGCCGGTCGCGGCCGACTGCGCCACCAACGGCGTCATCAAGACTAAAAACGCGGCGCCGTCGCCGGGCGCTCCAATAACAATGTCCGCCACCATGTCGGCGTTGACCTTGCCCAGCACGGCGACGGCGCCGCCGAAGCGCGCGCCCGCGCTGGGCTGCGGCGCCGTGTGGCGCCTCCACGAGGCTAGGCTCGCGCCGTCGGCATTCAAAAACAGCACGTAGGCGGCGCCGGCGGCGGCCAGCGCGCCGACGGCCGCGCGCGGCGCGCCCACGACGAGCTCGGCCACGCCGTTGGCGTTCCAGTCGGGCGCGTGCGCGACGGCGGCGCCAAAGTCGGAACTGTTGGCGAGCTCCGGAGGAGGCTCCACCTCGGAGTGCGAAAGATAACTGCCGGAGGGCGAGAGGCGGAGCAGCACCAGCGCGCCAGGGTCGCTATCGCTTTCGCTAAGCCGTCTCCGCCGGCTGACAGCGGTGGTCCCGCCACTCGACGACGCGAGGTGAAAGGCCGACGAGCGGCGCACGCCCGCGGCCAAAGCGAGCACGCCCGACGGCAGCCGCGTCACGCTCAGCGCGCGGCCGATATGCGCCCCAGGCGGCACGGCCGGCCCTGAAAACCAGGCGGAGGGCGAGAGCTTGCTGGAGGCGCGCGCGCGGCCGCGCTCGTCGAGCAAAACAAGGTAGACCGCGCCGTGTTCGCAGTTATCGCAGCCGTCAGAGTCAAGCGGCGCGCCTACTAGAAGGTCGGGCCGGCCGTCGCCGTCGACGTCGCCGGGGGAAGCGAGCGCGGTGCCGAAGCGCGCGCCGGGGCGGAGCGGCGCCGACATGCCGGCCGAGGTGCCGTTGAGCTTGTGCGCGTCGCGCACGCGGCCGTCGCGAGCGAGGAAGAGCACGTAGACGGCGCCCGCCTCGGCGCCGTTGTCGTCGTCTCCCGGCGCGCCCACGGCCAACTCGGCCACGCCGTCGCCGTCCAGGTCGCCGATGCGCACCGCCGCGGAGCCGAAGGCGTCGTCGTCCCGCAGCTCGAGCAAGCTGTCTGCGCCCTCCTTCCTCCCAACCGTCCGTAGTGCCGCAATCCCGCCATCGGCACGGAGAAGGGCCACAAGAACCGCGCCGGCGCCGCCGTCGTGCAATGGCGCGCCAACGCACACGTCGGGCACTCCGCTGACGTCGAGGTCGCCCAGCGGTGCGGTGGCGGCGCCAAGGCTGCTGGCGGCGTCAAGCCAGCCGTCCAGTTGGCCAAAGAGATCGAGCTGTACCACGTCTAGCGCGGTGCCGTCCGACGTGGCGAGCGGGTCGATGAGCCCGCTGGTGCCACTACCGGCGGGCGGGGAGGGCGGCGGGCCGGCGGGCGTCCAGCTGCAGGTGCCGCCGTCCAGGTTGGCGAGCGGGTCGTAGTTGTTGGCGGCGGGGCTGGTGCAGCCGATAAAGATGCACGAGTTGTCGTCCACCTGCGCGGCCGAGTTGAAGTTGTCGGCGTAGAGCGAGGTGCAGCCGCGGTAGGTGAGGCAGGCGCCGTTGTCGGCGGTGGCGGCCGGCTCGAAGTTGCTCGCCGCCGGGTCGGTGCAGCCCGGCAGGTAGCACGAGCCGTCGTTGACGGTGGCGCTCTCGGCGAAGTTGAGTGCGGCGCTCGCGGTGCAGCCGCTCAAGGCCCAGGTGCAGGCGCCGTCAAAGTAGAGCGTGGCGGCCGGGTCGAAGTTGAGAGCACTGGCGTAGGGGCAGCCGCGGATCGCGCAGAGTTCGGCGCCGCCCTCGGTGGCGGCGGGCGAGTAGTTCTCCGCCACGCTCAGCGTGCAGCCCACGATCGACCACGAGCAGAGGCCGCTGTCGACCGTCGCTGCCGGGTCGTATCCGGTGCGGTTGGAGTCGGTGCAACCGACAATAATACAGCTGCCATCGTCCGTCTCGGCGCCCGTGTTGAAGTTTGCGGCGGCGTCGTCGGTGCAGCCGATGGGCGCGAAGGCGCACGAGCCGTCGGCGGCGTTTGCGCTGGAGTCGAAGTTTGCCGAGGTTGAGTCGACGCAGCCAGCGAGGATACAGCTGCCGTCATCGCTCACCGCGCCTGGGTCAAAGTTGGCCGCGTCCGGGTCTGTGCAGCCCTGGCGCGCGAGCGCGCAGCTGCCGCCGTCGACCGTGGCGGGGGAAGAGTAGAGGGCCGAGGTTGGGTCGGTGCAACCCACAAAGATGCAGAGCGCGGCGTCGGAGGTGGCGACGGCCGGCCGGTAGTTGTCGGCCGCCGGATCGGTGCAGCCCGCTGCCTCGGCCGCCGGAAGGCACGCGGCCTCGTAGTGGAAAGTTGCATTGACGGAGAAGAGCGCATTGGAGGAGTCCATACAGCCGGCGATGCGGCACGAGCCGTCGTCCGCCTCCGCCTCGGCCACGTAGTTGAGCGCGCCGGCCACCGTGCAGCCGGCGCGGTTGGATATATCGCACGCGGTGGAAAAAGTAGCCGAAGGGTCGTAGTCGTCTGCGTCAGGCCGCATGCAGCCAACATACTCGCAACTTGCGGTTCCGGCCGTGGCGCCGGCGGCGTAGTTTGCGGCGGCGGGGTCGGAGCAGCCGGCCACGGCCCACACGCACGAGCCGTCGTGCACCGTGGCCGCCGAGTCGTAGTTGATCGCCGTGGCGAAGGAGCAGCCGGGCCGCAGGCACGTCTCGTCGTCCAAGGTGGCCGAGGCGTCGAAGTTGGCCGCGAGAGAGTCGGGGCAGCCGCCCAACTGGTAGACGCAGCTGCCGTCAAAGGCGTTCGCACCGGAGTCGTAGTTGGTCGCGTCAGAGTCGGTGCAGCCGGGCGCCATGGCGATGCACGAGCCGTCGTCGACCACCGCCTGCGACACGTAGTTGAGCGCGTCGGGCTCCGTGCAGGCGGCGAGGGCGAAGGCGCACGAGCCGTCATTGACCGTGGCCGACGGGTCAAAGTTGGTCGCCTCGAACGGCGGCGCGCCGCGCACTGTGCAGCCGAGCACGCGCGCCACGCAGCAGTCCGTGCAGGCGACCGTCGCCTCGGGCAGGTAGTTGAGCGCGGCCTGGTCGGTGCAGCCCACCACGGCGTAGCTGCAGCTCGTGAAGACGGTGGTGGACGGGTTGTAGTCGATGGCGGCCGCGTCGGTGCAGCCGCGGATCGCGCTGACGCAGCTGCCGCTGTCCTGCGTGGCAAGCGGCTCGTAGTTGGCCGCCGACGGCAGCGTGCAGCCCACCAGCGGCCCCGGGCTCTGCTCCGACAGCGCGCGGCCGTCCGCCCCCGTGCGGCGCGCGAAGCGGCACGAGCCGTCGTGCTCGGTCGCGGCGGGGTCGTAGTTGAGCGCCGTAGACACAGTGCAGCCGCGCACGGCGTACTCGCAGACGGCCGGCGCGTCGCACGTGGCCGCCGCGTCGAAGTTTGCCGCGCCGCGGTCGCGGCAGCCGCACTCGGCGCATGTTCCGTCGTCCAAGAGCGCCGCCGGCTCAAAGTTTGCCGCGCCGCGCCGCGTGCAGCCTACGCGTGGCAGCGCGCAGCCGGCGCCGCCGGCCGACTCGCACATGCGGTGCAGCAGCACGCGCACATCGGCCTGCACCTCGATCCGCGAAAAGGAGCCGCCCGGCGCGAGCGCCGCCAGCATCCCCGGCTCGTTCCCGGCCTCGGCCAGGCGTCGGCGGCTCTCGAAGCCGACGACGAGTTTCTTCAAGACGACGCCGTTGTCTGCGGCGCACTCCTGCGCAATCTGGAGCACATTGGATCGGACCGGCGCGCCGAGCGCCGCGCCCGCGGCGTCGAAGACGCCGCGGAGCGTGGTGGCATCGCTCAGGTCGACGGGCCCCTCCAGCGTGAGCTGGGCGATGGCGGCGAAGGCGGCGTCGTCGACGCGCACGGCTGAAGTGTTGGAGACTGGGCCGCAGAGGGAGTCGCAGGTGGAGCCGCAGAGTTCGCGAGAGGCGCAGACGAGCGCCTTGCGCGCGCAGCCGACCGACGCGGTGGTCATCATCTGCGCGGCGAGCCAGGCGAACCAGGCCTTGTCGGGGATCGTGATCACCGCGCTGAGCGCGTCGAAGCTAAAGACGGAGAGCGGCGCGCCTTTGGACTCGCACGCCTTTGCGCATTTCGTCGCGCTGTCGCACGCCTGGCTCGAGTCGGCGCAGGCGACGCAGGGCACCAGGTTACGGCAGGTGAGCTCCGACGCGTCGGCCGGCGCGAGCAGGCTCTTGGACACGAGCTGCGTAGCCACCGAGGTGAGCGAGGTGATCACCGTCGCTTCCAGCGTCGACGAGAGCGCCACGGGCAGCCGCAGCCCCGTGAGCGAGTCGACGCAGACGGCCAGCTTGGTGCCAATCGCCGCCGGCTCGACTCCCAGGAGCGCGCGCTCGCGCCAGGGCACGGCGTAGCGCCCGTTGTCGTCCGAGAAGCGGTGCGGCTCGGTGGCGCCGGCGAGCAGGTCGGCGTCAGAGTCGAGAAACACGGTGCAGTTGGTCAGGTAGCCCAGGTTAAGCACCGCGCCCGTCGCGTATTGGTACTCGCATCCCGAATTCACGTTTGCCGTGGACTGATAGTTGAGCCCAATGGGGTCGGTGCAGCCAGGAATGAGGCATGAACCGTCGTCGGCCACCGCGTCCGGATCAAAGTTTGCCGCGAGCGAATCGGTGCAGCCGCGCGCGGTGAGGTCGCACGAGCCGTCGTCAGCTTCCGCCAGCGCGTTGTAGTTGTTTGCGGCGGGGTCCGTGCAGCCCAGCAGCAATGCGACGCACGAGCCGTCGTTGAAGGTGGCGCTCGCGTTGTAGTTTTTGGCGGCCGGGTCGGTACAGCCGGCGTAGCGGCAGGCGGCCGAGTCGGAGACGACGGCGAAGGAGGCGTAGTTGGCGGCAGAGCTGTCGGTGCAGCCGCCCAGCGGCGGAGAGCAGGAGCCGTCATCCGCGTTGGCGTTTGAATCGAAACTGGGCGAGGCGGGGTTTGTGCAGCCGAGGAAAAGGCACGATCCATCGTCAGTGTCGGCAAGGAAGAGGTAGTTAACCGCGCGCGAGTCGGTACAGCCAGCCAATGTGTAGACGCACGAGCCGTCCTCGACCTGCGCGCTCGCGTCATGGTTGACCGCCGCGGCGTCGGTACAGCCCAGGTAGTTGCAGCTGCCGTCGTCGGCCGTGGCCGAGGGGCGCCAGTTGGTGGCGGCGCTGTCGGTGCACCCGGCGACGGGCGGCAGCACGCAGGAGCCGTCGTCGACCGTGGCGCTCGGCTCAAAGTTGGAGGCGGCGGCCAGCATGCAGCCGGAGACGGTGAGCAGGCACGAGCCGTCATCGAGCGTGGCGGTGGAGGCGTAGTTGAGCGCGGTGGCGTCGGTGCAGCCGGGCGTGTCGAAGACGCACGAGCCGTCGTAGACGTTGGCCGCCGGCTCGTAGTTGGCCGCCGTCGGCGCCGTGCAGCCGGGCGTGCTTGGCGCGCAGCTGCCGTCGTCGGCCGTGGCCAGCGCGTTGTAGTTGAAGGCGGTGGAGTTGGTGCAGCCGCGCAGCGTGTAGGCGCACACGGAGGGAGAGTTGAGGGTGTTGGTGGCGGGCTGGTAGTTGTCGGCGAGAGGGTCGACGCAGCCAAAGACGCGCGCGACGCAGCTACCGTCGTCCACGGTGGCGTCCGCGATGTAGTTGAAGGCGGCCGCGTCGGTGCATCCCGCGAAGGCGTACGCGCACGCGCCCGCCAGGTGGAGCTCGGCGAGCGAGTTGTAGTTGAGCGCGGTGGGCGAGGCGCAGCCGCGCACGGGGTACCAGCAGGGGCTGCGCGGGTCGTCGGCGGTGGCGGGCGCGTAGTAGTTTGCGGCGGCAGGGTCGGTGCAGCCCAGCACGGCGAAGATGCAGCTGCCGTCGTAGAGGTTGGCGGAGGGGTCGTAGTTGGTGGCGATGGAGAAGATGCAGCCAGGCGCCGCGAAGACGCAGGCCGCGTCGTTGGGCAGCGTGGCCAGCGGGTTGAAGTTGAGCGCCGACGGCTCGGTGCAGCCCACCGTGTCGAAGACGCAGCTGCCGGCCAAGTAGAGCGTCGCCGCCGGGTCGTAGTTGGTCGCCTGCGGCACCAGGCAGCCCGGCACGCTCGAGATGCACGAGCCGTCGTCGGCCGTCGCGTCGGAGCGGAAGTTGAGCGCGGTAGGGTCGGTGCAGCCCGCAAAGGTGTAGACGCACGAGCCGTTGTGCACCGTGGCGGTGGAGTCGTAGTTGTCCGCCACGGGCGCCATACAGCCCAAGACGCGCACGATGCAACCACCGTCGTCCTGCTGTGCGGCCGCGTAATAGTTGAGCGCGTCGGGGTCGGTGCAGCCCGAGACGAGGAATGTGCACGAGCCGTCGTCCTTGGTGGCGGCCGAGTCGTAGTTGAGCGCCATGGGCAGCACGCAGCCGGACACGTGCGGCACGCAGGAGCCGTCGTCGGCCGCCGCCGCTGGGTTGTAGTTTGCGGCGGTTGGGCTGGTGCAGCCCGTGGCTACGTAGTCGCACGACCCATCATCCACCGTGGCCGTGGAATCGTAGTTGACAGCCGTCGGTGAGAGGCAGCCGCCGGTGCCCGGCACCGCGGGCGGGCGCGACGGCGGCGGCGACGGCACGGAAAATGGGAGCGGCGGCATGGGGGGCGGCGGGTTGACGTTCTCGCCGGGAGAGAGCGGCGGGCGCGGCGGCGGGAAGGTGGTCCCCGGTGTGAGGGGCGGCACCATAGGTTGCGTCTGGCCGGGCAGAGACGGCGGGAGCGGTGGCGGGCTCGGGCTGGCGGGCGGCGCGTGCGGGAGGTTATCGGGCGGCGGCGTCGACGGCGGCGGCGCCGACTGGTTGCTCACGCCGGGCGACGGGGCGGGCGGCGGGGTCCCCAGTGCCGTCGGGGACGCGGGAGGCGGCGGCGACACGTCGCCTGGCGGGAAAGTGGCTGGCCGTGGGCCGCAGTCGGAGCAGTCGTCTCCGTAGTCGCAGTCAGAAAAGAGCGAGTTGTCGCCGCCGTCGTCGCAGACAAAGTCCTGCGCGTAGGCGCAGCCGTCGGTGCAGATCAACGGCGCGCTCGGCGGCGCCGGGGGCGACGGAGGCGAGGGCGGCGGGGCGGGTGGCGAGGGCGGCGACGGCGGCGACGGCGGCGAGGGCGGCGACGGCGGCGGGGGAGGCGGCGCGGGTGGTGAGGGCGGCGAGGGCGGCGGGGGAGGGGGCGACGGTGGCGACGGCGGCGACGGCGGCGGGTTGGGTGGCGATGGCGGCGACGGCGGTGAGGGCGGCGAGGGCGGCGATGGCGGTGGGGTGGGGGGCGACGGCGGCGAAGGCGGCGAGGGCGGCGGGGTGGGGGGCGACGGCGGCGAGGGCGGCGAGGGCGGCGGGGGGGGGGGCGAGGGCGGCGAGGGCGGGGGGGGCGGCGGGGGGGGGGAGGGGGGGGGGGGCGGGGGGGGGCCCAGCCAGGGGCACGAAAATAAAAATATAAACGGGCGGTGAGGCGGGCCTGTCTTACCTGCACCCGGTGCAACTCACGGGCCAACGCGCCCATCGCGTGGCAGTGCGTCCTGCCCGGACAGAATCTAAGCTCCCGTAACGCGAAGCGCCGCTCGTTGTTGAC
>Ga0105055_10012960_pt1 | contig 10064 bp, 10 predicted proteins | sample BON03_FD_78090 | JGI IMG/M metagenome (GOLD analysis project Ga0105055, IMG submission 78090) | Freshwater microbial communities from Lake Bonney liftoff mats and glacier meltwater in Antarctica - BON-03 | ecosystem: Environmental > Aquatic > Freshwater > Ice > Glacier meltwater | place: Lake... | reverse complement strand
CCAGCGGGGCTTTTTGTTAATTCCCACTCATAGCCAAATAAATTCTCGAAATAATTATTACTCCATTGAGTAGGTGTGTTCGACCAAGCACCTTCTAGCCCACTCGTTATGGTATCTCCAGCATTTCCAGTACCAAAAGTATTTTTCCATCCTTTACTTTGCTCTTCTATTCCTGCAGCCGCTGGCTCTCTACCCACGTATTTCCCTGGATCTGCTGCACCATGTGCTTTACCGAAAGTATGTCCACCTGCAATAAGAGCTACAGTCTCTTCGTCGTTCATAGCCATGCGTCCAAAAGTCTCACGAATATCTTTTGCAGCCGCCAATGGATCTGGTGTGCCATTTGGGCCTTCTGGGTTTACATAAATAAGCCCCATCTGTACAGCCGCTAATGGATTCTCCAATACACGGTCGCCTTCATAACGCTTATCTCCTAGCCACTCCGTCTCTGATCCCCAATAAATATCTTGCTCTGGTTCCCAAACGTCTTCACGACCGCCACCAAAACCGAAAGTCTTAAAACCCATTGATTCTAAAGCACAGTTCCCTGTCAATATAATCAAATCTGCCCAAGACAATTTTCTGCCATATTTCTGCTTTATAGGCCAAAGCAATAATCTCGCTTTATCCAAATTTCCATTATCTGGCCAACTATTTAAAGGAGCAAAACGCTGTGAGCCAGAGCCTGCACCACCACGGCCATCAGAGATTCGATACGTACCTGCACTATGCCATGCCATACGAATAAAAAACGGGCCATAATGACCATAATCTGCTGGCCACCATTCTTGCGAGGTTGTCATCAATTCCACTATTTCTTTCTTTACTTCAGATAAATCTAGCTTTTTGAATTCCTTAGCGTAATTGAAAGAATCACACATTGGATTATTCTCAGCTGAATGTTGACGAAGTATATTCAATTTCAACATAGTAGGCCACCAATCATTATTAGTAGTTCCACCACCAGCACTTTGCTTTGTAGAACCACCCATAAATGGACATCTATTTATATCGCCTGAACTATTGTGTTCTGCACTCATAACTTTATATTTTTTTTGATTTATAATTTAACAAAGCTAACATGAAATGATTGAAAGTTTTTATCAATATAAATTATAACAATATAGATAACATCTATTGATTATTTTAAAACTTATGATAATGACCTTGTCAATTAAATCAGCCTCTATTAAGGACAAAAATGTCGAATTAATTGTGAAAATGATATGAGTAAGGTCATATATATCATCTTAAAATTTAGGCAATGGCTGAAATATCGGATGCATTTTATAGCTTTGTTTAGGACAATAAGAAATCTAAATGAAGATACACCATTGGAAACTATTGCGTTTTTTAGCATTCTCACTTATCGTACTTGCCAGTTTCAAGATTGTGGAGCGACATGAACAAATTAAGAAACCTACGATATCATTTACGTTTGACGATGGACAAATCAGAGACATTGGAGCATATGAACTCAAAAAATGGAATCAAAACCTTCTGAATAATTTAGAAAAGCATAATTTAAAATCTATCTTTTTTTCTGCAGGAGCCAATAAGACATCAAAAAATGGCGAGTATGTTTTACAATCATGGAACAATGCCGGTCATTTTATAGCCAATCACACCGTAAATCACCCAAATTTCAATAACGAAAAAGTATCACTAGAAAATTTCAAGAATGAACTACGTCAGAATGATGCTATCATCAAAAAGTACTCAAACTACATTCCCTATTTTAGATTCCCTTATTTAAAGGAGGGTAATACTCCAGAAAAAGTAAACGGTTTCAGAAGTTTCCTAAAAGAAAAAGGTTATAAAAATGGTCATGTAACTGTTGATGCATCAGATTGGTATATTGACCAACGATTGGTCAGCAGACTTAAAGAAAACCCCAAAGCTGATATCAGCGGATTCAGGGAATATTATAAGAATCACCTTTTAAATAGAGCTCTATTTTACGATTCCCTCTCATTTCAATTAACAGATAGAAGGATACATCATGTGATGCTTCTTCATCACAATTTAGCCGCTTCACTTTTTTTGGATGACTTAATTCAACATTTTAAAAATAATGGCTGGGAAGTAATGGATGCCTATAAGGCGTATGAAGATAAGATATATGAGATAGAAGTGGATCCTATTCCAGCTGGAGAAAGCTTAATTTGGGCTATGGCTAAAAAGTTAGGAAAATTTGAAGAAGTTTTAAGATACCCTCCAGAAGATAGTTCTTACGAAAAAGCAAATATGAATAAGTTAGGTCTATGAATGTTCAATTTTTTCAGGCCTTAAACCCTCTTAGATAAAAAATTAATACTAAAAAATACGATGAAGAAACTAGTATATTTCCTTTTGCTATTTCAGGCAAGCACTTTACAAGCACAGGATATCAGATGGTGGAATCCTGCTAATAATGAGTTCAATGTTATTGAAGGTCAAGCTTGGTCAAAAAGTGTAGAACAAGCGTACGACAGGCTACCCATTTCGGCAAAAGGCCAAGTTCGTGAAAGTGTTTGGGGTTTATCAAAACATTCTGCGGGCCTAATGATTCGGTTTCGGTCAAACGCCTCAGAAATCAAAATTAGATATAGTACCCATTGGGATAAAACAACTCCCCAGGTAGATTATGGCATGAATCATATGCCTGCCACAGGGGTAAGTGGTATAGATTTATATACCCTTGATGCTGATGGTAATGAACTTTGGTGCACAGGTACAAGGAATTTTGCAGATACCATTATTTATACGTTTGATGGCCTACGGTCAAATGACAAATACCATGATTTAGGTAGAGAATATCGGCTCTATTTACCGCTATATAATCAAGTGGAATGGCTAGAAATTGGTACAACAGATAGTACATTTTTCAGACCTCTAACGGTTAGGAAAGATAGACCTATTGTAGTATATGGAACTTCCATTGCCCAAGGTGCCTGTGCCTCAAGACCTGGAATGGCTTGGACGGCACAGTTAAGCAGAAAAATGGATAGGCCACTAATCAATCTTGCCTTTAGCGGCAATGGTCGTTTAGAACCAGAAGTGATAGATTATCTAGGTCAAATAGATGCTAAAGTTTTCATCTTCGATTGTCTTCCTAATTTGACAACACTTTCATGGGATAAAATAAACATTAAGGATGGTGAACAATTAAAACAAATCATAAAAAAGGCTGTCAGGCAATTGCGAGATCTAAAGCCAAATACACCTATATTATTAGTAGATCATGCGGGCTACGCTGAAGCTTTAGTAAAAGACATGCGAAAAGAAGCATATAGCATTGTCAATCAAATTCAACAGGAAGCCTTTAGTGAATTAAAAAAGGAAGGCTTGACAAACATCCATTATTTAAGCAAGGAAGAAATTGGGTTTGAATTGGATGACACCGTGGATGGAACACACCCAAACGATATAGGTATGCAGCATTATGCTAAAGCCTATGAAACCAAATTACGCGTAATTTTAAAAGAACCTATCGGTCAAGCATCCACTTCTAAGCCTGTTATACAATACCGTGAGCCACATAAATACGACTGGGAAGACAGACATATAGACATTTTAAATATGAATATAGCTGACCCCGCAAAAACAGCATTTTTCGGGAATTCAATTATTCATTTTTGGGGAGGTTTGCCGAGGTCCGAAACCATTACCGAAGAGGAGTCATGGGAAAAGTATTTTACCCCCAAAGGTATCAGGAACTTTGCTTATGGTTGGGATAGATTGGAAAATGTACTTTGGCGAATATATCATGGCGAATTGGACGATATTTCACCAAATAAAGTTACATTGATGATTGGCACCAATAACCTACATTTAAATACAGATAAAGAAATAGTAGAAGGTTTACAATTTATCATCAATGCCATTAAAGAAAGACAGCCCACTTCCAAAATCATCCTTTTGGGCATTTTACCAAGAAGAAACTATGAGGAGAGAATTGTTAGTTTAAACCACCAAATAGCAAAACTTAATGGCGTAAACTATAAAGATTTAGGCTTAGTTTTCTTAAAAAAGGACAAGAAAATAAATGAAGCACTATTTTCTGATGGATTGCATCCTAACAAAGCTGGTTACGAGAAATTCAGAGAAGAATTGATAACTGTTCTAAACCTAATAAAATGAAACAAGAAGCAAAAAAGGCAGGATTATTATACCTTATGATGGCCGTATTTGGGGCCTATGGCATTATGTATGCTAATAACTCCATACTGGTTTCTGGAGATGCAATCCAAACAGCACAAAACCTAATCAATAAAGCGGGGATGCTCAAATCGAGCATTTTAAGTGGTTTGATTGGCCAAACAGCCTTTATCTTCCTAGCTCTCTCATTAAATCAATTGTTTTTTAAAGTTGACGATAAACTAAATACACTTTTAATGGTATTGGTCATTGCAGCAGTACCAATTGCTTTCATTATTAACCTCTGTTTAGTTGGGGCCTTTTTGGTACTTGATGGTTCAGAATACCTAAAAGTATTTAGTCAGGCACAATTAAATGCACTCTCCCTTCTATTATTAAACCTTTACAATTACGGTTTAATTATTGTCCAAGTGTTTTGGGGTTTATGGCTAATGCCTTTGGGTTTGCTTTTTATCAAAGCAAATTTTTCACCTAACTGGATAGGTTATTTACTGATAGTAGGTTGTTTTTCTTATCTATTGATTGTATTTATTGGATTAATAATACCTCAATATAATGACCTTGCGAATTCTATTTTGATACTTCCGCTAGCCATTGGCGAATTCTCAACTATAGCTTGGCTTTTGATTACAGGTTTAAAAAGAGAATCTTTGCAAAATAATTAAGACAAAACAATTCGATGACTAATAACGATATTCTTCGTCAGCTAAGATATACTTTCGATTTTAGCGATGATAAAATGATAGAGATTTTTGCCATGGCCGACATAATAACCACTAGAGCAAAAGTGAGCAATTGGTTAAAGAAATTCGAGGACGCCGATTATCTAGAAATGTTAGATGTGGAACTGGCCATTTTCCTAAATGGGTTTATTATATTGAAAAGAGGTAAGAAAGAAGACTCCAGCCCCATCCCTGAGAATTTTTTGAATAATAACGCAATTCTTAAGAAACTTAAGATAGCATTGAATTTACGATCAGATGATATTATTGAAGTATTTAGGCTAGTAAACAAAGTAATAGGTGAACACGAAATTACTGCATTCCTAAGAAACCATAAGCAAACTCAATACAGAGCTTTCAATGACCAATACCTACGTAATTTCTTACATGGATTGCAATTGAAATATCGACCAAAAAATAATTAAATCTTTCCTACACCCAATTGGTTTAACATATTGAAATGGCTCTTTAAAGCTCCATAAAAAGTCACATGATGGTTATAAGGCACATTATACTCTAGAGCTGTTGCTTTCACTATACCCGAAATGTCCTTATAATGCACATGACAGATATTAGGAAAAAGGTGGTGTTCTATTTGGTAATTCAAGCCTCCTATTAACCATGAAAAAATTGTACTTCCATTGGCAAAATTTGCCGTAGTACGCATTTGGTGAATTGCAAAACTATTTTCCATACTACCAGAATCATCAGGAATGAAAAAATCTGTTTCTTCCAGCACATGAGCACATTGAAAAATGAGGGCTAAAATCTGGCCACATATAGCATGCATAAGTAAAAAACCTAAAAGTGATTGCCACCAAAGAATACTAGATAAGGCTATTGGAAGTATAACAAATAAGCCTAAATATCCCAATTTTGCAAAAAAGATTTCAATAGCAGCTCTTTTGACTGAAATACCTTGCTCTTGAACTAAATTCTCTTTACCGTATTTTATCGTTTGTTCTATATCCTTTGCTAAAAACCAATACAGAGATAAAATGCTATATAAAAAAGGAGCATAGAAAATCTGGTATTTATGAAAAGCCAATTGTTTTTGATGTGGTGAAAGCCTCAATGAGCTGTTCTTAGAAATATCATCATCTAATCCTTGGATATTGGTAAACGTATGATGTAAAACATTGTGTTGTATTTTCCAATTGATATGATACCCCCCTACGAAATTTATAATTAAGCCTACAAAATAGTTCACACTTTTACTTTTAGAATAAGAGCCATGGTTGGCGTCATGCATAACTGACAAACCAATACCAGACATACCCAAACCCATAAGTGTCCACATAGCCATATTTCCAGCTATTGAAGTGACCGTTTGTGTTAGTATCAGGACTAATGGAATAAAATAAACAGCACACATGAAAATAGTTTTCAAAACCATCCCATTATTACCGAATTTCGACTGTTTTGTAATTTTAAAGTGTTGATTTACTCTTTTTACAACTTCCCTAAAAAACTCTGGTTGACTGTGAATATTAAATTTAACGCCTTCTCCTCTCATTCCTTAAACTTGTTGATTTTCTAAAAGGTCACAAAGTAGACAATTAAGAATTCATACCTGACCAAAGTAAGATTTATAAATATTTATTGTTAGAATAGTACAAATCTTAGAAAGAAATAACCCAATTTAAAAACAGAATTCTAAAAATAGAATCTAAGGGAGGTTCTTCATTAAAAGCGATCACCGACCATCATTTTTAGATAACTTTGCAAAATGATGAAAGACATACCTTCTATTTTGAATAAATTAGGCATTGCAGAGCTAAATATGATGCAATTATCTACCCATAAAGCCATTATTCAAAATTCGGAAGTGGTTTTGCTTTCGCCTACTGGTTCGGGTAAAACGTTAGCTTTTCTTTTACCTCTAGTAGAATTATTAGAAAGTAATGATGAGCAAATACAGGCACTTATTTTAGTGCCGTCTAGAGAACTAGCTATTCAGATAGAAGATGTAGCCAGAGAAATGGGTAGTGGTTTTAAGATAAATGCTGTTTATGGGGGCAGGTCTGGTACTAAAGACAACATAGAACTCAAACATGCTCCAGCCATCCTTATTGGTACTCCAGGACGTGTGGCAGACCATATTCGAAGAGAAAATATTGATGTAAGAGGAATCAAAACCCTCATCTTAGATGAGTTTGACAAATCACTGGAAACAGGTTTTGAGAAAGAAATGAAGGAAATTATTCAATCTTTGCCCTCCATTACTAAGAAAATTTTAACCTCTGCCACCCAAAAAGTGCAAGTACCAGAATTCATGAATTTGCGTCGTCCAGAAAATCTTAACTTTTTAGGTGGATCTCAAAGTCAATTAGAACTACGCACTATCGTTTCTCCTGGCCGAGACAAACTACCTACTTTGGCTCATTTAATAGCACATACAGGTACAAAAAATGGTATCATTTTCTGTAATTTAAAAGATACATTACAGCAGGTAAGTAGCTTTTTAGACAAAAGAAAAATAGAACATACCACTTTTTATGGCGGTATGGAGCAGTTAGATAGAGAACGTGCCCTTCTGAAATTCAGAAACGGTACCGTCAGACTTCTACTGGCTACAGACTTGGCAGCCAGAGGCATTGATGTTCCTGAAATGGATTTCATTATACATTACCAACTACCCCCTAAAAAAGACGAATTCATTCACCGAAATGGGCGTACTGCCAGAATGAATAGCAATGGCACTGCTTATATCGTAGTGTCCAAAGGAGAAGGCAAACCTTCTTATATTGAGGATGTAATTGTGGAAGAAATAGGCAGTGAACCTGTTCAAGTTTCAAATAGCTTATGGGAAACGCTCTTTATTTCGGGAGGTAGGAAAGACAAAATATCAAAAGGTGACATTGCTGGTTTATTTTTTAAACAAGGAAAATTAAATAAAGAAGAACTCGGAAACATTGAATTAAAACAAGATTGTGCTTTTGTAGCGGTTCCGAGTGCCAAAGCCAATGATTTGATTGCCTTATTAAACAATAGTAAAATCAAAAAACGCAAGGTTAGGATTAGCCTTTTGGAGTAAATAAGATTCAAACCTGATAACTCACCTGAAAAGCTATTCAAAAATTCATTAGTTTAGCAATTCCATTTTATTCGATAAAAGCATGTACCCAAAAAACAGAATTGAACTTATTCAAGCCATTTTTCAACAAACCCATTTGCAGTACTATTTGGAAATAGGATGTCGCAAAGGCCGATCTTTTTTACCAATCAAGGCCAAATATAAAATGGTGGTGGATCCTGCTTTTGCAATACCGTTTTACAGAAAATGGAAATGGGGAATCAAAGTGCCAGAAAATGCTAATAATCAATATTTTGAAGAAACTAGTGATGATTTTTTTGCCAAAAGAAGCAGTTTGATAAAACAACTAGATGTGGTTTTGGTTGACGGACTTCATACGTACAGAGCCTCTCTTTTAGATGCATTAAACTCACTAAAATATCTAAATAAGGATGGTATTATTATTTTTCATGATTGTCTGCCTCCCAATAGGGCAGCCGCCATGCCTACTGAACTTTTCCCCACTAAAAAAGAGAAACGCTCTATCCCAGGATGGACCAACGAATGGTGTGGTGACGTATACAAAACCATTATCTATCTAAGAAAAGCCATGCCAGAATCATTAGATGCCTTGGTAGTGAATACAGATTATGGCTTAGGTATTTTGAGACTAAAAACAAAAATAGATGCTTCTCAATTAGTCATCAATGAAGAATTATTCGATGAAATAGATCAAATTGATTACGACCTACTATTAGCAGATACCAAAAACCTTATCAATCTGAAGGATTCTCAATATACCAGGGTGATTTTGGAGGAGATGGCAGAAAAGTGAGACTTTTAGGAATTCCTGAAGGCTAATTATTAGTGAGTGGATTAGAACTATAAATGACCAAATTTCTAAGAATTAAAACGTTCCATTTTTCAAATGCAAGAGTATCCCCACTCAGTGGGTTGGCATCCTGTTGAAACCGAATGACGTCGTGGGTTTGACGTTGAACCCACCCCATCTTGAAATTCGATTTCATCAGAATTACAATCCACCCCTCCATGTCGGGGATTTTCAGTTGTCTCATAAACATTCTATTTTTTGTCTAAAGAACTAATTCGCTGTTTGAGTGTGGTGCCGTTTTGAAGAAGAACCCTTTTTTCTTTCGAAGTAGCATCAAATAACATAATGACACATATCATAAATTACTGTTTTATTTATCATCGCCTCAAATTTGGGAATGACTATGAGTAATTTTGAATAATTATTTTCAAAATAAATACAATCCAAATGAACATAAGTGCATTACATACAGAACAAAAAGGGGTCTCTACTGCCAAACTATTTTCACACGAATCAGGCTCTGCCTTAGCTATGCAAATTTTAGCAGGCGAACAATTAAAAGAACATATAACCAAAACCCCTGCTCTACTTCTTTGTATTTCTGGACAGGTGATTTTTAAAAACGAAAAAGGAATTAAAGAAACCTTACTTTCAGGCGATTATGTAGAGATTGAACCCATGGTTAAACACTGGGTAAATGGTATTGGAATAAGTCAATTAGTACTTTTGAAGTGATTTCAGTATCTTCAGAACAATTTACAACTTGTATTAAATTTTGAACACAAACGTTTTGAAAGACATTGAAAACAGGGCGGACATTAAATTAATTGTAGATACTTTTTACAAATATTTAATTAAAGATGAGCTGGTTGGACCATTTTTTACGGATGTTATAAAAATTAAATGGGAAGAGCATTTTCCTAAAATGTATGATTTCTGGGAAACCACATTATTGGGTAATATGGTCTATAAAGGAAATCCAATGCTCACTCATATTGAATTGCGTAAAAAAATGTCCCTCGAGCCACCTCATTTTGAAAGGTGGCTTTCGCTTTGGCAATCCACCATTCATTGTCTCTTTAAAGGACCCGTTTCCGATATGGCTTTTCTTAACGCTAATCAAATTGCAGAGCTTATAAAGGATAAAGTAGGGAAGTATTCTTAAGGATTTCTAAATAAAGAGAGGTCTCCTAAATCCTTTCAAGAAAAGAAATTGTTATGCATGCATAACACTACTTCAAAATCTTCTTAGTAAATTTTGGCTCCTATTTAACAAAAATCAACAAATGACGAATTATCCGAACCTACTAAAACCTTTAGATCTTGGATTTACCACACTGAAAAACAGAGTTTT
>Ga0105055_10012954_pt1 | contig 10066 bp, 12 predicted proteins | sample BON03_FD_78090 | JGI IMG/M metagenome (GOLD analysis project Ga0105055, IMG submission 78090) | Freshwater microbial communities from Lake Bonney liftoff mats and glacier meltwater in Antarctica - BON-03 | ecosystem: Environmental > Aquatic > Freshwater > Ice > Glacier meltwater | place: Lake... | reverse complement strand
TCGCGCATGAGGTGGAGAGGAAAGCCCCCACCATTCTCAGCCGCACCAGCATCATCGCCAGCCTCAGTCTCTCCTCTGTTACTACTACGCCTGCCCCTGCTTGTGCTGCTGCTGATCAACTGCAGCTTCAGCATTAGCAGCGTCGCGGCGTCTACGATGCGGCGGCAAGTAGCTGCCTTTGTGCAGGTGCCGGCACGCACAAGGTCTTTCGTTTCACACCGCCCAACAGCACCAATACCATCCGTCTTTCAGCCCTCCCCCTCCTGTCCTGCTCGTCGTGTCTTCTGCTGCGCCACACCCACCACGAGCAGCCCCACCGCCACCACTCCACCCAAGCCAGCAGCAGCCATGAGAAAGCTAAACGAATCCCTACAAGAGCTACAACACATCGCTGATTACTTCCCTGGCACGATCAAAGACAATAGCACCGCCTTCTTTCATGCCCCCCAAGCATATGCCACTGTCCCGCTAGCCTTAGCTGCTGCCTTGCACATCTCCCCCGACCGCGCCGTTAAGCTCCACGAAATCGGCGCTGTCTACATATACCGTAAAATGAAATTTAGACGCACGCGTTTGATTGAGGACTTTCCTCCTGCGTCCGTGGAGGAAGGGGATCTGTTTCGGGTTTATCTCTTTCCGAGGCGCTTTCCGGAGTGTGTGACTGATTATAGCTCCCGGGTGGTGTGGGAGGATGAGGAGGTGATGATTGTGGATAAGCCGCCTGGGTGTCCTTGTTCTTTGCATGTGTCAAATGCCTTGGAAGCGTTAGATGTGGCGGCGTCGGCCAGTTTGGGGCTGCCTCTTATTAGGTGGGGGAGGGAGGGAGGGAGGGAGGGAGGGAGGGGTGGGTGGGTGTGCTGGGGGCTTTACATTTTTTTTAAACTTCATATTTCAGGCACCTCTTTCTGCTTTATCACTCAAGGAGTTATTGATGCATAAGCGCAACATTCTCACTCTATCCACCCGCTCTTTCTCCCTCCACAGAATGAACCGTCTCGACATCGTCACTACCGGCCTCGTCCCTCTGGCCAAGACTGCGCAAGGCGCCACCCGCTTTTGGGAGGAAATCAGACGGGATCGTGTGGGGAAGAAATACAAAGCTCTGCTCACTGGACCGGTGCCTGTGGGCGTTTTGGAGCATTATATGCCAGGTTTGTGGTGTTTCCTTGTCGTGTGTGTGTTTCCTTGTCGTTCTGTTGATTTTGATTTCCTCCTCCTCCTCGCCCCCCGTCCTCCGTCTATTCCTCTATTTTTCGCAACAGCATTTGCTCAATCACTCTTCACTCATGCACTCACACCTCTCCTTCCTCTCTCCTCTCCCTCCTCTCCCTCCTTATTATTCACGCAGGCAAAATCATCCACCGTCGACCCGCCCCTCGAGCCATCAGCCGCCAGCCGCTCGAAGGGTGGAAAGTCTGTCAAACCCGCGTCCTGTCCTGCACTCCCGTCTCACTCTCCGATTTGGACGTACCCGCCCTGCTTGACGCCCGGGATCACAAAGAAGAAAAAGAAGAAGAGGAGGAGAAATATCTCTCTGCTTCAGAGAATGAGGAGTCCAAAGTCTCCTCCCCTTCCTCCTCCCCCTTCTCCCTCGCCTCTGCCCTCTATGAAGTGGAAGCTGAGTTAATCACAGGGCGGACGCACCAGCTCCGCGCCGTGTTCGCTGCGGAAGGCAGTCCTATATGGCAAGATACTATGTATTTCCCTCTTGCTTCCTTTTTGTTAGACGATGAGGATGACCCAAAAATTCAATCGATTTACCCGTTGTGTGTGGAGCCGAGGGCGACGACGGGGATTGCGTTGCAGTGCGCGGGGTTGACTTTTTTGGGGAAGACGGTTGAGGCGGGGCTGCCGTGGTGGCGGCGAAAGGTGGAGGAGGAGGAAGGTAGGGAAGGCATGCAAGTAAAAGAAGCACCAGCATTGTAAAATATTAAAGCAAGAACAAGGATATAAAGTATGTGAAGCAATTTTTGAGTGAGTAGGATTCAGGAGACCTTTTTGTTGTTTTTGCTTTTGTGTTTTGTTTTCGTTTCCAGTTTTTGGTCGGCACGGCGCCTTGCTTGTTCTCATGCTTTTGTCTATCTTTATTTGCTTGGGTCCAGTCTCTTCCTTCTTCATCTTTGTCTTTGTCTCCTCATTCCATGTCTCCTCATTTCTCAACCACTCTACTCACACCCTCCCTCCCTCCCTCCCTCTCTCACCGCTTGGAATACATGACACTATCCCTCTTCTGCTCCAGAATCTCCTCATCCTCATTCCGCGTGCCCGGCGCCTGCTGCGCTGCAGAGTGCCTAGCCAACTCCGAAGGCACTCCTCCCCTCCTTCCCTCCCTCCCTCCCTACCGCTTGGAATACATAACACTATCCCTCTTCTGCCCCATAATCTTCCCATCCTCATTCCGTGTGCCCGGGGCCTGCTGCGCTGCCGCATGCCTAGCCAACTCAGGAGGGACCTTCATATCTGTTGACTCCAAATATGACTTCAAATCGTGAAACACCTCACTATCATTCTCTGTGAGCAAAGTAGTAGCCAACCCCTCCTTCCCTGCTCGCCCTGTACGGCCGATACGATGACAGTAATTCTCGATTTTCGCGGGCATGTCATAATTTATAATATGGGACACATCAGGGATATCCAACCCACGGGCCGCCACGTCCGTCGCAACCAAAACAGTGAAAGAACCAGCCCGGAAAGCTTCTAGGGACGCTTCTCTCTGATCTTGGCTTTTCCCTCCGTGAAGGATCCCGCAGGAAATATGTGCTTGTTCCAGCTGACGGGCAAGGACGTCACATGCCCTCTTGGCATTGACGAACACAATGAACTTATCCTCCTTCTTAGGGTTCGCGAGCAAATCAACCACATTCTTCCTCTTCCCCGGCTCAGTCGTGAACACCACCCGCTGCTCAATCCTCTTATTCTTCCCACTATTCGCATCCCCAATCTTGATCGTGGCAGGCGCCCTCAAATAAGACCTCGCAATCCTCTCCACCGCCACCGGCATCGTCGCCGAGAACATAGCCGTAACCCTATACAGCTGCTCCCCCCTCTGCGCCGCCTCGGCCTGCCTATCCGCCTCCTCCTCATTCTCACTTTTGAGCAACCCACCCATCATATCTAGCACGGCAACGACCTGCTCTTCAAACCCCATATCCACCATCCGGTCCGCCTCGTCCAGCACAATATAATTACACTGATTCAACACCAAGTACCGCGAGTCAATCAAATCCTTCAATCTCCCCGGAGTCCCAATCAAAATGTCCACCCCCTGCCTCAAAGCGAAAGCCTGATCTTCAATAGGCTTCCCACCCACCCCACTGCAACTCTTCAGTCCCGTCCCCTCGATCAAAATAGCGACCTGCGTCTCAATCTGCTCCGCCAACTCTCGTGTAGGCGCCATCACCAGCGCCAAGGGCCCCTCCTCTGGCGTTCTCTTCCTATGCTCCGCCGGCAAGGTCAAACAATAATTGATCATCGGTATAGCAAACGCCCCCGTCTTCCCTGACCCCGTCTCTGCAATCCCTATGATATCCCTCCTCCCCAACCCTACAGGTATCGCCGCCCGTTGAATCGGCGACGGCTCCACCCACCCCATCCCCTCAATCGTCTTCAACAACGCAGCCGGCAAATGTGCCTCCTCCCAATTCCGCAACGGCAAGACCTTCTGCGTCCCCACCCTCATCGAAATATCGAAGTCCTCCCTAAAAATACGCCAGTCCCTCTCCGTCATTTTCTCCAGCGGCTTATCCCTCCAATGCTTCCCAAGCACCCCAATCGTCGCCTTCTCCATCCCCCGTGCCTCCACCTCCCTCCTCCTCCTCATATCCTCCACTAAAGACTGCCGTTCCTCCTCCTTACTCCTCCGATCCCCCCTACTTACCCCCATCGTCTCCTCCGCCCTCCTCTCCTCCTCCTGCCTCTTGAGCGTCAACGCCTCCAAGTACCGATTCGTCTTCCGTTGCTCCCTCATATCCACCCCCGCCACATACCCCCTCCCAAACAATGGCGTGACCTCCAACCGCTGGTTATACAAAGGATTAGAGTCCTTGCTCGTATCTTCAGACGGCTCCCAATCAAACTGAAAAATCCGTGCAAATTTCTCACTGGGCTTATGCACACGTTTCTTCACCTCCTTCTTCCCCAAATAATGGTCCTTCAACGCCTGCAGCTCCTCTTGCCGCTGCCTTTCCAAGCGCTCCTTCTCCCGTTCCTCTTTGCTCATGCCCCCCCCGCCTCCACCTCCTCCTCCTCCCCTTCCACCACGATAATCCCTAACATCCCTTCCCCCTCCTCCTCCTCCTCCTCCTCCTCGATCCCGACTCCAATCCCTCCCTCCATCCCTCCCTCCGTCACGATCACGGCTCTTATCCCTGTCCCTGCTGCTGCTGTTGTCGCGATAGTCTCGTCCTCCTCCACCACCACCACCACCCCCACCATCCCTTGACGGAGGGGCAGGCGGACGCATGCTCCCACTGCTGCTGCTCCGCGCAAAGCCAGACGAAGAAGAGGACGCCGACAGGGAAGAGGAGGAGGATGGCAAGGAGGGCTTGCTGCCGGAGGTAGCTGCGGCGCGTTTTTCCTGTAGCTTTTGCAAGGCCAACTGCTCTCGTTGCTTCTTCGTCAAAAACTCCACCTTGGGCGGCCCGCCATTGATCAGCGTCGGCAACGGAGGCAGCTTGTGATTCCCTCCTCCTCCACCACCACCACCACCATTGCCTCCTCCTCCTGCTGCTGCTGCTGCTCTGGCCGCCGCCCGTGCTTCGGCCCGCGCGGCGATCTCTGCGATGCGCTGCGCTTCCTCGGGTGGGGGTCCGTCTTCTTCCTTCTCCCCTCCCCCTTCCACCTTGGCCCGCTTCCGGTGCTGCTCTTCCGCCGCGTCCATGTGGTGCTCGTGTCCGTGGCCGTTCTCGTGCTCGCGTCTGTGTTTGTGTGTTGTGTGGACGGGGGGGGTGGGTGAGTAGGAGGCAGGACAGTGAGTGCCTTGGTGATGGGTGATGCGGCTTGATGATGATGGGAGGGGAGCGAAAGGGGAGAGGCAGGGACTTACTTGCTGGCGGACGCAGACGACGACATGGTACGAAAGACAACCAGCGCTTCAGCTCTTTGCCCGTGGTTTGTGTGGCGGGATGGTGTGTTATTAGTGCTTGTGTAATGCATGACCACGGGCACTAGCTCATCAGCCTCCTCCCCCTCGATCGCCAAAACAGCCACGGCGTTTCCTTTCAGTCAAACCCACGTCCTAACCCCACCCTCCACACACCACCTACAGGACAGGGAATGCCACCAGCGGCTGGAGGACAAGGGCGAGAACCACTACAAGCGGTGGTATAAAAAGCGGAGGCCCAATCGCAAGTGGGGAGGAGCTCTGGCAAATACACTCCCGGTGCTGCGGCTCTCCCTCGCCTTTCCACACGACCACCACCACCATGGCCCCACCCCCCAAAGACGAACTGCGCATCTCGCAAGAAGACTGGTTCAAGCTCTCCAAGGTGGCGGCGGGCGGGTTCACCTTTGTCCTGGCCCTCTCCGGCTTTCAATGCATGCAAGGCCTCGCCTGCATCTCGGCTGCCCATCCCCTCGCCAGTGCCCTGGGCCTCGTCTCGGTGGGCGCAGGCTCTTTCCTGTCCTCCCTAGCCGCGGACCAAGCACCCACCACCCTTTGCAAGGCGATGGGCTGGGCGCCGCCAACGCATTGGACCCGCAAAATCGCCAGCGGGAAGGACCTCTTATCCCCCGAAACCTTTTCCTCCCTATGGCAAGACCCTGACCAGAAAAAGGAAGAGCAAATGCTGCGGGCCTTGCGGGTGGCCATGATGGGGATCGTGATTTTCAAGGGGTTGGGGGGACATTTTTGTTGTGTGGCTCCTAGCGATGTGGCACGACCGGGGGCTTTTTTTCGTATGAAAGGCTCGCTGCCTGCTACGTTGGAATATGCGAATCAAGTGGAGAAGCGAGCGCTTGATGGTTTTGGGGCGAAATTTGGCTGCCATTCTTGTGGACGGAAGGAGATGGTGCAGTATATTGGTGATCACATGCCGCCGAAGAAGGTGGCGATGGCCATGAATCGGAAGTGGTGGCGGCGGTTGTTTAATAAGACGTAAGGATGGGGGGAGGAGGGAGGGAGGGGGGAGAGGAGGAGAAGCAGAGAAGGATGGGTGGTTTGGTTGTCCTTGTGTTTGCTTTTGTCTGGTATTTTGATGTAGCTTCGTGATAGGCAACATAGGAGGAAGGAACCTGTTGAGCACATGATGCTCAGCGTCCTCTACAGCAGTGACCCCTCCTTCCTTCCCTCCTTCCCGCCCTCCCTCCTCACACACCTCAAACTCTCACACAAATATACACGCACAGGATAACACAACGCTTCACGCCACAATGTCAGCCATGCTCCAGCATCCAGAGCGCGGCCGTGCGGGCCAACAAACAAGTCTTGGTGCGTATGTCGAAAAAGGCTGGAAGACGAGGGAAGGGGGGAGGGAAGGAATAGCGAGCTGGTGCCGTTTGCCGCATACTCCTCTACATTTTCTTTCTCGTCTCAACCAGTAAATGATTTGATTCAAATAATACATTTCAGTCATTAATTCTCGCTCTCTCCCATCTCTTACACACACTCATACACAACTTTTACTAGATCTACCACTGGTACCATCTAAGCTCTCTCCGCCGGTACCACGCCACAGGGGTCTTCGCGGAGGGGGCCCGTTTTCTAGCTGGCGACGAGTGGTTGGACAGTACTATGAAAGAGGCGATGGAGGAGGTGAAGGGCTGGTGGCGGGGCACGGCAGGCTTGAGGGATGACTTGCAGCGGCGGTGGAAATAGGGGAGGGAAGGAGTTAAGGAGCGAGCGAGGAAGGAAGGGGAATAGGGTGCGTGAGGGACGCACGCTGGTGTACATGATGAAATAGGTAGGAAAAGAGAAGCACAATGAATCAATAGAAATAAAGAAGTAACTAAGCTGGACATCAGAAGTCGTTGTGCTTTGTAAGTGCCGAATCGAGGGTTGTTCCTTTCAGCTTGACCAGTCTTTGTTTTGGTGGCTCTCGGTCGACAGGGCGCCTTCGTGTACACAAAAAGAAATTCTCACTGCTAAGAAGCCATTCCGTCAAAGAAGCGCCTGCTTCGGTTGCACTCTGCTTGTCTTGTCTTGTCTTGTTTCTTTAGAGTGCATCCTCTGGAAGGGCTTTTTCTTGCGCATGCCGAAGCAGGCCTACACTGTACCGTGCAGAGCTTGCTTACTGAACTCGATTTCAACCTCCCCACTACTGTCTAACGGCAGAGGCGCAACGCTTTTCGCCAGAAGCGTTACTTTTCCTTCTTTCCTTGCCGCTTTCATATTTCGTTGTCTCGTCCTACACGCAACTTCGCGCTCTGCAAACACCACCTACATGGCAAGGGAGGCGGCCAGCACCTCGGGGACAAATTGACCAGCTATGACGGAAGCTGGATGCGGAAAGCCAAGCGCGAGAGGAGCTCGCGGCCATTTTCCCACTTAAAATACCCTCCACATTTTTGGCACGACGACCGTCCACACACGATGACCACAGCTCCCCCACGACCCCTTTTTTCATAGCTTGGCAATATTCAAATATATTTAAGACTCTCGCTGGTATGTTGGCTTTGATTATTTTATTATTATTTATTACTGGTAAAATGGCTTTTCTCCGGACCCTGTGCGCCTCTCGATTCGCGCAAGGTCTTTTAAGCATTTCGGCTGCTCGTCCACTCGCCAGGGTCATGAACGTCGTCTCGGTCAGGGTGGCGTCTGTCGCAGCTTCTTTGGCTGCTGATCGAGCACTGGCCGCCCTGTGCGCGCTGGAGCGGGCGCCGCCGAAGCGCACTCTAGAATCGTTGTCTTTTGGGAAAGGATATAGGCAGACAGAAGAGGAGAAGATGCTGTGGGCTTTGCGGCGACACGCCATGATGGAGTCCTTGCTCTTTCGTGAAATGGGTGGACGCTTTCACAAACTGTCCCTAGCAACGTGGCGCGCCCAGGGGCATTTTATCGCCATGAAGGCACGCTTCCCGCCACAACGAATTACGCGCCCCCACCGGAAAGAATGAAGATTGACAAGTTTGGCTGGAAGTATGGATGCCATACCTGTGGAGATCGAATGCAGACGCATTACATTGCTGACCACATGCCACCTCTGAAACTGGTGAAGGCGCTAAGAGGGCTGTGGGGCGAGAGCATTTGGGAAAATGATAAGAAAAGTGGGAGGGAGGTGATGTAAAGGAGGAAGGGCAGGACCACACCGGGCTCTACTTTGTCATCTTCCTTTGGTTAGATAGAAATCGAATTTTGGAGAGAGAAGGCCGCCGTGTGCTATAGAATCAGCATTTCTCACCCACGCCCCCTCCCTTCCCTTTGACTATTTTATCTCATGTCCCTAAAAAATCACAGGATTCCAATGCGTTTCGCTCCTCAATGTCGGTCGTGCTCCGGCAAGCAGGGCCCGACCCTGCGAAACAACAAAAATATTTTGGTGCGTACGTGCGAGAAGGCTGGAAACGAGGGAGGAAAGAGGTGAAGGAGGAAGAATTATAAGCTGAGCAGACGCTGATTCAAACTTTTCCGGTCCTCCATCTCGATCGAGTCAATCCTCAGCAACTCACACACAGCTCACCTATCAACACAATACCTCTACGTAAAGATCCCTCACCACGAAAGCGCCCTTATTACTCGGCATGTCGTGTCTTATATGCAGCCCATGCCTTTTCAGGCGACGATTAGGTCTTCGGCTGGGAACTCTGGACAAGGCAAAGGAGCAGGTGAAGGGCAGGGGAAGAAGAGTGGCAATAGTAAAGGGCGGGAAAAGAAGAGCGGCAATGATAGAAAGGGGCGCGCAAGCAAGCGTGGATAGGGTGGAATTGAGGAAGAAAAAAAAGGGATTAGGATGGAGCATTGGTGTTGCATGTTCGTATCTGTATTTTGATAAACAGTAGAAAAAAGAAAGTACAACGATTTAAACCACAAGAAGAAAGACACTGGTGGTTCTTGTTTTGTGTATGTGCTTGTTTTTGTTTTTGCTCTCCCTTCTCTCCCTGAATGGGTTCTGATTTTCCCCTTCCTTTCTTCCTACGACCCTCTCAATATTCTGACTCTCCCTCTTTTGCTGTGTTCGTATGCACATGACCGCTCTCAAAATGCGGCAGCCATCTTCATTTGTTTTCATTTCTTCTTTGACTCGTCTTTTCGTCACGTTTGCTGGTTAGAAGAACTAAGAATACTACCACTAGTACTGATGAAAAGGACAAAATGACGAGCTGGCTGGTGGTGGCGGTGGTACAAATATACGGGTAAGTAAAACTTTTCTGGCTATGTGTATGTTTGTATGTATGGCTCCCTTAAGGCGTATATTGCCTGCTTACTCTCGGTTTTGCGAAAGCTAAGCGCCTGCGGCCTCTTTGCCCCTCTCTCTCTAATAATGTTTGTTGGCGCCCTGCATTCGTTTTTGCAGTCGCTCTCTGCGGCTTTTTCTCTCTCGCTCAGTCTCGTCCCCCGTCTGTTTCTACACACTAAAATCACAGCATCTCTTCTTTAATATTGCTGTACTGGTTATTCGCTCTCCTCTCACACTTCAAATCAATTGCTGCGGCCTCAAAACTCAATAGTTCTCGTCCTTCCCTCCCTCCCTCCCTCCCCTCCTCCTCCTCCTCCACCACCACACCACCACCACCTCACCTCTTCCCCCACATCCGGCCCATCACCGCCGAGACAGTCGAAAGCAGCTTCGGGTTCAACACCAACACCGACCCCACCGCCAGCGCCGTAAAACCCATAGCCAACATCCCAACAGTCGACGACGACGACGGCTTCCCTCCCCCCCTCGTCTTCCTCTCCCTCCGACGGGGGAAAAACTCCTCGTCATCCCCCAGCATCTCCTGCAGCTTCGCAGCAGCAGCAGCAGCAGCGGCTGCGCCTTCGTCTTGCTTCCCGCCCTCCACCTTACGCTCGACGTGAGCGGTGCTGTTGCTGCTGCTGCTGCCGATCCTACCGGGGCTACGAGTGCACCCACCAGTCCTGCATCCTTCCTCGTCCTCCTCCTCTTCCTCCTCCTCTTCCTCCTCCTCC
>Ga0105055_10012947_pt1 | contig 10072 bp, 11 predicted proteins | sample BON03_FD_78090 | JGI IMG/M metagenome (GOLD analysis project Ga0105055, IMG submission 78090) | Freshwater microbial communities from Lake Bonney liftoff mats and glacier meltwater in Antarctica - BON-03 | ecosystem: Environmental > Aquatic > Freshwater > Ice > Glacier meltwater | place: Lake... | reverse complement strand
GGTGACGTGTTTTCGGCCGGAATCGAACCGGGGACCTTACGGATTACTAAATTTCTTGAGTGCCGCGCTCTCCACCACTGAGCTATGGTGACGGATGAATCACCGAAAATCCTTTAGGACCCCACTAAATTCGTTGAATCCCGCGCTCTTCACCACTGAGCTAAGGTGACGGATGAATCACCGAAAATCCCTCAGGACCCTCTTTAAGATTGATGGAGTCGACTATACGGGTCGGACAATACCGAACAATCGCAAAAGTATCTTATCAAATGAGTGTAAATTATTGAAAATGCTATTTGAGGGATTTGCTTCTTCTTTCAGCCCACCGACGCCGGGTACCTACAACTGGTAAAAATCTCAACATTTTCAGACACGGCGCCGCTGGGCATCACTTCACAGTTCGCTAAGGACAGCGCGACTCTTCACATCCACACCAAACCACTCTATGAACACCCGCAAACACCCAACCCCAACACCCCTTGGCAAAGTGTACTACTTTGGCAAAAGAACCTTGGTTGTACCTTCCTCCACTCCTCACCAAAGAGCGTTCGTCTGAGGGGCGTGTATCCCTTTTCGATCCACTTTTCAAACGGTCTAGATTGCATTGTTTAGATGTATGTTTGATGTGATATGTGCGACACATAAAAGTATGATGACGATACCTACACCGACAGTGTGGACACCACCCTGGTACGCTACCATACTCGATTTGTTCGGTGTACATGCTGTGTCTGCTTTACTAAATATATGATGATTATGTGTAAGCAATTTCCCCGAATCTGGTTCGTGTGGTCTAGGTCTTTGTCCTTTTAGTGAGTGGTCTGTGATCTCCTGACAAGACGGTTGTTTAATGGTTCGACAAAGGTGCATTGCCAAAGAGTATCTTAGTCACAATTTTGACGAGCACTGTTTGGAGGACACTAGATGCTTTCACACGCTGTGCTGAAAGGCTTTGTAGCTTTTACCGGGTGATTTGTGCCCAATTCCCCTGCGCGTGCCTTCCTAAATTCAGTCTGCATGATTACACAAATTTGCTCCTTTTCGTTTGTGCAGACGCTTGTGTTGTGGCTGGACACAATGAAGACGGCTGATTGCACGCCTGTTCCTGGGCGCGCATGCCTGCATATATGTGTTCTTGTGGGGGTGTATGTATGCTTTTCTTCGTGACATTGGTGTGCATGATTGTCTTTACATATGCGGGTTTACTCTCACGACTCCCTCTCCCCATGTCCATGCCCCTCACTCCTACCATTTGGCCCACCATCCACTGTGTCTGCCCTCAGGTCCTGACGCGCACGATGGGGGGGGTTCCCTCTCCTCCTGCGCCATATTCCAAAGAGCCAGACAAATGACATGGAGGCCAAACCTAAAATTGGCGCGCGGCAGCGCCGACTCTGTGCTCGCCGCTACCTGCACCTTCAAGAGGTGCATGCTAGAGTAGGACTTGATGAGTCTCTTATTTGTGTGTGTATGTGCGTGTTTATGTTTCCATATGTACTATGGAACACAATCAGGTCCTTAAGATCTGAATAAGTTCTGTACGCCTTCCCCGGATCATGATCTTGTAGCAGTAGTTGCTGATATTGTCATGCAGAGTCAGTCTATCTCCAGAGAGTTGTAATCAACCCACACAAATGGATCTCTCTAGATCTATTGTCATATAGGACTGGTATTGGCCGCCAACAGGAAACTGGGGGTGTGGCCGAAGCTAGAAAGCTTGATCAATGTGGTAGCGGGGGCTCCAGGCATCTCTTGAGGTTCGGCTTTGGTACTTTCGCTAGTACATAGGTTGCTCTAAGTGTGTGTGTATGTTTCAGTGTATATTTCCGTAGATTATCTCCCTGTATGTTTGTGCACGTGTATGTCTCCGTGTGTAGCGTCATTAGTTGGCGGACGAGAACCGCACATCAATGAATGAGTCATGTCACACTCACACATGAGGCAGGTCACTCACATAAATAATTTATGAATGAGTCATGAATGAGTCATGTCAGACTTCCTGAATGAGTCACGTCACACTTACAAATGAGGCAGGTCATTGAAAATTTAGTACCAATGATGACACTTCAAAAACCCATTCTCAAGGGAGCGACTCTGCCAGGCGTTCCAAAATACCTTATCGCTCCACAAAATGTAGTCGTCGAGGATCAAGGACCTGCCCGTGCACTTAATGCGTGGGTTAGACGTAGTTGTATCGCATTTCAAATTACGCATCTCTTATGTTTGAAAGAGACTAAATTTCTGTCCGGGATAGGTTGTGTAGGTCAAGTTTGACCTACATAGATCATTAATTTTTGTACCAATTTTTTGAATCTCATAATTATCAAGATGCATGTCCATCAAAACCCACGAACCCACGTCTTACTAGTAGTACTTGCACTTCGAGTGCCGTGGAGGGTACTGGGAGTAGGTCAGATTACCACAGGTTCCAAGTAAATCAGGGGGCCACTCCGGAAAAAGTTTGAGCGAAAAGACAGGGAAATAAAGAAATAGCTATAGGTTGAGCGGTGGGGGTGTGGGCGCTGAGGGTATGCAAGTGAATCTGGCCACTGATCGCCATCCTAGAACCAACACTGAACGCTCACAGAGTGGCTCCCTTGAGAATGGAGGGGTTAGAAGGGCAGGTAGCCAGGTCCTACCAGATTTTGAAGTAATAAGCTGCCCTTGAAGGGCAGCTTCTGCAGATCAGGGCAGCCTATCTTGGTCTCTTTTGGGAAAGAGACCCAGAAATTTTCCTGTTCAACTCTCGTGCGAACTGAAATTTTGCTGTTTGAGGAGATTTTACTGTTTCTCAAAAAAATTGCTGTTTCGAGATTCGAACAGGAAAATCTCGTTGTCTCTTGCCTACAAGAGGCCCAGATGGCGGCCCTGATCCGTAGAGGCTGCTCTTCCAGGGCAGCTTATTACTTCAAAATCTGGTAGGACTTGGCTACCTGCAGCTGCCCTTCTAACCCCTATTCTCAAGGGAGCGACTCTCACAGATTGTCTTTACTGTCAAATCTATTGTGCTCACCTTGGAACGCATTGGAACGCAAATCTTGGGACTCTTCGCGCAGTCTCTAATAGTGAGTCCCGGTACTCTCGTGCCGTGGGCTTTTTTGAAAGGTTGCTCTCTTGGACACCAATGTGAAGGTGACAATCTACTCGTTTTCTTGTAGAACGGCTTCTTCTCTCGCGAACTGACTGCGAGGGAGGGTAGCCTGAAATGGGGAAAGCTCCTGTGTACCAGACAGGAGGTTTCCCACCCCCTGCAGGAGGTTTCCCCTCTGAATCGGGGAAACCTCCTGCAAGCAAAATTTGAAAGGTTCTTGGAACTCTTACAAATAGTCAACATTATTTTCTATAGTAAACTTTTACCCGGCTCCTTCATATTTGATATTGAGTCAACCTCAACGGCGATTGATGAAGCTCCAAAGCTCCATGTCGTTAGTGGGGCGGGCAGGAGACTTAGTGAGTCGATGAGCGAGTCATCTTTGCTGGATTAAAGGGGTTGCGTGCATCCAAAATGTAGGTTGCGCGCATCCGGGATTTGCCATACACCTTGCGCGCATCCGTTGCCTAAAAGTCCGTTGCGTGCATTGCCTTTCTGGTTGCGCGTTTTGGTGCACAAAATGACCCTTGCGAACATCCGTATGAGAAATGACCCTTGCGTGCATCCATTTTATAGTCACTAAAAACCAACGTTTGGATCCAAACTTTGGTTTTTACTACTGGGGTTTTACAACAGAGGATGGTGCTGACTGCCGACACCGTTCGGGTTCAGGTTGCATGAGGAATGGTTACGGTCGTTTGTATACCCCCTCATAGACAAGGGTTGAATAATGGAACCCTATGGCTATTGTAAAACAAGTGGTCGTCGTGCAGCCTTGTCTGTTGACTATCTCACTTACTACGCGCAGGCTTAATGATATTTGTGAAGAGGTGTTGTACTATTTCCCGGACCTCTTTTGTCTGTACCGGGTCCATTATTGACTTAGGACTTACAATATAGGGACTAGGACAAGGATAGTCTCTGTTCGTATTTTTGGAGAATCTACGTCCCTTTTGACGCAAAATGCGAATTATACATATTTAGAGGGTGAGACCGACTTCGAGAGTCCCGAAACAAAACCCTCAAGAACACGAGCACAATTGGGAGTGTAATGACCAACACCAGTTGACATATTGAGAGTAGCGAGGAATTTTGAGTTTCAATGTAGATGGCGTAAACTTGAAAGTAGAATGAATTGTAATTAGTTCATTGTTTTTTGCGTACTCAAATTCGCTGTTTTTGCCCCCCCCCCATTATTAGTAGTAATTGTCCCAGGACCCACGCTTTCCATTGGCACGTTTTAACAAAAATTCGTGTTCTTCTTGAAATCTCCTTCCTTGGCATGAAGGCTGGCCCTGCAGTAGTCGCTTCCTCACCCACCGCCTTTCTTTTGAATTCCGATCCTCGTTGCCGCGCCTTTTCGAGAGTGGTCTATGTCAAAAAATGGCTGTAAACTTTGAATACGTCATGGTCACGCAGGCAATCAGGGGCACAATCTGGAGGTCTGGACAGTGCAAGAAAAGGGAGGTGGATAGAGGTGTTTTGCTGTTCAAAAGTAAAAAAGTCCGTCCATTTCTCCCGCCTTGATCTTAAATAATCCCCCCCCCCCTATTTTGATTTGTGACTTCTTTTTTGGTAACGGGGATTGTACTTGAAAGCACTCCCCTATTTGAATTGACCTGCAATGCATCTTCTCGTTCGCAATCTTGTTTTGTATGCGTGCTTGTTTGTATTTGCCCATGTCTGTGTTGCTTGTGCGTGCGCTGGGGGTCGAAAATCAAAATTACGAGTAGCTGTTTGAACTCGACTGTGCCGCTTCAAGGCGTTGTGCCTGTGTGGTGCGTGTTGTTGAGATAAGAATCCAAGAATTGAAGGCATGTTGAAGGCGAATCTGGTACAAATTCAAGGTTTTTTGAGGCTCTTGACTTGTTTGGTGATTCGACTTGCTTTTGTGGAAAGAGGACATTATATCCACAATGGATGTGAGTTGGATGTGATTTGGCATTTTTAATGTGCGTACATCAATCCCCGGTACAGCCCGTTCCCTGGAAGATGAGACTCGAAAAGAGACATAAAATGGTAGTTTCTTGATTCCGACTAGGAATTCGTTTTGCATTCCGTTGACCATTTCGAGTCTCATCTACCAAGGAACGGGCTGTAGTAGAAACAAAAGTTTCGGATGTTCGGATCCAAATGTTGGTTTTTAGTGACTCTGAGCACGGATGCACGCAAGGGTCATTTCTGAAACGGATGCACGCAAGGGTCTTGTGGGGCACCGATGCACGCAACCAGAAAGGCCATTTGGACGGATACACGCAACGGACTTTTAAGGCAACGGATACGCACAAGGTATGGGGCAAATCCTGGATTCGTGCAACCTACATGCGGGCAACCCCTTTAACCTCTTTGCTGGCGGCAGGAGCGGCGCTCGAGGTGTTACTACTCTGCCTCCCGTAGCACTTTTCTTTCAGGATTTGGCGAACTCCTGACCGTCCGGTGACACAATGATCAAACTTGAAACAGTGAGCGCGTGATACTTTGTTAGGAATGATCGCTGCGATCGCTGTGCTCGCTGCTGCCTGACTCTGATTCAATGCGCACATAACGCTATCACACTCGGATCATACTCGTTCTTTGTCTGTGACTTGGTGCGACATTCTTCCTGATGAAATGACAACTTGTCGTGAGTGAATGTTTCAAGTTTTGATCATTGTATCACCAGACGGCCAGGAGTTACTTTAAATCGATGTAGGGTCACACTTCGACCTTGCATTTGAATGATCACTGGAGGCAGCCGCACCATTTGCCGTGCTGGTGGGCAGCAGGGTGATGGTTTCGAGACGGTACGTTTTGCTGTCGCAATTCACTGTTCCATTCATCGTGTCTTTCAACGTCACCCTATCTGCAAAGGGGCCGCCATTTGCAATGATATTTTCGTTGTTGCTCCTCTTCGTTGTTGCTCCTCTTCAAGAATCTTTTGCCCTAGTAGCTGAGCTCCAGCTCATTCTGAAGCAGGATCTCGACTCGGATCTGTACTCAATTTCAATTGCTATTTGTCCGGCAATCACCTCGATGACGATTAGGCTCGTGAGTTTTTTCAAAACACATAGGCAAATCGACAGTCCTTATCGAATTTCGCTGCGATGGATGCGGGTGTGTCTATAAAGGGGCTACGTGTTGCAGGTGTGCCTATATGGAATGATGCATGGTTGACCAACTTCGTCGCAGAAAGGGTAAATGCTGTAATTCTGGACGTTGACAAAATAGATCATGTGCTCAGTGATGGCGTCATTCACTATCAAATGCTACGCTTCTGCCAGAACATACACCCTGGTTTCCTTGCCCGTAACACAACCACGCCCCTTATTTCAGAATCACTTGGGGGGTTGAATTTAGTTATTCTCGAGTCCATGAGTACCAAAGAAACTGTCGGCAGTCACACAGATTGGACATCAGAGCTACGATCCTTTGCTAACATGAAATTGCAACTGCCCCATCACCGAGGGGGGTATGGAATGACACCTTGTGCTGGCAGCACCATTTCTGCTTCGTTTATGTGTCAACAGCTTCGCTTGTGCGGTGGTTGGGTCATCACAGCAATGCTCAGCAAGATCTCGTCAACCTCGCGGGTGTTTGGGCACCGGGAAAGGACATGTCCTACTACTGAGTCAAGATTTCTGAAAAGTGCCCATATTGACAGCCCTCAAATGCGCTCATGTCCTCCTGCTTGCAGATTATTAATGCATAGAATGGGGTCCAGCTGCAGGGCCAGCGTCCAGTGCTGCCCCTTTGACCATTGCGGGCCCTGCTGACACGCAAAATCCGACAGCAGGTGGCACCTGTCCCAACAAATCTCCCTCAGCGCCAACGTCGCTGGGTTTACCCCCACTATCTAGGACTATGCTTTTCGAGAGTAGTCAGGGAGAAGGCTCACACAATAGTAGTTCGGAGGCGCAGCAGGATAAAGGCGGTTGTCCTCCCGCTGACCCAAGTCAGCGCAAAATCACTGCGCACCTCATGCAGTGCTGGAAAGATCATCAATATGTGCTCGGTCATGTCACGCTCGCACGTAGCGAAGAATACTTGAAGCTTCAGATTGTGCAAGGGATCCCAGCAGTTCCGATGGATGAGGGGGACACGATCTTCAATGAGTACTTTCCGCAACTGACCCTGCCGACCCTAACGCACAGCCGGCGAATCCTGCAGCGCCTGCCGAAAAAAAGAAGGTTGGGAACTTGAACTGGTCCCCTCTTTCTTGGGTGGCTGATATGTCTGCTCAAAGACCTATCACTCGCTTCAGTCTGGACCTTTGGATGAGCCTTTTTTGTAGATCCATGGGCGCGCCTATCCCGATGCTTAAATTGCATGCTGTGGCTCGGATGATGTGCTCGTGCAGGAACTTTTTTTTGATCTGCAAGGCGATCACGTGCTTATTTGCAAAAAGCACACGGGAGCCACTCGAGGCCACAACATGTCATGGATGTATTGGCACAACTGGCCAGCAACACAGGCTACTCTGTGCGCGTCAACCACAAGGTGTTGACGACGGCAGCCGCCAGCAACAAGCAGAGTGATGTCGAACTTGTGATCTTTGGTCTTGATGGCTCCAACAACCTTGTCATCGATGTTTCGATCTGCTGCGACCACATCGGTAATAGCACAATAACGGACACCTCAACAGCAAAGATACAATTCAATGACTATCTCCAGGAACGTGCTCGGGTCAAAATCAGGAGGTGCCATGCTGATTATGATGCTGTTGGCACGGCGTTTGCACTTGCAATTGTGTCAGTTGCTGGCCAAATTCATCCCGATTTTCTTTGTCTCCTGTGGGTCTTGGCAGACAAACAGACGCGCAATTACTATGCGCTTATCGGCGCAGAGGAGGAGATTGGTAGCGAGGCTTTTACGTGGAGACGGGAACGCACGTTCAGCTTTAACAAGAACTCTGTTGGCAAGGCCGTCGCTTATGCCACTGCCACACGCCTGCACCTCTCCGGGCCGTGCACGGCACAGCTCCGCCAGCGCGCCGTCAAGCTGACCAGCCCATGTCCTCTGCTGAATGCCTCATGCACGGCACTGCACATGCATCACGCCGCGCAGCCCTTCGCCCCGCTGTCAACGTGGATGGTGGTGCCCACAGCGTCGCACCATCTGCTCCTGCTACTCATGCAGGTGCCTTTGGATAGGCGGATGTGGTTGCTGATGATACCCACGCTGCCGGCCGCGTCACAGCCGCTGACTGGCTTGCTGCCACTTTCGGCGGTGGTGATTCCAATGCAAGTGGTACAGGTGCCCGTGCTAGTGATGTTGATGACAGCCATTTCTCCAGTCTTGAAGGTCGGGACAATATCGCCAGTCCCTCGAATTACCTACACACATTGCCCAACAATGATGACGTCACCCCTCTTCTCTCCCCTCATAATGCGGCTCCCGGTGGCAGCGGCGGCGGGAAAGATTTTGATGGTGTTGATCGTGGCCTTACTCATGCTCGTCTACATGTTGCCACTCAGAGTGACGATGATGACGACGGCCCCGTCAGATATCCTCGAAGCAATCCTTGGCCATATGAGTCAGTGCGAGGACGTGGGCTGCGTCGATGATGGGGTGGATGTCAGTGTAGGTGTCGGTGTTGGTGCAGGTGTAGGTGTAGGTGTCAGTGGTCTAGGTGTCAGTCTAGGTGTCGGTCTAGGTGTCAGTCTAGTCTTAGCTTTCCCTGCCCTTACTTCCCTCGGCTCTTAGGGAGCCCGTCCGAGATCTGGGGGTTTTGCTACTCAAATTACTATTTGCCCTCTTGATGAGGTTCACCCTTTAAAGCGAACTGGGTATCTTTCGATTTCAATGTTTCTTGATCCTCTTGCTGAGGTTAATCCTTAATAAACATTCTTACACATAAAAACTCTCTCTTTCACTCATGTATGGACGATCGTTGCTTGCCTCTTCACATGCTGTGCTGCTTCGACTCTATGCACCAGAGCTGCGCTTGCGGGACGGATAGGGTCGCATCCAGCGAGGAGAACATCTGGTTACTCTGTGTAATAGTGCTCTCACACACCTTCTAACTGAAAATGTCAGGGGATTTATTGATGTATGGGGTGAAACCCAGACAGCAGCCCCGACCCTGCCAATCCCATGCCACTCATCAGCCTTGAACTAAGCTTTTTACTCTATCAGACCGAGTCCCTGTATATGCCGCATGCCGGGCATGACAGGAAAGTATCTCCTCTTGACAAGAGGAGTCAGAAACGATGAAAGCAAAAGAATAGTAAATTGTGACTTTGTAATCATAAAAGTTGCACAGCAAGCCTACAGTGTGAGCACGATAGACCGAGATTTTGTGAGCCTCTGAATTTTTCTGAAGCTGGGTCATGATGATGATTGCTTTTGTTATCACTCTTGGAGTGATAATGTAGTAATTGTGTTTGGAACTTTCTCGTCTTTTCTTACCTAACTTCACATAGTGAGTGGTGTTGTTTGCGTTGTTTGTCCTTTTGCAGGTGATGAAAAATTGAAAACATTCATGTCGATCTAGCATTAATAGTATGAGATTCGCAATGCCCAGCCCGGTTACATGGTACCAAGGTTGGAATTGCAACAACACAATCGCTCCCTCTGCCCGGCTCAGAGGCACATGGAAGAGGAGTCCGTCAGGACGCCTGCAGGCAACATACCTCAGATTTTTGCAGATCACACGACAAGGCAATTCCAGCTCGGCTGACGATAAGCAAGCTTGACACAAAGGAATGCGATGCGCACGGCAGCGGGTCGCACGCCATGGCACGACAAGGCAAGCCCAGCGCGGCTGACGCCAAGCAAGTTTGGCACGACCAATCACAACTCGAGATGCGACACGCACGGCAGCGGGACGAGCTGGGCTTAGCAGTGTGGAAGCGAGACCAGCCCGACAATCGAGACGACCATCAGGAAATTACGCTTGTATATATATGTCGGATAAGAATGCGTTTATATGTCATTAAGTCCTTAAACGACATATATATGTCGAATAATTTTTAACTGACTAGTTTACGACGGATATTTTTT
>Ga0105055_10012943_pt1 | contig 10073 bp, 6 predicted proteins | sample BON03_FD_78090 | JGI IMG/M metagenome (GOLD analysis project Ga0105055, IMG submission 78090) | Freshwater microbial communities from Lake Bonney liftoff mats and glacier meltwater in Antarctica - BON-03 | ecosystem: Environmental > Aquatic > Freshwater > Ice > Glacier meltwater | place: Lake... | reverse complement strand
TCCGATAATCACTTCACAGGACCTAGACGCGTTTGGCGAACAATCGACAAATTTGTCGGGATCAGACATTTCAACCATAATTAGTCGAGTGAAATTTTTGCCATTGCATCTTTTATACAGAGCGTCTCGATTTATTATTACAAAGGGTCTCGATGGAATTGTTTCCGTTGCAGCTATACTGGATGAAGAAAGTCATCCTCAATGTCTCCTTGATGAAGAGGATCGTACTACCATAGTGACAAGTACATTTGATAATATTATCGAAAACTATGGTGAAGATTCAGTCTGCATACCTCAGATAATTTCTGCTTTCATTTTTTCTGAAATTTCTTCATTCTCACCGACAGTCTCAGGCTCGTCCAGACAATCGTATGTGGATTATATCGAGAAAAATAAGATATGATATTTAAAACTCTTCCTTGTATTCTGAATAAATATTCGAAAACGAATTCATGATGCAGTTTTTTTCTCATTGGAGCTTGTGGAACTTCCAGACATGGCGATTTCATCTCCCCTACTTTTTTTTATTTTGGTCCGTTCTTCTATGATTTGTGCTTTCTCTTTGTTATTTGCCGCGAAGAAATCCACCATCCCCTTCAATTCTTCGGCAATTTCCAGATTCATGATGCTAGTGCTTTTGTTCTCTTCACTCACTTCATCAAATTGTCTTTTGAGATTTTGAAAACTATTTTGTTCAATAACTCTTTGCGCAGCATCATTTGCTAGCTTCTTCTCGTAGTACTCCTTGGTCTTCGTGAGTTGTTTCACTTGAAACTCGGAAGCAACAAGTGAAGCACTAAGACAAATCTTTTCCTTTGCAAAATTATCGATAGTAGCATCTTGTGCAGTAACTAAATTCACAAGAGAGTCCGAGAGAGACTTGAGATTTTTGCAAAGTTCCTTTCCTGACATTTTCCCTGTGTCGTAGATAAACCAAACAAATTTTCAATTATATTATGAGGAAAAAACCACCGAAAATAGAATTTCCAAAATACCAAAATAGAATTTCTCATGAATCGATAACTTTGATCACCTACTGCATCGCCACCGGAATATATGAAGTGTACACATAGTTGTATTTTTCAATAAAAGATACAATCACAGACAAACAGACATAGGATACAACGACTACAAAAATCACAAAGATATTTGTATTTCCTTGTATGTTTACGTTTTCACATGATTGTACAATGTCACACATTGAACACCAAAAAAATTGATATGTTTCGTGTTGTGATGATATAATGTATATACGTATATATATAGGAGGTTTTCAGTGTTGTATAATAATTGGTCAAAGGTCATAATTACAATTTTCAATATTTTCACATGAAGAAACGAAATGATATTATTTTCTCATGCATGATATTGAGTTTCCATTTCGCATTGACTCGATCTTCATCGTGCTTGAATATTCCACGGAAAAAATTTGATCAAGTAGCTGGTATCCTTTCTATACCGATGATTGACGATGCAAATTTCCCAACCTTGTTAAAGCCAACATGCATTTCACATGGTCCTGCGATATATGTTAAAATTCACGATGCATACATAAACTTGTTAAATGTCACGATATCTGACGCATCTTGTAATCATCTGTACGAAACGCTATTGTGTAACAAAACAAAAAGTGTTATTCATAGCAAATGCAAAAATGCACACTTGATTGTGTTCGCTATTCTACAAAACTTACCGCCATGCCAAACCAACGGCGACTGTTCTTATGAGTATAAATTGGACAAAAAGTTGGAATGCGAATGGATGTATGAACTGCAGGAAGATGTATGCATGGACACTGATAATTTTTTGTTGAATTGCGAGAAAAATGTGTCGAGGAGTATTCGCATAGAAGACTTTTGCTATCTGACAGATCCCATTTGCAGTTTTATTGTAACTAATGTAGTCCCGATCTCCATTACGACTGGAATAGTTTGGGGTCTCACTGCAATCTGCTTTATTTACTTTTGCCAATCTATATGCGATAGATTCACCGAAACGGAAAAAGAAGTGGAATGCCTGTATACAAATTTGTATAATCAGCAACTACAAATAATTCATGATCATGCACATCTGTAGATTTTTGTGATGGAATTGTAACGTGGTGAGATTCTCATCATTTTTGCGTTGTTTCGAGTCCGAAACCCTGACAAATATTGAATCCACATGAATGATAAAACTAGATTATATTCTACTGAGAGTATATTGTATTGAACAAGCATAATATACATAGTCTGTATCACAATATGGGGATCCACAACCAATGGCCTCGTGAGTGGAGGGAAGAAGGCGGTGAATTCATAGTGGAAAATGTGAAATGCAAGACTATTTTTATTGATGCTCAAATACTCCTCATGAAGTCGCATGTGAAAGAAACAGATACTACATGGAGAGAGTTTGTGATGAGAAATTTTTCCCAGACTGTAAGTCGATATCATACAAAAGCAGACACTGTAATTCTCTCATTCGATAATTACGATAGTGTTCCGATATTCAAATCAATAGAGCAAAACAGAAGAATAAGCACGAACAAGACTAGTTTCAACTTTAAAAAAGGAGAAAATTTGCCGAATCGTCCTCCAGAGCAACAAATATGGGTACAGGCCCTGCAGAACCGCACTTTCAAAAGCAACATCATTTCATTGATTGCCACGCTCATGACGTCCGAGTACAACCCGCCACGAAAAGGTACTACCATGATTATCGATTTTGTGAACTGCGTCCGCATTGATTATAAAACTCAAGGTCAAGAACGATCCGTCATGCCAACAATGAATGCCATGGGAGAATCTGACGTAAAATTCATGCGATACATTGAAATATTCCGCGACATCATCGTAGACTCAATTGATTCTGATGTTTTGCTGATAGCTCTCCTGTACAAAACCAAACACCCAAACTCGGGAAATATTTACATCAAAAGATATAAGATAAATCTCAAGAGTGATGAAGAAAAGCACAGTTCCGATAAGAAGAGGAAATTGATCGAGCCAAAACCAAGTAAAGAATACGAAATTATCAATATCGAAATCCTCAAAAATATGCTGCACTCGTGCATGAAACAAGTGATTGGAATCGGGCAGATACAGTGCGAGCAACACTTTACACACATATTAGTCTTCATGGTATTGTTATGCGGTTGCGACTATTCGAGAAAATTGCCTCGAGTTGGAGTACGGTCTGTCTGGGATAATATGCACATTATAGTTCCCGCTCTACTGCAATGCACACAATACGACACCAATTTGTCGCACTTTTCAGTCGATGTGGATCTTTGTATCAACACTCTGATGGTCGACATCTACTCACATGTATACAACAAGCACGTCAAACAAACGGACCCATGTATTCAGATGGTGTTGCAAGACTTGCAAAACAGTAAGCTTTCGGACAAAATCAAAAACGAGATGCCGACTTATTTTTCTCTAGATAGTACTATTCGTAATATCCAGTGGGTAGTGAATTATTGGGGCTTGGAAAATGGCGATCCCCCGTGTGATTCTGGTGGTTCTGATGGTTTTGCGTTGCACAACAATAGGGTAGTTTTTGCAGACAGTATTTTATAGCAAACTCGGCAGCCAACAGACTTGAACAGAGATATACTCACTCGATTTATTAGAACAAAACAGAATTACTTGTTGAAAAATCTCGACTTTTGACGCAGCTTGTAAATAATCAATGTAGAAATTCCCAGGATTATACACATAATAAAAAGCATAAACAAATTCAGTTTAAATGCAAACGACGTGTCTTCATATTTTTTTGGTTCATTGTAAATATCTGAGACGGTAATTTCGTCCATATTTGGTCGCCAGTAACTAAAGTGAAGAATTTCTACACTGACAGTTTTTTCGTCCATATTAACCAGAAGATTTGTACTGACTTTAACCCATTCTTGTGCTACCTCGTCGAATGTTTCAATGACAGGTGTCATACCTTCTATATTTTCCGTATAACCTAGTGTCAACACAACAGGAACTTTAAAGTGACTGGAGTCTGATGACTTCAATTCAAGGATATCGTACTTCCCAAGATTATCCGAGGGTGGAAATATGGAATAATTGGTAATTATCTTGATGGAGATTTGGGTATCGGAGTCGAATGAATTTTTTCTGAAACCCAAACTGTGTTTGCGTGGCCAATTTTCGAAATGCAAAAAAATATCAGTTTTGTTACTGATAATGAACGATTGACTAGAATTAGTACAGTTCATGATATTGGTACTTCCGAGTTCAGATATCATATTTTGTGGACAATCCATGCATGGTAGGCATCCTTTCATTTTATTACATACTGAATATGAGTTTTTCCCACATTTATTGGATTTGTCAATAAAATCCACACAGTCATATATGCTTGTGCTTCCCTCTGGAGAGATTTTGCCATTTGGACACGGCTTACATTCGGAACATTCATTCATGTAGTTGCATACCGAATACATATTTTCATGACATTTTTGAGGAGCTACATGGGCTTTAAGGCAATCACTTGCGTTTGTGCTCCCGTAAAGACTATGGACATCACTTGGACATGACATACATTTTTGTATGTGTTTTGGTAATCCAAATACTGCAATCAGCGATGATTTTTTTGTATTGTTGAAAATATCATTGACGTATCGAATGGTGTCACTCATGTCATTCAACGTATTCGAGTCCGTAATCCATAATTCATCATGGCAATATCGGTAATCAATGATCGATGCATTGAAAGGAAATCTTGATAAATAATTCTCAACATTACATTCTAAGGAAATCTTTTTCTTCATGCAAATTATATCTTTGAGATTTTCTTGATATGAGCATTCCGCACAATCACGAGGTTTAGTTTCTGCATTGGTACATATATTCACAGTGCGACCTTCCGCAGAAGTTGCTAAACACACTAAAAATATACACAGCTGTATGATCATCTCTATGTAATCGAATTCAACTTATATATATATATATATCGTATTCGTTTTTGTTTTGAGAAATAGGCAACATGTATCACAGTTTTATGTAAAAACTATATTTTTGGCCCGATTTCCCGATTTTCTATAGTATTTCCTGAATATATTTTCTCAAAAGTAGACGGTCTGTATGATGACAAGAATAAAAGCATGATTTGAGAACGATACTTGGATTTTTGGGCACAATCAATGTTTTTTTCTTTGACTTGTTTTGCAAGATTTGATATATATATAAGAGACTATGTTTTCAATAAAAATACTTTTCAAGAATGTCCGCGACAGGCATGTTTCAGACGAAACCTTCTGAATTTATATCTTTACGGTACTTTGATCTTTGTAGCAGTTTGATATCATTCGGTGGTCTCATTGCGGCATTCATCATTTCACTTATCGCAGCAAACAAAAATTCAACAGTTTTAATGGAAACATGGAATGAGGATTTGATCGTGGTCGCAGACAACGACTATGCTTTTAGAAAAAAAGTGAGCATGTTTGACAACGCTTTGTCCAACACCTGCAAAGATGTCAAAAATCCCGAAGCATACGATATATTTTATCGACAGATTTCATGGGGACCTCAAACAAACTTCACAATGGTATCAGTATCCACAGCCGGTGAATCATTCGACCCATTCATGTTGCTGATACCAGTCCTCTTGTTTTCTTCACTGTTTCAGTTTTTCAGATATTTCTTCTCAATAAACCCCGATAAAGCCAGCGACGAACGTACATTCGGATGGAATATTGTTTATGATCCGTCATCCGGACCAGACCTGTGGTGATGGATCGAATATTCAGTGACATCCCCCTTGCAAATAGTCCTTATTGCAGCGGCCTTCAATGCCCGAGAGAACAACTTTCTGTTATTAATTGCAGCACTACAATTCGCACTAGTCTTATTTGGATATACTCTCGAAGTTCAACTTGAGGAAATTATCAAATCAAGGGCAGATAATCAAATAAAATCCAACAAAAGCCAATTCCAAAGCACATTTGCTCTACTGTATTACTTAGGAGCAACATTTTTTTTCCATATTTTGATATGGGTTGTACTAATTTCAAAATACAACGTAACGTCATCATCAGCACGACACTGCGCTGATTCTAAAACTGACGTCGGACCACAAACTTATATTGATATAATTCTATGGTCTCAATTTGTCGCTTTCACTGCATTCGGTTTAGTATTAACCATGCAAGCGGGATATGTATTGATCAATTTGGATGAACTCTCTACAAACCAAACACGCCGAAAGAGAATGTGGAGATATGTAACTATTTTATATTCCGGACTCAGCATTGTGGCAAAGACATTTCTCGAATATGGAATGATCGGAACCCTGGCATTCTTCAATTCTCGATAGTCATCTGTCTAAAAGACGGAGACGAAATTAAACACTAAAAAACGAAAATACCGAATTTAATAAAAATATTTAATTTTCTGTGTGTCTTAGAGTTTTGAAGTTATTCTACGATAAAAATACATTTGGATTCTGGTAAATATTAACGTCAACAGGAGATGATAAGAGAGAGTCAAACTGAGGAGGCTTGTTCGCCTGCAAACCAACAGGAAGTACTGATATCATCTTGCTATCGTCGAAAACTACAAGATACGCACACCATACATGACGCGACACATCCATGCCAGAGTAAAGACGGCATACCGCAGAAGTATGATGTTTCCAGCCATTATTTTGATTCGCATCGTCGTCTGGGAGCACCTCGTTATCAGCAGACTTGGGAATACGAGGACGACTTTTATCAATGATTATTCCATACGAATAGTGATTGTTAGAATTCTTGGACATGACACTTCCTGCAAAATCCTTCTTGTTCTCAGTATTGATGTCAATGGATTGAAAGCGATTGTCCGTAGGTGAAAGCAGGTTTTTCTGAATTGAGGAGGAAATTTCCATTTTCATGTTGTCACATGCAAACATTGCATTCTCATTGGGAACGATGCAACATTCTACATTTACATAGTTTCCACCTTCCGCCATTTTCTGCACCTGATAGTCATTGTGGATAATGAGGATATTTGCCATGTTACAATCGAGACACCACTGATAGTATGTCTGCACCCACGATAGTCCTGTCTCTTCAAGCGTGAAAGCATTCTCTGGAATTGTCACCCGGAACCGTTTATTATTGTAGATACTTCCCTCGCAGACGAATTCAAGTTCGAGTGTCTTGTTGTTTGGTTGCATGTATATTTTATGTTGATGATTTTTTGAAATTTTCGATTGCAAATCAATATAGACAAGTGGTCTTTCAGTGACCTTATCATTGTTAGAACCTCTCACAAGCTTAGAAACAAAAAAAAGGTCAGTATTATAAATCTTTGTTCGACCAGACTTTGCGAGTAAATCGAGGGTTTGGTTATTAATTTCAGTGGCATCGTTATAAAACCATTTCTTTTCATAAAGACCCGACATGCCGGCATTTATGTCAGAGACATGCTTGATGGTCTTGATACTGATACCATAACCACGATCACACTGCTCGTTCGAACGAACCACGATACCAATGATAGCCAATGTAAACGGCTTGAGCTTGTCTTCTGTCATGGAATCATGCATAGTGTTTTCCTTCTGTTCATCAAAGATAAAATTCGACAAGGGTACGCCAGGACTAATCGTACCAATAACGTCAGTAGGAAGACCACGCCACTTGTTCTTCATCATACCAGTTGGATGGGGATTCCAGGTCTTCCAATCCAAAGACTTTGTGCCATCGACCATTACCGCTGTAGCGAGCGTAGAATTCAAAGTACCAGGTAGAATCTTCCCCTTCTTATCGAAATACACCAATTGCTTAGTGTTAGAACCTTCAACCTTTTCATAGGGTGCCTTATGATAACCAACACCATCTAGAATTTTGATCGGTACATAGTTAATGATAGTAAACGCCGACTCTTTCTCCTTGTTCATCTTGGACTGATGTGCTACGTCATTAGTTACCATCGCTAAGATATACGTCGACGGACTATTTTCAGTCTGCAAGCATCCCGCTGAACCCTTTGATTTTGCCACAACAATGTGATGAAGTTGTTTCATTTCGGGAAAATCCAGGGAAAGAGAAATAGTATTGATATCAGTGGTGACAACATCATTTTTTAAACCCTTCATTTTTTTAGAGATATTCGATGAAGAATCCTTGTTCGATACATCATCGACGCCCAATTCACGTTTTTTCGAATCGTGAGCTTTCTTACCATCGATTTCAGACATTATCGCAAGTAAAGAGATGTATTTAAACTATAAAGTGCATATTACTGTGATTCCAAATTTCTTTTTATTCTGTAATAGAATTCCTGAGTCGAAAAAAATAGCACAAAGTGTCGAATGGTTTTCATATGGTTGGCTTGACATTTTCTGTTATGATTAGGTATAAAAGAGGTTCTCTTGATGTAAAATCATGAAGATATGAACCCAAAGTGTCGTCGCGACAGTGAGGATAGGTCTTTGATTTATGCTGGATGCAATGCCAACAGCAATGGCCAAAATGAGGCATTCAGAGGCAACCTATTCGACCTACACGAATGCCCGTTCTGCCAAAAGAGCAGATACTCCCTACTTTTGCACGTTTGTGATGCCCTAAGGATTGACAAGGACAAAGACAGAATGTGTATTGATTGTGTTGTGCAGAGCATGTGTACCGGTAAGCATGGTAAGTCCCAGACTTATTGTCCGACCCGACACCATACACCTTTAGTGACTGCTATGGTGGGAATTAGTCTCTTGGACGAAGCCAAGAAAATCATAATGCTGGCATATAAGACAGATGATTCAATCTCACCATTTTCAGAGTGGAAGTTTCTTTTCGAGTTTGAGAAAAAGATAAACAAAACAAATGAAAGAACAGACCTTGTCGTCACAATTTATCAAAATGACGTTATTCGGTGGTATATATTGGGTACGATTACTTTGCTCTTCCATAAATTACTTCTTGTGTGTATTTTAATTTATGCTGACATTTTCGTGTTTCAATCAACAGTGGAAAATGAAATGACCAAAAAGGGCAAAAATCTTGATGTTCAGTTCAAAGAAAGATGGATCCACCATTTTGAGAAAAATCTTTTGGACACAAACAACGATATATTGTGGATGGGTGTGACATTCAACAACCCAAGAAAAGAACCACTCGCCAGCAAACTCTTGTGTCACCTCTCTCCACAATTGAAAATGGACTTTATCCTAGACCATACTCAAATCATCGATGCCGTACATTCTAACGAATTAAAAAATATAGTATATACCTATGGAATCGAAGCAATGTCGACATTAGAAAATGTTATCAAGTGCCTCACATGGGATCGGAAAAGTGTTCATCCAGCCGAGACAATAATTAAAAACATCCGAACATTGTCTGATATTAAATATACGAGTGAAGGAGGATTGGCATGGATACGCAATCGAGTCGACTTTTTAAACAATGTAAACCATGTTCCACACATGGATCTCTGGCGTCTCCAGTGTGGGGTTTGTGTATATTGCGATTGTTTGCTCCACCCCCCATCAGGTCAAGGATTGTCTATTCTGTCGCCTTACTATATGCACAAAAATCAAAATTCGTCAGAGAAAATCCACTTTCGATACAGTAGAAATAATTTCAATGCTGGACTTTGTAAATGCGTGCCGAGCATTCTCAAAAACACTCAGCAACATAACCTGGTTTGCTGCGAGTGTTATGACATTCATCAAAAACTAGACATTTCGAAACATGAAATTTCCCTTGAAGACCTTGAATCCACAACGAGAGAAGTCGAAATAGATTCCGAGGAATCTCTTTTTTTTCGAATCGCATTTGAATCGAAGCTTACATGTGTCCAGTCCGTATACATCATTGGAGAAGATGAAGTCTATCATCCTGGCGAAATTCTATACCGCATGCGTCTGAATGCATTTGTTACAAACGTTACCCATTCCACAATCGTCGCAATCACACTACCCTTTCGATACAATAAAAAAACTCATGACATGATGATGAAAATTTCAAAAGGTGGATTATTCAAACAAGATATTAGTTTCTCAGTCATGCCAAACATTGACGAAAATGCTCAAATCGAATACTGGGGAAATAAAATGTCGGGGTTCATACTACAATTAATAAACATGCACACACC
>Ga0105055_10012941_pt1 | contig 10073 bp, 14 predicted proteins | sample BON03_FD_78090 | JGI IMG/M metagenome (GOLD analysis project Ga0105055, IMG submission 78090) | Freshwater microbial communities from Lake Bonney liftoff mats and glacier meltwater in Antarctica - BON-03 | ecosystem: Environmental > Aquatic > Freshwater > Ice > Glacier meltwater | place: Lake... | reverse complement strand
GGGTTATCAGGGGTAATGAACTGGCTATCGGCTTCACGGAACTGCTCAACAATTGTGCGCGCAATCCCGTAGCCCACCAAAAACACACCCATAATCCGCCCCGGCGCGCGCAGCCATTTTGCGCCCCAAACCAAGGCAATCAGCACAACGCCCAGCGCCAAACCTTCCAGTCCAGCCTCATATAACTGGCTTGGATGCCGCGTGCAGAGCACCAGCCAATCTTCAGGGCAGGGCGGCGCATCGGGGAAGAACATCCCCCAATCGGCAGTCGTTGGCCGCCCCCAAAGCTCGCCATTTATGAAATTCGCAATCCGCCCCAAAAACAGCCCGAAAACCGATGAGGCCGCGATCATATCAGCGGTCGATAGGAAGTTGATTTTGTTGCGCCAGCAAAAAATCGCCGCGCCAAGCAGCACACCCAGCACGCCGCCATGAAACGCCATGCCGCCTTGCCAAACCTTTACAATATCAACCGGATTTTCGGCAAAATATGACCAGTTGTAAAAGAACACATAGCCAAGCCGCCCGCCGATGATGATGCCCAGCACCATCCATGTCATCAGGTCTTCAACCTGCCGTTTATCCATCGGCACCTTGGCCCAAAGGCGGGGGCGGTTCACCAGCATCACCGCATAACGCCAGGCCATAAATATCCCGACGATATAAGCCAGCGCATACCAACGAAGCGCAAAGGTCATCCCGCCTATGGCAAATGAGAAGATCTCAGGGTCAATGTCAGGGAATTGCAGCATATACAGCATCTCGGCCTCGCCTATGGTTTCGGGCTGACAGACCAATCTCGCCGCCTAAAGTCAAGTCCACCTTGGCAAAGCCCCGCCAATTGCCCATATAGGGTGAAAGCCGAAAGGAAACAGCATGCAGTCCAGCAACCGTATATTTGACGACCTATCCAAGATGATGTCCAACGCGATGGGCGTGGCCCAAGGGGCCAAAACCGAAGCCGAAACCGCCATGAAATCGCTCATGGATCGCTGGCTCGCCGACCGCAACTTCGTCTCTCGCGATGAATTCGACGCCGTGCGCGCCATGGCGCAAAAGGCACGCGAAGAAAATGAAGTGCTCAAGGCACGGATTGACGCGTTGGAGGGTGGGGCGAAAACAAAAGCCTAGTCTCGCATTGAAGCTGCGCGTTTTGAGTGGTGTAAATTCCTGAATAAGCCGGGGTCCATGGTGCGCAATAAATGCGCACCCTACGGTGCAGCCGTCTTGCCCCCCCAAACGCCAACGTAGGGTGTGCATTTATTGCGCACCAACCCGCATCACCAACACCATCTCCATCGCCAACCACTCACAACCACATCCCTCCGCATCAACCGGTGCAGTGCCACCCGCTGAAATGAGCGGCCCCACACGCACCGCGTGTGAAAGCCCCACCATCGCTTCCATTGGATTACCGCTAGAAATGAGTTCGCGATCAAGTTTCGTGATGCCCACCAGTTAGGCGGCAAGCCTAACATAAGGCCCGCGCCGCACCGATAGTGACCAATGCCATAACATTCCGGGTTAGACGCGTTGAGTGCGGGCGAAGGCGATGGACAAGATTTGGGCAGTTGGAGCCGCAATATCGCCGAAGTGCCAATACATGGAAAAACCGGCCACGATCATTCAGCCGGTGCCGCATTTGGCTGGTCTATCGCAAGCCTTAAGCGCCAGATCGGCTGTTAGCTGGCCTTTGAGGCCCCTTCAGCGACCGAGTCCTGAAAGCTTTTGGGATAGGATGTTTTTGTCGTTTGCCAAGCGGCGGAAAAACCGGGCTGGCGCAGACGCGAAAACATGCCGTTTTCATAAGCTTGCCAAACCTCATCATCAATCAAGCCCTGCTGATGTTGAACATAGGCACTATATGTCAGCGACATGACAACAGAAACAAGTTCGCGAAACTTAAACTGTTCCACAGCCAAAAATGCGCGACTCTCAGCGCAGCTTTCAGTAAACAGCTCTGCATTCTCAGCCAGTACCGAAAATACCTGCGCCTCAAGCGACATCAACGACTGAACGGTTGAACCTTAAATTACCTGCGCGTTGCGCCTAATTTCATAGACAAGGAACACCACGGATATCAGCCCGCCCGCCACGCCGATGATCGACGTTATCGCTGTGATCTGGCCCCAATCCATATATATCCACGAACCCAGTTTCGCCCAAAACCCAGTTTGGGCAAGTTAAGCAAGAGCGTGTAAGTTTCCCTCGGATCTGTCAATCCGGTATTCGACAGCCTTGCCGGGCTCGTTGGGCCCGGCCCTATAAACAACAGGGCCACCTACATTGGGCGGTCGATGACTAGTCGCAAACCACCACTTCCTAAACGGGTTCGATGCCGGAATGACAATTAAAAGCCGCTAGGGTTTCAACGCAGCCCGCAGGACCAGAACGCCACACCTGCCCCTAAAACTGGCCCATCATCGCCCGGCGTTTAGCCAATTTTGAGCTAAATTTGTTGGCGTCTTTGACCGTCGTGTCAAAAGCCTTTTTTGCGTCGGCCATGGCTCCGACCAAATCCTTGGTTTGCTTCAAATAATCGGTCTTAGCCTTTTTGTATTCTTTCAAAAAGCTAGTCAGTTTTTTATCCAAATCTTTTTTCAGTTTCACCGCTTCTGCGGTTTCACTGACATCAAGCGCCGTATTCAGAACGGCGGTAAACGCGCCAAACATCTTGGCATCCTTCTTGTTCAGAAGGTCACCAACATCAATCGCGGCGGACCCCGCATCATAGGTAGCCTTCAGCGCCGTCGGCGGCTTGGCCTTGTCAGTGGCGGCGTCAATGGCCAAGCCAACCACTTGGGGCGCAACCGCGATGCTAATGCGCGCCCCCAAACCAAGCGGGCCAGCCAATAGCGACCCCGCCGTAATTGCCGCATTGAACGACATCTTGGCCGCGCTACCAATGACCTTGTTTTTGGCTTTCGCCAAATCCTTAAGGATAGTCGCAAGCTCGGACTGTTTTTTCTTGAACGTCCCGCCATAGCCCACAACCTGCCCCAACACATTAACAAAGGCGGTTACCTGTATTCCTAGCTTTGCGTCAGCAACAGCCTTGAACACCACATTGGCTTGTTCCAGCAGGTCGAGCGTGTGCATCAACTGCTCATAAGCTGATTGTATGTCGTCTAGCGTGTCAGATTTTTCATTTATGCATAGGTTAAGCTCATCGTTGAAATCGTCATATGATGTGTCAGTGTCTTTGAGCACCGACTTATATTGTGACAATGTCGAGCTATTGCAAAACCCAAGGGCCGAGTTTGAGAGCAAACGCTTGGCTTGGACAATTGCAGCATCCGCATCGTTATCAATCTCGCCAAAATACCTGACAACAATAGGGGCATTAACGAATTCCGCTACTTCCGCGGGTGTTGATTTGGCCATGTGCAATTCCCTAATAAATTGATCATAAAATGAGGTCGCCGGAAATGGCTTGTTCGAAGTGTTTTGAATAATACGTGGATTATGATTGCCGAGAGTTGCGTTTCAGGCAAGCATTATTAATTTGATGAGGTTGGGGGCCTAGGCTCAGGACACAAATAGTCTGCTCCTCACCGCCAAAATTTCTTTTTTTTTAACCTATACGTTTGCAATACCGACAAGCCAGGCGGCACGATGCTTGCTAGGCGCGACCACAGCACAAGCTGCATTCGGTTCAGCCAAGCCAAATACGAGGCCGAAATCCCAATTCCCGGCCTTAATCGCCCGCCCGCGTCATGCCGAAAAGGCGGTATCGGCTGCTAAACGTCGCTCACAATCGCGTCCATCTCCATCTCAATCAGCCATTCCGGGTTCACAAACCGGCTGACAGCCATAATCGTATCGACAGGCCGAATATCGCGAAAATATTCTTTCCGCACGTCAATCGCCGCTTTCCAATCATCAATATTGGTTAATATCACCCGAGTCCGCACCACATCATGCAACCCCGATCTGGCCCGTTCCAGCGCGGCCTTCATAACCTCAATGCATTGGCGCGTTTGCGCCGCCACATCGCCCACGCCCACTGTTTTACCATCCGCATCAACCGGTGCAGTGCCGCCCACCGAAATGAACGGTCCCACGCGCACCGCGCGTGAAAATCCAACCACAGCCTCCATTGGGTTGCCGTTGGAAATGAGTTCTCGATCAAGCTTCATGTAACCCTCCTGCTAGGCAGCAAACCTAACACAAAGGTGCGCTTACCCGCGCCATCCTTACAAGCACCGCGCCCCGTTCCATTCTGGCCGCCGACCAATCCGCCGATTTTCAGGCCCCGTGCTAACTTACTTCAACCCCCTACCACGGCTCTAGCCCCAGCAGTTTCTCCCCCAACGGGCTTAGCTTTGCGGTCGCGGCATTCTTCTTCTCCCAATCGCGCGGATCACCGGGGAAATCGGGGCGGTTGGGGTGGTCCAATTCGCGCCAAAGCCGCACGCGTTCTGCCCGCTCCGCCTCATTATCTTCATCCGAGGGGAACATCGAAATATACTGCGCCATGCGCACTTGGTTAGCCGAGAAATTGGGCCGCACCCCATGTGCAAGCAGTGAGTTGAAAATCATCAAATCGCCGGGGTTCAAATCAACGTTCTCGCGTTCCAACCCGGCCATATCGGGCAAAATCGGGTTGCGGTTATCGGGCTGGGTTTTTACCCAATCCTCAAAATGCTCAAACAAATACGGCACGCATTGAAACCCGCCCGTGTCCTTGTTTTGCGGCTTCAGGCTCAGCACGCCCTGCACACCAATTGGCAAGGGGCGCTGGGCGGTATCCACATCCCAATGGATAAACCCATCCGGGTTGCCCGATTTGTCTTTGCGCGGCGGGTTCAGGTTGGCGCGGTCAATGGCCACCCATAAATCCATCCGGTCCCAAATATCTACAAACGCATCGTAAACGCGTGGGCTCATCCGGTTATCCCACAGCAATTGGTGGTTATAAATCTCTATCATCCCGGCATTGTTCAGCTCAGCACGCACATGCGCGCGGCGCTGGGGCGCATACCAAGTGCTAGGTTCATCGGGGTCTTTCTCATCAAATTCCCATAACAATTCCGCCGTGCGCGCGGCCTGTTCAGCCGAAACCGCAGCCCGCACAATCACATAGCCTTTGGTGATCCAATGCTGCCAATCCGCTTCGCTAAGCACACGCAAGGGCAGGGTTTTCTGGATATCCTTTAGCTGCGTGGTCACCTTCAAGCTCACAGGATGGCTTATGTCTTTGGCGGTTGGATGTGTTTGCATGGTTATCCCTATAGCGCCCAATCGGCGCAGTTTACGCGTTGGCTTAATTAATTTTGAACCGCCGATGGGCTTTGGTCAAATATATTCGCTATCTTACGCGCCAATTGCGGTGCGCAATAAATGCGCACCCTACCAATACCTTTGCACCATAACCCGTAGGGTGCGCATTCATTGCGCACCATCAACCACCCTATCACTTGCAAAACTCCCGCACATCATATAACCAGTTAGTTATGGAAGCAGCGACCCATCTACCTCAACCCAATCTCGACGCCATTTTTTCCGCCTTGGCAGATCCGACTCGTCGGGCCATCCTTGCGCGGCTTGCGCAGGGCGAGGCGTCGGTGAACGAACTTGCTGCCCCATTCGCCATCAGCCAACCCGCCGTGTCCAAGCATCTCAAGGTGCTTGAACGCGCCGGGCTTATTGCGCGTGGTATTGACGAACAGCGCCGGCCGGCGCGCCTGCAAGCCAAGGTGATGGCCAATGCCGCCGCTTGGCTTGATGATTTCCGTACCTTCTGGAGCGCTAGTTTTGATGAACTGGACCACGTGCTTGAAGGGCTAAAAGCCGAACAGAAGGATCAACAGAATGACTGACCTACCGATTTATTCCATTACCCGCGTCTTCAACGCGCCGCGCGCGCTCGTCTGGCGCGTCTGGAGCGAGCCTGACTTGTTATCGCGCTGGTATGGCCCCGGTGTAGACACAATCATCCACGAATTTGACCTGCGCGCCAGCGGTGTGTGGCGCAACGAAATGGGGCGAAAAATCTAACCGCTCCAAGACGAGCTTTCAAGAAGTGATCACGGGCGAAAAAATCATCTGGCACCACGCCTCAACTGATGCCGATTGGAACGTCGCCCCAGCCAAATGATGCCCGACTGGCCGCAAGTCTTGCTAACTGAGGTGACCTTGCCCGAGGCTGACGGCCAAACCAGCGTCACCCTCACCCAAACCCCGATGGGCGCATCAGACGCCGAAATCGCCTGCTTTTCCAAAATGATGGGCGGCATGGATAATGGCTGGGGTTCTGGCTACAAAATCATCGACCAGATTTTGGCCGAGCTATAAGCCACCACATAAAATAAGCGACCCCGGTCTGATTCCGGGGCCTCTCGATATAGGCCCGCAAATTTTAAACTTTGTAGGCCCAATTCGCCCTCATCCCATAAAAAGCTTTACACAGCCCGGTTTTGCGCCCACCATATATCGTATGTAGTCGGGCGCAGACCCCGACAGATAGTGACCCCCTCAGCCCCTAGTGGCGCAAGCCATGTGCGGGCCAATTACGGAGGCCGGTATGGGCAATCTTGATCGCCTGATGAGCAGCGATGACCTTCACCCCATCGACATTGTCGAAACCCTCGCAACCCATCATGAGTGGGATTTTGACCGCGTTGGCGATGATCAGATTGCCATGGCGATTGAAGGGGCTTGGCGCACCTATTCCTTATCACTCGCATGGTCGCCCTATGATGAAACGCTGCGCATCATCTGCACATTTAATATGGACCCGCCTGAAGCCCGCATGCCGGCGCTCTATCACGCTATGACGCTGGCGAATGATGAAAGCTGGCACGGCGCTTTCACCATTTGGCAAAGCCAAAAGATGATGGTGTTTCGCTATGGGCTCAACCTTGCAGGCGGGGCCAGTGCCTCGGCCCAGCAAATTGATGATATGGTCGGCGCAGCGGTCATCGCCTGTGAACGTTATTACCCCGCCTTCCAACTGGTCTGCTGGGGCGATGAAGACCCAATCCGCGCCATGGATATCGCCATGGATGAGGCTTACGGCACCGCCTGAACCCTTTCGCACCCGCGCGCGCCCTGCTAGCGTGGTCGCCAAATAGGGGGCCTCATGCTGGACATCATCAATCAAAACGGAATGCTATTGCTTGGCTGTGGCAAAATGGGCAGCGCCATGCTGGCAGGCTGGCTGCGCCAAGGTGTGCAACCCAGCGCCGTTTGGGTGAATGACCCGCAGCCGTCAGATTTCGTTACCAACCTCGCAAGCCAGGGCCTGCACCTGAATGCTACATTGCCCGCGGCCCCGGCCCTTTGCGTTATTGCCGTCAAGCCGCAAATGATGGGCGCCGCATTGCCTGCCATCGCGGCACTTGGTGCGGGCCAAACACTGTTTGTGTCTATCGCCGCTGGCACCACCTTGGCCGCCTTACAAACCGCACTTGGCGCATCGGCCCGCATCATCCGCGCCATGCCCAACACACCTGCCGCCATATCCAAAGGCATCACCGCCATCATCGGCAATGCCCATGCAACTGACGCCGATCTTGCCTTGGCCGAATCCGCGCTCGCCGCCGTCGGCCAAGTTGTGCGCCTTGATAGCGAATCACAAATGGATGCGGTCACAGCCCTGTCTGGCTCTGGCCCTGCCTATGTTTTCCACCTCATTGAAACCATGGCCGCTGCCGGTGAAGCACAGGGCCTACCCGCCGCGCTCGCCCTGCATTTAGCCCGTGCCACCGTGGCCGGTGCTGGGGCCTTGGCCGAAGCCGCACCCGAAACACCCGGTGAATTGCGCGTTAATGTCACCAGCCCCGGCGGCACAACTGCGGCTGCATTGGCCGTGCTGATGGACCCGAATTCAGGCTTCCCACCGTTGTTAAACAAGGCCATCGCCGCCGCCACTGCACGCGGTAAAGCCCTTGGGCAACCCTGAAATGTTGCGCCGCAACATTGAGGAATGCTGCGCCCAAATGACAAAAATGGTGCACTGCAACATAGCGCTTGACATATGCTGCGCCGCACCATATATTCTCCTCATACCGCAAAAGGAGTGGACCAATGTTTGACCCAAAAGACTTCATGTTCTCACCAGAGAAACTTGCCGAATTCATGTCCGGCGCCACCAAAGGCTTTGACACTAAATCCTTTGGCTTTGACCCGAAAGCCTTTGGCTTTGGCGGCAATGATATGATGGCTGCACAGCAGAAAAATATGGACGCACTGACCGCGGCCAACAAAGCTGCCGCCGCTGCCTACCAAGATCTGTTCACCAAACAGGTTAAAGTGTTTCAAGACACAATGAGCGAAGCACAGAAATCTGTCGCTGGTTTTGACGCCTCCAAAATGGATGCCGACTCAACCAAAGCCCGCACCGAACTGGCCAATAAAGCCTTTGAAAAAGCCATGGCGAATATGTCTGCAATGGCCGACGGCGCGCGCGTTGCCAATACCGAAGCCTATGAAATCGTCGCCAAGCGCGTAGCTGAATCGATGAAAGAACTTCAGGACGTTTCCAAGAAGTTTTCTGCCTAAGCGATCCTCCCTCGCTGGATTAGCCGCTTGCCTTTTGGGGCAGGCGGCTTTTTAGTGCGCGCAGGGTAAACGCGGGCGAACATGCTGGATTTTGATACATTTCTAAAGGTTGATATTCGTGTCGGCACCATTGTGCAGGCCGAACCCTTTCCCCAAGCCCGCAAACCTGCCATTAAGCTTTGGGTTGATTTTGGGGCCGAGATTGGCATCCGCAAAACGTCGGCCCAAATTACCGCGCATTACACGCCGCAAACCCTTATCGGGCGGCAGGTGATGGGCGTTGTTAATTTTCCGCCGCGCCAAATCGGGCCGTTCATGTCCGAATTTCTGGTGCTTGGCGTGCCCGACCCGGCTGGTGGTATTGTCCTGCTCGCCCCTGATCAAACCGTGCCCGATGGCGGGCGCATGCATTAAAGGTAAACCATGGCCGCCCCCCGTATTATCGTTACCCGCAAACTGCCCGACGCGGTTGAAGCCCGGTTGAAACGTCATTTCACCGTCGCGCTTAACCCGTCCGATAAAGTATTCACCAAAACCAAAATGATCTCGGCGCTGCAAAATGCCGATGGCATGCTGGTCGCCGTCGGGGATCCGCTCGATGCCGAGGTGATGGCGGCAGGTGGTAAACGCAAAGCGCAAATTCTGGCCAATTTCGGCGTCGGCACCAACCATATAGATCTTGAGGCCGCCGCTACCGAAGGCCTGCTCATAACTAACACCCCCGATGTGCTCACCGATGCCACCGCCGACCTCGCACTCACCCTCATGCTTAACGTCACCCGGCGCACTTGGATGCATGAAAACCGGCTGCGTGCGGGTAAATGGGGTGGGTTTTCGCTGGTTGATGGGCTGGGCACCAGCCTACAGGGCAAAACATTGGGCATTATCGGCATGGGCCGCATCGGCACCGCCGTGGCCCTGCGCGCCTATTACGGCTTTGGCATGAAGGTCGCTTATTTCAACCGCTCGAAGGTCGAAGTTCAACGCATTCCCGGCGCGCAGCGCACGGATACGGTGGAAGACTTGATCGAAACCTCCGATGTCATCAGCCTCCATTGCCCGGGGGGTGAGGCGAATCGCGGTCTGTTTTCCGCCAACCGCATTGCGCTGATGAAACCATCCGCCTTTCTCATCAACACCGCACGCGGTGATGTGGTTGATGAAACCGCCCTTATTGCCGCACTTATGGCGGGCAAAATCGCGGGCGCTGGCCTTGATGTGTTTGCAAATGAACCCACAGTGCCCGAAGCCCTGCGCACCCTCGAAAATGTCTGCCTACTGCCGCATATCGGCAGCGCCACAATTGAAACCCGCACCGCCATGGGCATGAAAGCCGCCGCCAACCTCATCGCCCATTTCGCCGGTAAGGACCTGCCGAATAAGGTGGTGTGACGCCCACCACACAAACCACGCCGTCCCGGGCTTGCCCCGGGACCTCGGCTTTAGGGGTTGAGGTCCCGGGTCAAGCCCGGGACGGCATAATGCTATGGCCGCAACGCCCCACATCAAGCCCGCCACGCCATCGCGCCAAGCCTAACCCTTATCCCCCACAGCCTCACGCCAATGGC
>Ga0105055_10012937_pt1 | contig 10074 bp, 9 predicted proteins | sample BON03_FD_78090 | JGI IMG/M metagenome (GOLD analysis project Ga0105055, IMG submission 78090) | Freshwater microbial communities from Lake Bonney liftoff mats and glacier meltwater in Antarctica - BON-03 | ecosystem: Environmental > Aquatic > Freshwater > Ice > Glacier meltwater | place: Lake... | reverse complement strand
TCGGGCGCAACAAAACAGCGTATTGGCAAAGCACGATTAGGAACAGGCACACTGCAAAACGATGGCAAGAAGCCATACATAACTCTGCAGCACGACCGTTGCGCGCAATGGGTCTGGGAAAACAGACGAAGGCTGAATTGTGACGGCCGACATCGCCCTTCCGCGAAGGTGATATCAACAACGTTTCAGGCAGGTCTTCTGGCTTCCGGATCGTCCAGAATTTCTTTCCTTCCCACCATCGACATCAGACTTTCGCCCGATTTATGACAGCAGTGGACTGAATAAGAAATCTGTCCCCGGTTACAGCGGCGGGACCGCGACGGAATTAAACATAGCCATGGGACCATATTTGCACCGTCTTCCCTTTTCATTTGCTCAATCGCGGAAACTCACGCCGCTATGCAAACACCTGAATCGTTTCACGAACCAAAACCACATTTGTGGCGTCAGTTCCGTGCCAAGTCACTCTAACAGACTCGGGTTGAAATACAAGTCCGCGTTCGTGTTGATTCGTCGCAGGTCCGCCGTAGAATCGCCAATCTTTGCTTTTTCGTTTGCCATCTTTTGATTGAAGAGTTCCATGCTGGAAGCCATTCGTAAGGCCACCGTGCTGATTGAGGCATTAGGATGGATTCAACGTTTTCGTAGCAAGTACGTCGTGGTCAAGCTGGGCGGCAGCACTCTTGACCAGCCAGAGGCGGTGGATAGTCTTTTAACAGACGTTGTCTTCATGGCATCGGTGGGAATGCGCCCCGTAATCGTTCACGGCGGTGGAAAAGCGATCAGCGCCGCAATGAAAGTTGCAGGCATCGTGCCACGATTTGTCGAAGGACGCCGCTTCACAGATTCCGACACGCTGAAAATCGCATCCGACGTATTAGTCCAAAACATCTCAGCCAGCATCGTAGATTCGTTGCGAGCAAAAGGTGATACGGCGACGGCTCTCCATTTCCAGTCCGAGAACGCTTTGATCGCAGAAAAGCTGGAACTGAAAGACGCCGCTGGCGAACCAATCGATCTGGGATATGTTGGAAATGTGATAAAAGTCGATCGCGACCTGCTGATCCGAATCTGTTCAACAGGAACAATTCCCGTCATCCCGTGCATCGCACTGGACTGCAACGGCCATCGATTTAATGTGAATGCCGATACAGCCGCCGCAGCTGTAGCACGCGAACTGAACGTTGAGAAACTAATTTTCCTTAGCGACATCCCGGGAATTCTGACGGATGTCAACGATCCCAATTCAAGACTTTCTCACGTAAATGCTGAACAGGTCCGAGAACTGATTCGGAACGGAACCATAGCGGGGGGAATGGTGCCAAAAGTAGAAGCCGCTCTTGATGCGTTGGATGCCGGTGTCCGCAAAGTGCACATCGTCGATGCTGCGATGCCACATTCAGTGCTGCTTGAAATCTATTCTAACACTGGTGTCGGTACAGAAATCGTCGGCTCATAACAGGCCGTGTTGCATTGAAAGACGGCTGTTCGATCCCCTTATTCTGACTGAACAGATTTAGAGCTGGAGATTGCAGCATTTCCCGAACGGCAATCTGACCTGCGGACCAATTCACAAAACGGATCTCAGCAACGGATAGAACTTACTGCCTAACGGTTGCCCTTTCGGTACAGCGTCCGTGCCGTCCAGCAATGGCGTATCCGAATCACTACAGACACCATCTTTGATGACGTTCAGCACCAGAGCTCGCCGAGGATTGACCGTGCGGTTTCCGAAAGATCCGTGCACCGTCAATGGATGATGAAAGACACATTCGCCAGCCTTTAATTCCACCGCAACCGGGTTATTAAATAACTCCCATTGATCTGCGGTCAACACGTTTTGAATTCCGACCATATCGCCCGCCAGCTCCGTGATTGGCAGCAGATTCCACTTGTGACTTCCCGGAATATAGTGAAGACAGCCATTATCAATCGTTGCGTCATCCAGCCCTATCCAGCAGGTCAGATGAGCCATTGGTCGAGTGCGCGTCCAGTATGAATAGTCCTGGTGCCATGCAACCACTCCTCCGTGCAAAGCCGGTTTACAGAACAGCTGGTCGTGCCAGAACCTAACGCTGCCGCCCAGTAACTGGCTGGCTGGCACTGTGAAAGCCGCGTTCCACAAGGCATCATGAAATGCCGGACGCAGTCTCCAGGCACCCAACGCATGAAACAGCACGGTGCTGGGGTCGGCGGATTCGTTGGAATGGTATTCGTACCAAAGTTCGCGGCCTTCATGATCAGGGTTTGTCAATTCGGCAAGTTCGCTTTGCAAAGCTTCAATCTGAACATCGTTTAGAACACGCGGACCAATAAGAAAACCCTGCTGTTCAAAAAGCTCTAGCTGTTCCGCAGACAGCGACTCAACCATCGTTGCGGCGTCACTGAACAAATCAGAAACGAAATAGTGTGATTCGGCAAGATCGCGCATGTGGTCGCCCTATGATATAAGCCGCGTAATTTTCGGTGAACGGCGTTGGTGAATTACTGACAATCGTCCCGTTCTAAATAACCGAGCGGGACTGCCGGACACGATTTTGACGTGAGAAACGACTATGATTGAGTGGAGTTATTTAGTTTTGAGGCGTGTCAGTCAAACGGTGCCCCGATTTCGTTCTGCTATGGAAGTGTTTCATTCCCAGTGGTGAACCGACGCTCAAAACAGTTGACGTCTTATGATCGCAGCAACACAGCAAACACCGTGTTTTTATTTGTCTGGGAATCAAGCTCGCCCACATAGTGTTTCCAGTCATCCTGAAAGTGTCGCAGGTAACGTGCAAAGCGTATTAAAGAAAAGGGCGGTCGAAACAATCGTTCGGCCGCCCTTATGTTTTACACTTCGGTCAGAGCACGACTATTTTGCCAGCTTCGGTACTTTCAGTTCAGCAAGTCGTGCGACAATGTCCTTGCCGTGATCCGCTGCTTTTACATTCTTGTCGATGTGCTTAATTTTGCCATCTTCACCGATGACGTAGGTCCAGCGAGAAGCGTTTTTCCGGCCTTCCGCAATCAGGCCATAAGCATTGGCAACTTTATGATCGGGGGCGCTAAGAATGGGATAGTCCGCTTCCACCTGTTTAGCAAATGCTGTGTTGTCTTCGACCGTGTCGCAACTAGCGGTGAAGTAGGCGACATTGTATTCTCGAATCGCTTCGCCGTTGGCACGAAACGAAATGCATTCTTTGGTGCAACCACCAGTGAAGGCTTTGGGAAACCAGGCAACGACAACCGTCTTCTTGCCTTTAAAATCTGACAGCTTGTAGGCCTTGCCGTCGCTCCCCTTGAGTTCGAAACCCGGAGCAACATCACCAACACTAAGATCTGCCGCCTGCGACACTGATACAACGCCGGTCAATACGAGGCCGATAAGGCCTCGCGCGATAAGTTTATACATAAAACAGATTCTCCTGCGGATGGAGCAACGATTGCGCTGCAAGTGAGGTGGGACGACAAGAAACATCTGGCTCAACAACACGAACCAGTCGATTGCAGTATACCGTCCTGTTCGTCAGCAACAGCAAGTCTCAACGTCTCAGATATTCTGAAGGTACGAAATTTTCGCCGCCGACGAGTTCTGCCGGCCCGGCGTTAGAAACGCCACCCGATGTTACGCAGAATGAAAACGAAAAGCGGATTTTCTTAGCTATAAAGTGCGCAATTGCAGATTGCAACTTACTTACACACATCCCCGTCACAGGCTGCAGCGAAACAGCGATCAACCACTGAAACGCAATCTTCGCAGTCATCAGTCATCGGGAAATTGCCGCAATCGTTCGACGCTCCACGGCCAGCGCAGACACTTACAAAGCCCCGAAGCCACTGAAGATGACTCGTCCGGTACGCACCATTATCTTCAGGTCGTTCCAAGGACAGCAGTTCTGAAGATACAGCAGATCCAGAGTCACTTTGCGGCGATAACTTTCCAGGTCGTTGGCGTATCCGGATTCGATCTGAGCGATGCCGGTCAGGCCGGGCTTGAGACCCAGTCGTTCCAGATAGTTGGGAACTTTAGCGGACAGGTCTTCCATATATTCGATGCATTCCGGCCGAGGCCCAACCATCGACATTTCGCCTCGAAGCACGTTCAGCAATTGAGGTAGCTCGTCGATCCGCATACGTCGTAACAGTCTTCCAACGGGAAAGATCCGGGCGTCTTGCTTTTGAGTCTGCGTGGGCCCATTGGAACTGGCTTCAACATGCATCGTGCGGAGCTTAAAGATCGTAAACGGTCGTCCGTAGTTGCTTTTTCGCCGTCGACAAATCGGAATCGGCAGCCATGAAGCTCGGCGGCCTGAATCACGACGATTGTTCAAACCAACGCGTGTTTGGGTAAACACAACCGGCCCTGGCGAATTGCATTTGATCGCCATGGCTGCCAGAAGCATAACCGGCGTTGCAACCAGCAATAGCCCACTGGCGACCAAGATGTCTGTCAGCCGTTTGATAATTCGTGTCGAGGCGGGCAGTCTGTGAGCGTGACCACCAAATGACGAAGAATCTATTTCCGTCAGCCATCGCGGCGGCGAAACGCTCGTTGAATTCGCAACACCATTCAATAAGTGCTCATCAGATACGCCGCTATCGGCACCCGCAACTGAAGAGTTGACGGGTGTTTGAATAGAAGCATGATCTGTTGGCAGTGGCATTTTGGGAAGATCTATACAATATTGTGCATGGTCTCAGTCACCAGTAGGCTAACACTGTTAACTTTCATGCGAGACAACTAACAGCACCGCAGCATGAAAACCCGACATTGAATTCCCTCAACCTACACGAAAAATCGGTCCAGCCGGAACAGGTGATGCAACGATTCACGGCAATCGCCACGTTTTCAAAATATAACATCCACGACTGAGCGATCTTCCCTTGTCTACCGATTCATGCGATTTCTCCTGCCCAAACGACACCCTGTCTGGCGTCCCAATGCTGTACAATAGTCGTTCCGCACATCGCACAAAAAGAAGCTCAGCACCAGTCAGCGTTTCAACACTCCACTTTGTAAAGACCTTGTCTGCGTTCTGATATTACCCAACCTCTGTTGATCGAAAATCCCGCCAATGCTGATATTTGATGCCCACCTTGACCTTGCCTGGAACGCCATCGAATGGAACCGTGATCTTCTGCAACCGATCGCCGCCATTCGTGAACACGAACGACAGTTTGCGGGATGCGTACCCGGAGATTGCACGATCAGCGTTCCAGAATTGCGCAAGGGCAACATCGGCCTGGTCATAGCTACTCTGTTGCCGCGATTTAAACGCAATCTTGCTCCGCTAACTTTTTACCAGTCGCGTCTGTCTGCCTTCGGGGCCATGCAGGGACAGTTGGCATGGTATCGACAGATGACAGAGCTCGGACATTTTGCAGAACTGCCCGACCGCCGGACGCTTGACCAGCATGTCGCAAAGCTGGAATCAGACGCGAGCAATACTCCGGTCGGTTTCATTCTCAGCATGGAAGGCAGCTGGGCGATTCCCGATCCTTCATATGTAGAACGCTGGTACAACAATGGCCTCAGAATACTCGGGCCAGCTCACTATGGCCCGGACGACTACGGCCACGGCACGGGCAGCACAGGCGGTTTGAAAGAAAAAGGCCCGGAACTGCTGCGAGAAATGGATCGTGTAGACATGCTACTGGATGTGACTCATCTTTCCGACGACTGCTTCTGGCAAGCACTCGATATTTACGGCGGACCGGTTCTTGCCAGCCACCACAATTGTCGAACACTCGTTCCCAGCGACCGACAACTCAGCGACGAACAGATCAAGGTTCTGCTACAGCGGGATGCCGTGATTGGCTTGGCTCTGGATTCCTGGATGATCCGTCCAGGCTGGATCAAAGGCGTCCCGGATCCATCCACTGTTTGCCTGGCAGACGCAGTAAATCATATCGACCACATCTGCCAACTGGCCGGTACGACCAAACATTGCGGCATTGGCTCCGACCTTGACGGCGGCTTCGGCCGAGAACAATCACCGTGCGACCTGGACACAATCGCAGACCTGCAGAAAATCGCCACGCTGCTTAGTGAACGAGGATACTCAGACGACGATATCTCCGGAATCATGCACGCCAACTGGATCAACTTCTTTCGCCGAGCATTGAGCTAGTGCGTTTTACGAAATAACGTAGCGAAACTCGTGTAGATGTGCGGCCGATGAAACCACAGGACAATGCCGAAAGACTCGACGACTTTCGAAGGATTGACCGCAGCTTTTCGTAACTTGATCTAACAACCGTTTGTGGACTTCAGGCCAGCACAACGGCCGAATCAAAACAGCGTACGCGTCAGTCTTTATACAGGCGTTACTGTACATTCGGCCGTGATTCGTCGTATAACTTTCCCTGGATGATCACTCCCCGCCGCCGATTCCCTCCTGCAAATTCTTCCGGATATTCTAAACATGTTTCTGAGCGAACTGACATGGCCTGACGTGTCTGCACTGCCAAAAAACATGCCCGTTATTATCCCGATCGCGGCGGTCGAACAACACGGGCACCATTTGCCGGTGTACACAGACAGCATGTTGCTGACGGAAATTGTTCGCCGCACAGAACTTGCAATGCACGAAGAACTGTTGGTCGCTCCGCTGATGTGGTTCGGGAATTCTGACCACCATATGGACTTTCCTGGAACGCTGTCTGCGCCGCCTCGAGTATACCTGACATGCTGGTCGGCCTGCTTGAAAACCTCATCACGCATGGATTCAAAAGACTGTTTCTACTGAACGGACATGGCGGCAACGATGTGCCCGGCAAGCAGGCAATTTTTGAAGTACGGCAGAAATACCGCCACCGCGATGACCTGCTGCTGCTGTTTTCAACATACTGGTCTTTAGGCGGCGAACCCGGGCGTCAGAATTTGGAATTCAAACAGCAGGAAATGGGGCACGCCTGCGAATGGGAAACATCCATGATTTTGCGAATCATGCCGCATCTTGTTGGTGACTACCAGAATGCACCGGTCATTGAGCCAGGCAATCCGTTTTCCCCAGCAACCCGCGGATGGATAACGAACGATCGTTCTAAGATCGGACACATTGGCTGGCCCCATTTGGCATCGGCAGACAAAGGCGAAATCCTGCTTTCAACATTTAGCAACGATGTGCAGCAAATGGTGCAGCGCATCATTCAATGGGATGGAAAATCCTGGGAAGGGTGAAACATGCTCAATCGACGCCAATTCGGAAAACAACTGGCGGCAACCCCGCTGATGGCTGGCTTCATGCCCGCGCTATCCAGCGCTGCCGGACCGGAAGAAGTCCCGAAGAAGAAGATCGCGTTTCTTGGAACGGAAGTTTACAAGCACTCGCACGCTCAACACTTCCTGGACCGATTTGCGATAGGTTTTGCAACTGACGGACAATGGCATGATCCGGAAGTCGAGATTGCATCCGTCTACATCGAACAGTTCAAAGAACGAGATATTGGCAAACAACGCATCAAACGCTACGGCCTGAAGCAATTTCTTACGATTGAAGAAGCACTGACACTGGGATCTTCAAAGCTGGCTGTTGATGGTGTCATCATTATTGGCGAACACGGCAGCTACCCAAAAAACGAGAAAGGACAAACGCTTTACCCACGATACGACTGGTTCAAACGGGTAGTAAAAGTGTTTGAAGATTCCGGTCGATCCGTGCCGATCTTTAACGACAAACATCTGTCGACCGATTGGACTCAATGCCGCGAAATGGTGAATGACGCCAAGCGACTGGGCTTCCCATTATACGCCGGATCTTCACTGCCTGTAACCTGGCGTTTACCAACATTCGAACTGCCGCTCAACACGCCGCTGAAAGAAAGTGTGTGCGTCGCCTACGGCGGCATCGACAGCTATGACTTCCACGCATTGGAAACGGCTCAGTGCATGTCCGAACGTCGAGCAGGCGGGGAAGTCGGCATTCGATCTGTCCACGCACTCAAGGGCGAAAAGCTTTGGGCGATCTTGGAAGCAAGCCAGCGTCAGGATACTCGAAAGCTATTCGTGTCGGCGTTAAGTCGCAGTCACAATCTTCCGGTCGATAACGGATACCCAACTGCTCCGGTCACGTTTGAATGGGCTCGCGTGGCACTGCCGGAAATGACTGGCTACCTGATTGAACTTCTGGATGGATTTCGCACGAGCATTTTCTTAACCGGAATTCGCGACTTCAACTATGCGGGGCAGCGTTCTGATACTGGCGAGATTATCGGTTGCCAAATGTATCTGCCGATGCCCGGCCAAAGTGCAACCACTGCCGACTTCTTCAACCCGCTAAGTCATCGCGTCGAAGAAATGTTCGTAAACGGAAAGACGCTCTATCCGATTGAACGAACACTGCTGACATCAGGCATGGTTATCGGCGGAGTTGAGTCGCTGTTTGCTGGTCAAGTGCCCTACGAATGCAAAGACATGGGCATCAAATATCAGGCACCAGAACAAACCATGTTCTGGAAGTAGCACGCTATAGATAAGACAAAAAACATCCGCTGGCCTTTATCCAGACTCACGTGTGTGAGCCAGAGACAGCCAAGTCACTTTCAATCTAATGACTGACCTGCACGCATCCGCCGCGCTGACATCTACGCTTCCTGTTACGACGTAAACAGAGCTTCAACTTCTTTTTGCGAGTCCTTGTGAACCAGCAGGACGGCGGTATCGCCGGCTTGCAGGCGGTCATCGGCATTGGGAACTCGCACGTAATCGGCTCGTTCTATGGCAGCCACCAGTGACTTGGACAGCGAAAGTTCTCGCAGCGAGCACTTTGTTGCCGCCACGCCTTTTTTGACTTCAATTTCCCATACTTCCGCGGTGTTGCCGCCGATTGGCGATCGTTCGCGGATCGGGCCTTTGGCAACAAGCCCCACAATTTGGCGTGCCATGGCTTCTCGAGGACTAACGGCGACGTCAATCCCCAGACGTTCCAGCACGTTGGCATAGTCGGGACTGCGAACAATTGTCAGCAGGCGTTTGCAGCCGAGTTCTTTTGCTTCAACACCGCAAACAATATTTTCTTCGTCGCGTCCGGTGCAGGCAACAAACACATCCGCTTTGCCTACTCGAGCTTCTTCCAGGTCTGCCTTGCTTTTGACGTCGGCATGCAAAACCGTGCAGCGTGGCAATCGTTCGGCGATGTAGTTGCAACGTTCCAGATCGCTTTCCAGAACGGTAACTCGGCAGCGAGTACATTCCAGCAGACGAGCCAGATTGAGACCGATTTCGCCTCCGCCGGCAATCACAACTCGAGTTCTTTCACTGGAACGATCTTCGAACTGCGCAGCGACTTTTTCCAGTTCACTGTGAGATCCAATCAACGTGACGTAGTCGCCACTTTGAACGCAGTCGTCGCCGCCGGGAATGATTGACCGCACGTCGTTCGAAATCAGCCCGATCCGAATCGTGTTCGGCAGCTGCAGCTGTTTCAGAGGAACGCCGATCGCCCTGGCTTTGTGGCCGACATGAATCCCATGCACTTCAACTCCACCCCGCACAAAGCTTTCCACTGCCAAAGCGGAAGTGCTGCGAATATGTTTAGCCAATTCCAGCGCCGTCAGATGCTCAAGGCTTATCAGTCGATCAATGTTGAAGTGCCGCTTGTAATCGAAGGTGCTGGTGTCTCGGAAAATCGGACTAAACACTCTGGCAACAGTACGAGCTGCCCCCATTTCGCGAGCGATACTGGCGCTGATCATGTTCACTTCGTCGCGGCTGGTCACCGCCAGGCATAGGTCAGCCGTTTGAATTCCAGCCTGAAACAGCTTCGCGACATCAAAGGCCGATCCGCAAACCGTTTGTACGTCAAGCTGTTCTTCAACACGTTTCAGCAACGCGGCCTGTTCGTCGACGATACAGACGTTGATCCCTCGATTACACAGCAGTTCGGCAACAGTTCGCCCAACTGTTCCGGCACCCAGTACCACAACATTCATACAATCGTCCTACCCCGGAAGGCCCGCACGCCAATGCGTTACACTTAAGATACCAGAATTCAAAAATGGCTGATTACCCCGCACTGATGATCCGTGCGGCGTCCATTGCAAAGTAGGTAAGAACGCCGTCAGCGCCGGCTCGTTTGAAGGCCAACAGGC
>Ga0105055_10012934_pt1 | contig 10077 bp, 11 predicted proteins | sample BON03_FD_78090 | JGI IMG/M metagenome (GOLD analysis project Ga0105055, IMG submission 78090) | Freshwater microbial communities from Lake Bonney liftoff mats and glacier meltwater in Antarctica - BON-03 | ecosystem: Environmental > Aquatic > Freshwater > Ice > Glacier meltwater | place: Lake... | reverse complement strand
AACGTAAGTTTTATTTGAAATAGTGTGTAATTGGGTTTCAAATCTTGTTCCATTTACATTTGGTGCGTAAAAATGGAAACTCCTGAAAAAAAATATCGAGCAAATCGACCATTTTTGAAACATGTGTTGGGAAAAGTTAGTTAAATGTGTACGGTGATATCAGATGTTGAAATCGTCGTTTTCGAGATAAAGAGAAGAATGGCTTACTACCACTGTAATTATCTTGATTTCTTTTTGTTTTTTCCAACTCTCTTCTCATCTTTCTCCTTCTTGTCAATAGTAATTCATGTTCATATTTTGAATACAACCTCAATTTTTCAACGAGACCGAGCTTGAAGTGTCTAAAAACTAAATTCAAATGTTTTTACCAGTACTGAGTTTGAAAATATGCTTGCAGATCCAAAGAATTCTGATAACGGGACCAAGATAGATGGTGACACTCTGAGTATCGAGATATTATCAGTAAAATAGTGGACGTATTTTAATTAAGCTACGGCACGTGCTGCTGGTCTTTTTAACTTTATCAAGCCGATATTGTATGACATCCACGCTAGAAAAATACCCATGTCCAGGCCTTCTTATGAATAGTTTAAAATGTTAACTGACTGAACTTTTGAATTCGATTCACCTCGTTTGCCATCATCCGCAGCTCGTCTTCTGTTTATTTCAATCCCCCAAGAGCAAACATATGAATTAAAGCTTCGCAACTACCCGAAAACTAGGAATTCTTACCACATCCATACGGTCAATTGTCGTGCTTCCAATACAATCAACTTCATTTTATTTCTCAATAAGATAGTCTCAAAAACTTTCCAAATAAATAATCCTTCAGTCCATGCACTGTCAATACCAGTCACTACTTTCTCAGACATTTATTTAGTGTTTCTCCGTAAATTGTTTGGGCACAAGCACTCGGCTTTAATTTTATGCTCCGTGTGTTGGTTCTATACACCGAGTCTGCTAGATACCTTCTACACCGAGTCTGGTATATATATGTGAATAAGAAGTAAAGGGTGGGCACTTTCCTGGATTGCGTAATTTAAAGGAAAGTAATGACGTCGTCTTTATTCTTATTATCATTATGAAAAGCATATTTAGAATTAGATACATTTAGACCTTGAGAGTGAATCTGCTCAAGACAAGTTAACAGGTTATGGGCCCAGCTTTGAAATTCCTGGTAGAGAATTCAAATAAATCAAATCATGCCTCAAAGTCACTCCATGAAATAGTGCGGGGACCGCAACGCCATGCTACGCCTCGAAGTTGAAATGTAATAAGATTGGGGGGCTACTCTAATTTTTACGTTGACTAGAAAGATGAATGACTTGGTTTCTAGGTTTTCAATGTTGGGAGGATCCGAAAGAATAGCACTGGGATTGGGTAGTGGGGTTATTCTTAAATCGATGGTATCCTCTTTATTTGGCACGTGGTCCATCTACATCGTATTTGCAGCACTAGTGGGTGTTGCGTCACATAACTATGGGATGCCTGCAAGAAGTCCTCTACTTCAAAACGAAACGAAAGAAACTGAAACAAATGTACTCTTTGACAAAAACGCGATTCACATTTCCAATTGTATTCCCAAAGTACCCATGCATTTTGTCAAATATCGTGTGCATTCAGACAATGATTCGATTGAGGAGCAAATAGAACGTTTTGGAGATGATGCCATAGATAGCCCAGAGGATAGGGCCCTACTAATAGAAGAGGTTCGTGAGAGAATTAGGGGAAACCGAAGACTGAGACAGCAAAGAAGAGTTCAAATTCGGGAAGAAAACCAAAGAACGAAACCAGATTATTACACTGAAAATTTGAGTTGCATTCCAAACTGCAAACCATCAATTGAAGTGAACCAACTCAAAGAGATTTCGTTGAACAAGTTTTTAAACGAGGCACAACTTTTACAGTACGAGAAACATCTAAATTCACTCGGGGCAGAAATCGTTCCGCATTTAAAAGATATTAACGAGCAGGATCTTGAAGAATTAGGGTTTAAAATACTCGAGAGAAGAAGGTTCTTCAAATCTTTAGAAAAAATCAACCTCTAGTAACATGTAATATACATAATATGCAATAGAATAATGAATTGGTGAGCCAGATTAAGGCTGATGGACAGTTAGAAATCGAAGCCATCGCAACAGTAGATCATGGTCAGTGGAAGTTAGTTTCCAGCAAACTCCAGTTGGTTTATTTGCAATGTTAATTTCTTGCAAGGTGGACGAGACGTACTTGGAAGTGACAAGGCATTCTTTGATGTTGCAAGTCCCCCGGGGATAGTGCGAAGATTTATCCACGTAATAATACAACACATCATCGTCTAGGACAAAAAAACGGGATGTCCATGTTCGCCAATACCGTCGTTGTTTTAAAAGCATCGAAGTGATCTTGACACTTTTACTTAACGCAAGCTCGGATTCGTGCACATCAGCTGACACAGTGACTTTCCTATCCAATGGGACACAACTATTACGTGCCTGCAATAAATGAACAATAATTAGTATTATCGTCAATATGAACAGCGGAAATTTCCAAACGACACAGCTATCAAACTTCCAGTCCGACATCTTCACAGATGCGGGGACCGTACCTTTGTTTCGGTGGTCGAAATCTGTTGTGTTTAAAATCAAATCAATACTAACTAGTGACGCTCTGATTGATTGCACATATTGTGGTTGGGACTATTTCAATCGGAGTTCATTCTTTCATGGTTCGCACTCGTATTACTTTGAAATGCCTGAAGAAACGTGTGGCGGAGAAGAAGGCGAATCATAATTTCTACGGGAGTTCTGGTTCTTCAGATATTTTTGGTCGCTATTCAAAACGCCCTTCTCATCCAGTAAATCTGAGTATTGAAAAGGGAATTTTTGGAGACCAGAATATGTTTGCCAATGCAGCCTCGGAGCTCAAAGACCCTAATACTGGTACATGGCTTCGAGACGATGCGGAACGTGTTGGATATGTGATGAACGCTCATGGTAACTTCCTGCTTTCTTCAGATCCGAAATCATTTCAAGCGACAGAGTTGCTCAGTGTAAGTTCCGAGTGATGATATTCGATGCATTTCTCTCGCTAATCAATTGCTAAGGCTGCTTTCAATAATGCCAAGGAGGCATTAGATGACAACGATGATGGAGCGGAAGGGGGCTTCAATGAAAACTCCTTACCATTTTTATGGGGACCTCCTACTTGTCCAGACAAATGGTTTAAAGCTGCAGGATTTGCCAATGACTTGGCAGTCAGCTATGCTCATAGAGGGATGCTGGAGGAGTCTGAGAAGGCCCTGCGACAGTCGCAATACTTCGGCAAGCGATCTTTCTTTCGTAAGTGTTTTTTCAAATCGATGTGTCCATATTAAACAATGCCCAGGTGACCAGGAGATAATAACTGACAGCAACTTGAGCCATGTTTTGTGTCTGCAAGGTCGCTTCGGAACTGCGTTGGGATTGGCGCAAGGAGCATTCAACGATGCTTCTTCAAGGTTTAAAGTGGATTTACTCCAGGCGGCTTCGGGGGCGGTGCTGAGTAACATCTTGCGACATGAAAAGCTTTTTGAAAAAAGTTTAGAAGTTAGTACAAGAGTGACGGAACACAGTAAGCGAATGTTAAACGCGAAAAATTCTGAGATACGAAAATCGGGCTACGTATCCAGCTTCCCTGTGTCGTCTTACATGGTAGCGTCGCTGATAAATCGCGTGTTAGTTTTGGTTGAGCGAGCTGATAGTGTAGAAGATATTAAAAATGCGCATGATCTCGTTCTTGATGCGATGAGTGTAGTAAGCAGCACCTCGTATGCATTTGATGATAGAACCCCATTACAGCTGCTGTTTGCCGTGACCTGTCCGGAAAAAAATAGCACAATAGCTACATTTTCGAAAATTCTGGAGGCGGACCAGTTTATGGAAGGTATTGTTAGAAGACTAATAGAACAAAATATGGACAATTTGTTGAGTATTGCTGTGGAACCAGCAGTAATCCCTACAAGCAATGAGATACATAGCAATCAACTCGTCGGGCTTTCTATCGATTCCAAACCCATTTGGATTCAAGCTCAAGTGCCTATGCTTCATGGTCATGTTCTGTCGACATACCTTAACCACGCGAAACGTCTTATGTAATAAAACTTTTTAAATTCATTTATATTCTGATGAGAACCTTGCCACAATATTTGCCAGTCATCATCTCACTGAAGGCACTGCCTGCTCTACTGAGATCATCGATCCATTCTACCGCAATATTCAAATCCCCTTTCGAAATCATAGACTGTAATTCAATTAGAGCATGTTTATCTTTTTCATGGTACCAACCAACGAAGAATCGCTCTCTAGTGATACTGTGGTGTTTCATATGGTTCATAATGTACGCAGGCAACGCGTCTGGGTACGCGTAAGTTAAAACTGAAGTATCTTGGTTATAAGTACTGATCTGACCACATACTACAACTTTGCCCTTATCCATCATTCTAATAATGCACTCTGAAATACTACCACCTACATTATCCAGGTACACATCTGCCTCTTTGCAGTGATTGCGTAATTGTGTTTCAAAATCCGCATCCTTGTAGCAAACAGCTTTAGTCACGCAGCCTATCTTCTGAGACCATTCACATTTAGTATGGGATCCACAAATGCCAATAACAATTGCCCCTTTCTGCACCATTAGCTGGCCTGCAATGGTACCAACGGCACCTGCACACGAAGACACTATCACAACGCTACCACGCTGAACTTTGCACTGCTCAGTAACACAATGATAGGCTGATAGTCCAGCAACTCCCAGAGGCCCACATGCTAAAAGAGGGTCAGCTATTACCGGATTCACGATCTTTAAGTCCGATATTGCAGACGGGCTAACGACAATATCACTGCGCCAGGGCATCTTCATTTGACTAACAACATAACAGCCAACAGGATAGTGATCAATATCCCTTGAACTTACAACACGACCCACCCCACCTGATACTATCGGCTTCCCGATTTCAAATGGTGTGAGGTATTCAGCACCCGTGACAGAATTGAACCTACACCTCAAGTAAGGATCCACAGACAAGCAAAGTAATTGTATCTGTATCTCACCATCATTCAAAACGGCAGGTGGCAAATCATTGGATACTTTGAAATGATTCTCACAAACTGCAGCACCTACATCAGGTCGTCCATTCAACAAAACAACTTGATGGACTTTCGACATCTTGCATAGCCCCCCTCCCTTCTTCATTGATCTTGAAAGATGGCAAGGAAGAAAGACACGAAAGCTGAAAAGAATGCGCCGAAGACGAAATCCGATGCTCCGAAAAGACGTCGACCCTCGAAAGCTTCGATTAAAGCGCCCGGAAATCCAATATCAAGTAACTCTACATCGGCCAAATTGAATCGACCTATTAATTCATTGAAACACAATAGAGACAAGGAAGCCTACGAGTTATGGGAAGACGAGTTATTATTACTGTCGTCTTTTAATCAGAGTGTGATTGATCTTGTTGCACAAGCAGTGGTTGGCTCAGAAGGAGAGACCATTGACTGGGATTTAGTTTTGAACCAGGTTAGAAAACAGGAGAACAACATGACGAAATCGGAGTGTCGCAGTATGTGGAAATACATAAAATTTGGAAGGTTTCCGGCGTATAAGAGTGGAACTCCGATTGAGAATTCATGGGGGGTTCTTACTGACTCCGCTATTGACGAAAACTCCAATGTGATTGAGATTTGGAAGGCAGAAAAATCCATTACAGGGGGCAATTTACTATCAGTCTATGTTGACAAATCTCGTCCACACGTCCCTGTAGTTTTGTCCCCCGTTTCTTCATCGGTGGAAGCCCCTTTTAAGTCGGATACCACCTTGGGAGATATGATACAGAATTTCACACCTACTTCTCAGGAGCCTCATATCCCTGTTGTGGTAGCAAAAGATGCAGCTGGAAATCCCCTTGGATTTTTGAAATGGGCCAGAGCTACAAGATTGAGCGAAATGACGGAGCAATTAGCAGCTTATGACAGGGAACAGCAAGCTCCAAGTGATGATGAGACACGAAAGAGACTTGCAGAAGAGGCGAATATAAAGGCAGGTCTGTATCTTGCTGGGCTTCATGCAGAATACAATGCACTCACTCAAGAAGAAAGAAACACGTGGATCAGCCTTAGTAACTATAATAATAAATTGTATGCATAATTTATGAAGTCTAGATTTATTTCACAGGTCACTTGTTTTCGAGCTTTGTGATCTGCTGTTGAGATCAAGGATGGAATCTTTGTTATACTTTTTGCAAAAATTATTGCACATGGTCGATGCCGTCAGCGCTTAAGCAACACGATGTCACTCAATTAATACCGCCGTCCTATTCCCCAGCACACTGCTTTTAAATTAATCATTACAACATGTTTTTAATTTACCGGTACCTGGTACTATTTTTATTTGAATTGAACTGATAAACCCTCATATATCGTGCAGGGCTCCTACTTCCTAGAATTCAAAATTCAATTTAAACTTGTCGATGAAGAATGGAGGACTTTTTAGAGCATTTATCTCTTGTGCTTCATGTACTAGCGACGCAGGTCCGCAAGCACATAGTGATTTTTTCGAGGTGGACATTTTATTTGTTCCAAAGAAACAACACTTTCATATTCAAATGTTCAGTCTTCCAATCTTGACTGAAGATGGTGGCAATGCGCAGCATCGTTTGGACTCGGGTTTTTAACACTTGAACATTCAACTGAGGATAACTACGACTGTGTAGTGAATATTTCATACACGAGTTCCGGCAATCATACCGTGAGGGGGTCTTTCCGTTATTATCCTTCACTGTGGGGTCACGTGTTACCACATCAGTGTCAAGGTATCGTTTCAATCAAATCTTGGTTTTCCTTGCTCTTTAGATCCTATTTGTTTTCGACCAATTATACAATAGGGAATTCACCATTCGCACCTGTATCAAGCATATCTGGTCGAGCAATGAACCAATTCAAATACTTCCTTAATACAATCGACTCGTCTTCAGGTCCTTTAATAAATTGTAATAAAGAATTCTATTATTTCTTATTAGCAGACATTTCGCACTTTGGATATTTCATAGAACTGTTGTCTACGCTGTTAGAGATACATGGTATTAAAACAATTTTGCTTGTTTCCTATTTATAAAAAAAAAATCATTATTTCTTAGGCATTCGCCTTGTAGTCCTCCACGGCCTTTGCTATGCTTCTCTCTTGCTTCAGCTTCATTTCTATCGTCTCTATTGGCGGCATATCTCGTATCTTAAATTTGGTGGTCTTTTTAAGAGCCATCCAATCGCCCAACATTCCATTGCGAATAGCGCATTCAAAATTCTCTTGTCCGAGTATTTCAAGAGCAGCAACTTTCCTTTTATCTCTTGCGGTTTGTCTATCTTGGTCTAGCTTCGCTCGTTTGGCAGTCTTGTGCTCTAACTCTTCGTCGCACTTTCGTTTTTGATCTTTCGCTATATTCATCCGTTCAAGTAAAACCGCATCGTTGCTTTCCCTCCATTCCACTGTGTTCTCCTTGCGCACCAACCCATTATTCTTCTCCCACACAGCTTCATATTCGTATTTTATCTTGCTGTACTGCTTATAACCTTCCAAGATTAAGGAGTCGATAGGAGATTGAAGATTATCCAAAAAAGAAAATCCTAGGTGTTTGTCAACGTAGTAGGTGTTTTGCACCATTGGTCTAATGCACAGCGGGTGAGCATAACGTGAAAAATGGGATAGAATTTACCAGTGAATCTCTCATGGCAAATACAACACTCGTGGATGAAAGCGTAGTGGTTATGAAACGGTCCTACTGCTTTACTGTAACTATCGGTAGCGTACTTGGACATGGGAAGTTTTTGCCAACAATGAACAAAATCAACGTGGTTCTTGGAGGTGCAGGAGAAACCATATATGTCTAGACTGGAGAGATAAGGAACAATGAATTCGAAAACTTCCCCAATCGCATCCATCGTCTCTCGTTGCAATGATCAAGCACTAATCGATGGATCAAGTTTTTGAGGAAAAGCTCGTTAACGTCGCAGCCCCCACGACGTGATAGACTCTAGTTTATTCGAGTGGTCGGAAGTCAGGAGCGATACAATGCGAATTCATTGATTTCTCATATATAGCGTTGCTGCTTTCGATTGCCTCATGGATCGCCATCACGCTATTTTCATTCAACAAGTTCCTCTTGTTTTTTAATAAGAGGAATTTAGCGGTTGATTGCTTCTATCCGCTTCTTGTAGTGTTTTCTAATAATAATTGATTTTGGTTTTGTAAATAACTTTTGCACATTTCAAGTCTAATTCTCTTTCTTCTTATATTCTAATCAACTAAAATGAATTTAGTTTGTCATAAACTAAAAACGGATCGTACATCTAGCAAGATTTGTTAAATAAGTTGGACTTGCTTGACCAGCTCTAACAGAGAAGCAGCTGAGTCTTGAAGATAGTTTTTCCTGGTGTCAATAGAAATTAGAGTTTTGTTTTGTCCGAGTGCATTTACCAGCAAAATACCATCGTCTTCTGAAAGTTCGTTGCTTGATATATCTAGCGATACCAAGGAAGATTTATCTCTCAAAATATCTGCGAGGCATTGGACTGAGGCGGATCTCAAGGAATTGCTACTGAGATTAAGGTTAGCCAATGTTTCGTTGTGAACGAGTCCTGTAAGAAGCAATCTTCCGCCTTCGTCCGTGAGTCGGTTGAGTCTCAAATTCAGGTTAATGAGGCTACAGTTGTTCTTCAAAGCGCGACCTAGATATCTGCCACCTTCAGCATGAATCTGGTTATCACAAAGATTCAACGTGGTTATAATGGATTTGGATCCCAGCAATTTGGCAATCAATCTAGCCCCGTGGTTGGTAATCTTATTATGGGACAAATCCAAATAGGTTATGGTGTTGTTTGATACAAGACCTGTAAGTATCATTCGAAGCGTATCATCATCGATCAAATTACATGGTAGGCTCAGTGACGTCAGTGTGTTGGAGGTTCTAAGAGCTGCTGCGAGGCTGGTCGCATCGCTCATACGCATTCCAAAGTACGACCTTTTATACAACATTCCTAGGTGCTTAACTCCATACGTCAGATAAAACCTTGACAAGTTGGGAAGACTCTCGAAAATGATAGCGAGGTCTAAATGTGACATAAGCTGTTCGAGTTTCAAATGGAAAACATAATCCTGCCCAGCCGCAAGATAGGCAGATACGGTATCCATGTTGATTTCTTCGTCGTCTGATTTCTTCTCTTCTGTTCCACTGTATGATTCTAAGATTTCTTGGATCTTGCATTCAAAGTATAATTGCTTCCAAGTCATTCCATGCATGTGGAGCTCCATGTTTTTCCATTCTTCAGCGACGGCCTTTCTTTTCCAATAGTTTTCATCAAACACATTGGAAGACGCCACATTGATATCTATATCTACTGAGAGCATTGATGACAATTGTCGCACTTGGGATTCATCAAGACAAGCTATGCTGGGAAACTCTTCAAAGTGTTCTGCGAGTGTCTCGATGCAAAGGTCCTTTAAGTCCTTCACTTTCAGAAGGCTGCGTTCCTTCGCTCTTCTCTCTTCGCCCTTTGATCCACCCACTTGCTTTCCTGCGAACTTTTCAAGCTCGTGTGACACTGCCAGCAACCCAGTGGAGCTACCTAGCATCTTCAACGGATCTTTCGTAGTATGTTGTTCCGAAGGTAGACCCTGGTATTTCTTATTGGTGATGGTTGTTGCCAAGGAGCAGCGAAATGAAGAATGTACTGTGTATGTGGGTAACCTCGATAGTAAGGTAGATGAAGCTTTATTAAACGAGCTTTTCACCCAAGCAGGTCCTGTTGAAAGCGTGTTCTTACCACGGGATAAAGTGACAGGTGTGCACCACCAATATGGTTTTGTTGAGTTCAAATCCGCGATTGATGCTGAATACGCTGCAAAGATAATGAACATGATTAAATTATTTGGCTCCAGTATACGAGTCAATAAACGAGGGGATAATCAACGAATGCAGAATGAAATGGGGGTCGGCGCGAATTTGTTTATTGGCAATTTGGACGAAATGGTGGACGATAAAATGCTACACGATACTTTTTCAGCTTT
>Ga0105055_10012930_pt1 | contig 10079 bp, 12 predicted proteins | sample BON03_FD_78090 | JGI IMG/M metagenome (GOLD analysis project Ga0105055, IMG submission 78090) | Freshwater microbial communities from Lake Bonney liftoff mats and glacier meltwater in Antarctica - BON-03 | ecosystem: Environmental > Aquatic > Freshwater > Ice > Glacier meltwater | place: Lake... | reverse complement strand
TATGCATATATATATGGATGTGTATATGTGTGTATGTGTATGTATATGTGTATATATATATATATGTATGTATATGTATGTGTGTATATATAAATATATGTCTCTATATCGCATGTATGTGCAGTTTGTTTCATTTAGCATTGGGGATTGAGGATGGCGGGTTTCAACTATAGAGATCTTGTTGCTTGGCGTGGGGTTATTTTTGACAGAAGGAAAGATAGGGGTGTTGTCTGTGTCTTCTGTATTTTTAACACGGGTGGGAGTGTATGTGGGTGTGTGTGTGTGTATACGCACGCACACACACACACTGCACAGATGAAGTGCTTGGATGTGACCCCAGGAGTCGGGATGAGACACCTGAAGGGCCCAAACAATCCAGATGGACTAAATCTCGGCATACATATATTCGTATATGTGTACAAGTTACACATGTGTATATGTATAGTAAGAGGCGGGATGAGATCTTGGACTAACTGCTTTTTTCTTTTAACATGTCTTTTCTTTTGAGAAAAGTAGAAGATGTGACGACAATCAGCAAACCGCAATCACTCACTTCGGTGAGAATAAAAGACTGCACCTTGAGAGTTCCAAACAATACTATTACATTATTTCTTTCTGAGCAATAATTAAAGCAATCTTAACTGAAGTTAAGATTGCTTTTATTAACAACTGATTGGGCAGGCCCGGTACCATGATATAGTCACATTTTTCGGGGTACAAAACGCGACTCGGGCAGCGAGTCGCGTGGTGATCTGCTTCATCAATGATGTCACAAGTCAGTGGGCGGAACAATTCAAAAATGTCCACGATCTCGCTCTCGCTTTCGCCACACGAGTCAGCTGCGTCATACAGCCGTTTCAAAGCCTGCAGGCTCCCATCCATGATAAGTTGCGCCATGCGCGCATTGTGCATGCAACGGAACCAGTTCTAAAAACTGGTAAAGTCATCCAAGGCGCCAAAAACTATGCTGGGATACGCCGTATTGGCGAGGGTTGGGTGGATCAAGTGCATGATAATGTGTTGCCAAAGTTTCTTGGCCTGCGCACAATTTGACACTTAGCTGGTTGCCTCCCAAGTTTTGCTGCCGCGCGCTTACACCTCGGTTTGCATACAATTCACAATATGTTACAAGTCGGATGTGGATACATACATTTACTTCATGTAGGTGTCAATTCTGATCAAATGAACATACAAATTTAAAATCTTATCAAGTGCGGGGGTTCCAAAGTGCGTCGACCACACAATTACATGTACGCATGTGTGTACTCAAAGCGGTGGACCAGGTGGCCACCCAACTTCAAATGGAAGCCCCCCTCTTTCCTTGCCCCAGGTGGCCACGTGTGTGGCTGATTGCATCGGTGGCCAAATGTCCTTTGTCGGGACTTTGTACATTTTGGCAAAGCGTACCACCTGTACGTCCTTCAGATCAAGTGCAATCTGCCAATTGATGGCATCTTCTGCAATGCCAGATTTCTCTTCCCTTTTCACTGTGTCGATGACAGCCGTGTAATACATGACACTCGGTTGCTTTGTGATCACCACCACGAATGCGTCAAAGGGGTCTGTAAACGCACCTGGATTTTCCAACCAAGTCTTTTTCAAAACTGGCAGTCGGCCCTTTTTATAAACCTTGTGTGTGTGAGCATCATCGAGTGTCGACTTTCGCAACTCTGGTTTTGCCAAGGCTCCGCCACCTGCCGATGAGGCTTGAGCTGCTTCGCCAACCCATTGCGCATCACGCCTTTTTCCCAATGCTTCGACGCGTCGACGCTCTTTTTGGCCAGCTATAGTGTTGTCCACATCCTTGCCCACCTGAACAGGCAAGAGGTTGGCGCTTTGCTTCGCCAAGAACTTGGCACTTTGCTCCCCCGGTGTAGGCACCAGTGTGGGACTGGGCTGCACATCGGTGTCTGTCGATGCAGCATTCTGCAGGCCCGAGGGTGACATCAAGTACTGCTTGGTGCGCGCCATCAGAGTTGTGGCAATGCCAGCTCGCGCCTGTTTAGTTTCGAAAAAAGTTGCAGTGTGCTGGTTGAACTAGTCAATCCGCCACAGACACTCTTGCTTCTGTGACACTGCCCCGCATTCAGACATCTCCCCCAGCGAACTGCCCGCTGCACCTTGGGCCTGCTTGGTTTTGGCGTACTTCTTCCAACTCCCCGTGACGCGACCATGACACGCGGCGCTCCGTATGATCAAGTCGACCCAGCTCAGTACGGAGGGGCCCAACACCATGATTTGGCATTCCACCATCTGCTTGTCGTGCAGTGACACGCAGGCATCATATCGCTGCTCCAAAATTCACACCAACACCAACAATCAGATGCACACAGACAGCCGCCACACACAACACTTGACGAAGCTTATAGACTTTGAATGCATGATTACTACTGCATACAAGCAACGGGCCCAATACAATCATTAACAAAAACTCACGATATCGTCGAAAAATGTGTTGGCCGTGCGCTTCTTCTCCAGATCGCACATTTCTTCGTAGGTGGACGTCAACAATTTACGTATTCAGTAACGTACTGCAGGCTTCACTCCGGCAATTTCCTCCACTTGCACCAGTGCTTCAAGCGGCCCAAGCACAGTCGGCCATACCTTGCGTAAAGTCAGCTGGGTCAACACTAGAGCGAATAGGCTCCCGAAAAGGCTGCCTTCTTGACGGCGCTTCAACTCGGTGGGCTGAATGAAGGCTTCGGCGGTGCCATTCTCGATATCCTGCTTTGCGTCCTCCTCCGTGTAGGACAGGCAATCATCACGGTTGATCCATAAATACACGCCGTCTTCGAAAAACTGTCGGATAGCCGGCGTCATCTGCCTGTTAGGTCCAGGCAACTTGCGGCGATGAATACAGATGACCCGCCGCGCCTTCAAACACGCACTCCCTCTCACCACACTTCAATGCAAGTATCACATCATCAGTGGCAGGAGCACACAGAATGTCGAGGACAATCTTAGGTATGCCTGCCTCTGCCAAGTTGAAATTGGTTCTGGAACGCATGGACAGGCGCTTCATGAGGATGACTTCCGTCAGCACAAGTCCATTCACAGAACCACGCGCCGTTGTGTGGCGCAAACCAGTGCCTCCTATGTGCGTCTTGGCATCACCAGCCAGAGCGGTGCCGGTCCGGGTGGATGATGACGGGTCAGACCTGATGTTACCTCTCCAGAATCAGTAATGTGTTGTGGACAAGTCAATGTATTATGTCTGTTAAGTACAATTGAGTAATTATTATGTCGCTAATAATTATGATTATGTTGGTTAGAGTCTTCAACGACATAATGATGTTGAACATGTGCTTAAACGACATAATAATGTCATGTGATCATTAGGGCGCGCGGCGGCGGGACATGTCGCAAACACACCGATCCTGTGTGAGTGCGCACCTGAGAAACAATGGACCCCGCTTCACACCGTGACACAGACACACACACTCATTACACAAGACCGTCCACTCAGGCATGCAACAAGAAGGTGCTGTGGAGTTGGGTGGGACATGATACCAGCCCAGTTTGCTGTCCACGCACGTCAACTCGTGCAACAATATGACATGCTCCATACTGGCTCCTCCCAGAAGCCCGCTGTGGAACATAGCAGAGATAACTGCAGGCGCCAGCACATTTCGGTTGTGCTTGGGCCTGACCCCTTCAATCTCAGGCTGCTGCCAGTACTTCGTATCTGTGTAGTGTGCACGGATTCAAACGGGCTCAATCTCGGGATGATTTGGTCGTAGCGGACCTGGCGTTGCGACAACAACCCTGGGTGGCCATATATTGCAAAACTCCGCCAAACCCCTTGGACAAACAGGCGACCAGGGAGCATGCGGAAAACATGCAAAAAGTGAAGGAATGTCTGCAAAGTAAGCATGGCTTTGAATCTCAGGAACAGTGCCAGTGGGCGCTCCTACCTCCTACTGACGTAGACGGGTTCGTGAGTGGCAAAAATTTGGCCATTGCGAGGGTGGGAGGCACGTCAGATGTGCGTAAAGTGGAGAAGCAACGACTCAACGCATTGTCGTTCGACCAGGCACAGGCGAAATATTTAGAGATCACAGGGCTGCTGGCAACAGACAAATTGAGATTTACAAATCAGCATCACAATAGAGGAATGTGGGTCACAAAAGCACAATGCATTGACGCTACCATGGATTGTATGGAGAAGAGTGAGGTATTCAACACACGATATGAAAAATGGTTCGACGCAGCAGCAAATGTGTTACAGAATGATGGGTCGAACGAAGTGTGCGACCTGAAACAAATATGTACACTCAAAGGGGCAGCCCGAAAATATCTGACTGCTGTCACAGATGTGACTTGGATGATCTTGAATTATGCAGTCGGACTCGACATGATGGGACCCAATCGAATACCCAGGGTGTGTGCCCTTGTAAATTGCCTGTTGACAGTCTTCCTCTACAACTACTCGCCAAGTCGCCAAAACTCATGTCAGACTTGAGTAAACAGTCTTGTCGAAACTTCCCGAGTGCGGTCACAGGGTAGACAAATGAACATGTTATGGTGTAATGAATATTTTTATCACAAACAAATCGCCCCCTGAATACCACCTGTAACCGTGACATTGGGCGTGTAGAATTGAATCTGAAAAAGTGAAAACACCATGACATTGGTTGGAGTAGACCGTATTTGTGAGTAGTGTACGACATGAAAATGTGAAAGACTGGTGCAGAGAAATGGTGTTTTGAATCAAGTGGTGAGATGCGACACTGGAAATGATGATCGCCTGAGAGATGAAGAATCTACAATGAGAATATCATACTATGTGTTATGTTGTTGAATTTATTGAATGATATCATATATTCACACATTGTAATATTATTGTGCTGTTCAAAAACACGACGACACATAAATAACATTAACAATTTATTATTATGTCGAATAAGAAATTAAACGGCATAATCTTCAAAATTTGTGAAATGAAAATGACATACCATTTTTGAAAGTATAATTATGTCGTTTAAGAATTTAATATGTATTATTATGTCGTTTAAAATTCAACGACATAATATTACACATTTAATTTCCTGATGCATGTAAATATATTGATTGATGTTGCTTTTATTATTTCGCAAAAAACAGTCCAGTAGCTTTGCTGGAAGCTCCATGTGCTCGAATATATGTTTTTCAGACGTGATGAGATCTGGACTTACTGCTTTTGTTGTTGAAAATATTTTTCATTTCGAACAAGCAAAGCAAAAAATGTGATTGTCAAACACCAATAACTCAATTTGATTCTCAAATCTAAAATAGATTCGAGCAAATAGAGCTTCCAGCAAAGCTACTAGACTATTTCTTATGGAGTAATAAAAGCAACATCAATCAATCATGAGAATAGTGATTTGATTTCATGATTTGTGTGATTAGTTATTGGTTCCATCATCACTTGCATTGTGCCAATGACCCAAGAGGGATGGTTGCACTGGTTGCACTTTGGTGTCAAACCATGGTTGCGCTGTGGTGTCAAAACAGTACAATGTCATGTTGCCGCGACGGTCTGCACGAAAAGCTTCTTGGAATCCAGCAGGTGTCGAACCCATCCACTAGAAACCAGCGGATATCGACCCCGGCACACTCAAATGGGTGAAAATCGGAAAGTACTTTAGTTCAGAGTGAATGGTACACAGCAAAAAAGAAAGTAAACAGGGTCTTTCCTCTTCATGTCACCAAGTTTTGCAAACTCATTGGATGTCACGTCATCAAGTTTTCGATTTTCTGATAAATTTATTTTCAATGTCCGACACCAACAATCCGTGCAGGAAAAATGTAGGTTCCAACGAGCGTTTCTCAGCAAATTTGAATTTGCACCAAGTCCCTTTTTATTTGTGCTGAAAATCTTTGTTTATACCGTGCCGACTGGCACTGTACTAATTACAATTGCATTGGGGCGCGCGGCGGCGAGGAGCACCGCGCCAAAGCTGCCACGCGCCATCAGGGCAGGACCAAAGCAGGGCGCAAAAAAATGGGGGGTAAACTCCCGGAATCGACCAGATAAACTCCCGGATGACCACCACCAATTTCCCTCCCCCCCTCGCTTGGACCTACCCTGATGGCGTGCGGCAGCGTCGGCGCCCCGCCACCGCGCGCCCTGGATTTTGATTGTTTCACAGGCTGTTTTATTCTTTGTTTGAAAAACGGGAGAACAACCAAAAGAACGCTCTACTAACGCAGAAAAAGTTGAAAAAGGGTAAACACCCCCGTAGAAACTCTGGTCCGACTCCTGTGGCACGCGGTTGGCTCCGCGCGCGCCCAATTACCATTTGCCCTCTTGATGAGGTTATCCCTTTAATAAACACACTCTCTCTCTGTCTCTCTCTCTTTTGACCCTCTTGTCGGTGCAAGATAAATACTTGGTAAACAGACACATTTGACCATCCAAACATGCATCCGTGGCGGAGGGCTTTAGTACGCCTCGCCGCTGCGCACCCAATCTATCATACCAAAATTATGACAACTTGTCGTGTTCTGTACCTGTCGCCTTCTCTCGAAAGGTCTCAAATTTGGTAAGAGTTTTGCCCTATGGTTTAATGACTACCGCTGTAACTTACACACACAACCTGTCACTGTGACACACTCAGACACATACACACGCTCATACTCACACTCACACTCACACGCCTCTCACTCTCATGACCTAATTGGGCATCAGAAAAATATATTAATATACAACACAGTGATTTCACGTTGATCACTTTAGCAATTTCAAGAGGTCACAAATCGCATCTTGAATATCATTTCTGACATGTATTAAATAATAATTTTCTCACATATATTGTGGTTACAGGGATTTCTAAAATCACAATTGTGATTTCATAGCAGAGATTTTACAGGGATTTCTAAAATCACTATTGTGATTTCATAGCAGAAAAATTTCTGACGTGTATCGAATAGTCACTATAGTGATACTATGTTGGGTCCCGCGAGGTAAAATCCAACTGCTCCTACTTCCATGCTACCTTGCCTCACAAGTTTGTTTGCGAGGTAAGAGACACTCACTTTTACAAGCTTACACACACACCCTCTCACACACACTTAGACACATAAACTCACGCTTACAAACTCACACTCACACACTCACACTCACATTCACACGTCTATTTAACTGGAGATGGCGAAATCTGACTGTTCTAACAGCCATGTCATCTCGCCTCACACGAGATTGTTTGTGAGGCACACTGCCGCGCACCCCGGGCCCATGTTACCGAGATGTTTGAAACCACCAGAGTGATTTGTTCATGATTTTGCTTAAAACAGTGATTTGTCCGTATGATAAATGTTGACTGAGATGGTGATCACCGTACTACTGACCTTTCGCAGGGAAAAATCTTGGACTCTTTGCAACACATGATACTTTCAGGAGGGATCCGCGCCAAGAGATGTGAATGTCGATCGTTGATGCAATGTTGGGAACCGCCGGAACGGACACCGAGGACTTCTGCTGAGAAAGAAAATATAAGCTAGGTCAAAGTATAGACTAGGAAGGGAGGCATCTAAATTGGCCATGTCTTACAAAATGGCCACTTCCTTACTACACGTTTGGTACTAAGATTACTGGACGTGTCGCAGCAGATTGACCCATACTTGGACAAGCTCGACAAATACACTGATAACCAGCTCAAAAAGATTGTGCATGTGTTCATTTACAGCCGATCCAAGGACATGGGATTGAAGGAGTACATTGACATGCACAACGCTGACCGCGAGATGTACATTATCCAGGACCACTTCAACGCTGTCCTGTTCTAGCAGGGCAACACAATTCACGAAGTGCGCAAACTCAATGTAAGAATGCATGTTGTCACGCTGTTTTGACGCACGCTGCACAGGGCACCGCCGCGCGCCTAACCTTGGCAATTCTTTTGTTTTGATCTCAACTGTAATTTGCTCTTATGAAGCCATCATACTGATTTCGTTGTGAAATTTCACGTAATAGTAATGTGTGTGGCCAAAACACATCATATAGTGATGTTAAATTCGTAAACAGTAATATGTTGATCCATATTGACAATATACTAATGTGTTCTTTTAAACATACAAAATAGTATATATATATGATGTCCAAAACCTACAATATAGTTATGACAAAAAACATATACAGTATTCTGTGTAGCTGTATAGACAATGTAGTGATGGAGGGGTTTGAATATAATGATTAGTGATGTATCTGACAAGGTAACCTTACCAACAGATGTCCGTCAAGAGACTACACGCAGTTGTGCACATGCGCTAAAAAGTCAACAGTGGAAAATCTGCTCAAAATTTCAACCATCTTCAAGGGCCTGACAGACGGTGAGACTGACATGTGGCCACAGATCAACTATGTGTTGAGTCTTGACTCGTGAACTCTACGCCGACAAACTACCAACAAATGAGTGCACTCCCGCAATGGATCTTGGACACGAACAACAAATCATTTTCGTATGTGCAATGTGATATGTTTGTCTAATCGACACGCGCTCGTATTTAAAATTTGGGTTTTTTCGTGACACGAAAGGGCTACTGCGTGACTATTTGACGTTGAAGCGGGGGCTACTGCGTGACTATTTCACGTAGGAGCGTAGACTGACTGTAGACTAGCAAAACAAGTGTCGTGTTTGAAAAGCAAACCTAACCTGATTTACAAAAGTGTGACACCTCACGGCCCGGCAGTGGTACTAAGTAAGCACATCTATAATGTACTGTGTATACGTATTGAAGTAAAACACACGTCAAATACACGCTGTTGAAACAGCAGAATCACTAGTCGCCAAGTCACAGCAAGGGGAGTACTATGGGTGTGTTGCTTTGTTTTATTAAACCGATATTGGGGAATCGTTACGGTCCCGGGGTCATTCCTTGCCGCACCTGTAGGGCAGAATAAAAAAAAGATCATTTTTTTCCCGGTTTTTGAATCCTACTGTAATGGCCTTTTTCTGTTTTTTTTATTAAATCCACACAGCTCTCGCGCCTGTTACAGCAGGAAACTTTTGGTTTTTGGTTTGTTATGCCGCCACAGCTCTCAAATGTGACCAACGTGTCTCTCCTTCGGGTTTTCTTTTTTCTTCTTCTTTTTTCTTTTCAAAAGAACAAGTGTTGCTTTGCTTAAATTGTGGGAGGTGGAGGATTACACAGACCTTGGGACCCCGTGCCCGAGAAATCTTACCATCACTTAGGACTCTCACCAATGAGGCCGAACGAACTTTGGACCTGCCAAGACGACGGAGTCGCCAGGGCACAAGCCCCTGGTTGTCAACGGAATAGTTGTGGGTCCATTCGAAGAGGAAGAGGAGGGGACCGGTATAACCAGTGACGTAGTTAAGGTGGAGGGTGAGGATCCGGCCACCCCAGGTCCCCTGCCTTAAGGAATGACCCTGGGACCATAATGATTCCCCAATATTGGTTTAATAAAACAAAGCAACGCACGCACCAATCGCACTTTGATCGGCCACGCATTGCTCGCAGCAACACGGTGCCTTGCATTGAGCGCGTGCTTTGTCCTCTTTGTCTGGTGTGTTTGTGTTATCACGGTCAGTGTGTTGTCTACGGCGCCGCTGCGGCGCCCGCAACGCCTGTCGCTACGCTGGAAACGCACGCCCTGGTGCCGCTGCATCCGTTGGAGCATGCAGCTGGCTGCGTGCGTCAGAGTTCACTGCACATGTGCGCGTTTTGTTGGCATGTTTGTGCATGCGATTTTGTCCGGCCTACTGACAGGGTGATCAAGCACAAAGTGTTTTACGCGTGTGTTTTTGGTCCTTGCTTTTTGTATGCATTGGTCTATTTTGTATCAGGGTTGACATGTTGGTTGGGACAAACAAGCAAACCCCATCTCTTCTTTGCCACGTCGTGGGTTTTTGTATGCACGCACGCGCACACACTGGGTCACGATCGCATGTGACCTTTTTCCATGGTAAAAGGGTGGAAGAGTGCTACACCTCAGACAGTGCTCGCGCATCAGCGACGAATGCTCTGGTCGGCCCCGACACACCTCGATGTGGCATCGCTGGTAAGCCAAATCACGACACCGTAATGCCCGCTCACGCCCTTGTTTACCAACTTGTGTTGCCCTGTGCAACTATCCT
>Ga0105055_10012925_pt1 | contig 10083 bp, 14 predicted proteins | sample BON03_FD_78090 | JGI IMG/M metagenome (GOLD analysis project Ga0105055, IMG submission 78090) | Freshwater microbial communities from Lake Bonney liftoff mats and glacier meltwater in Antarctica - BON-03 | ecosystem: Environmental > Aquatic > Freshwater > Ice > Glacier meltwater | place: Lake... | reverse complement strand
TACACACACATACAACCACATACACTCCCACCAGGGACGAAAATAGAGAAGACACAGAAGGGATAGAAGTATGACCAAGCTACCCAAGGTCCGAGTCTCTACAATCAGTATGGATAGGTAGAGCGAGCAATCTGTGGGACAGATACGGATTCACTATTCAAAACCTACTGCAGAAATTCTTAGTAGCACTCACTGAGCTCCATGGACACGGGCAAGAATGTGGACATTGTAAGGCCATGAGGTCTTTGAAAATGCTTAAGGACATGGTGGACGGCACCGTGACTGCCCACCGCTACCACCAGGCATGAGGATCAAAAACAAAGGAGTGCTGAGGGTGGAAGTGCCATCGATGCAAGATCTTCAGCAGTGGCCTGAGCAATCGCAATCATCTGAAGATCACAAGCAAGTGATGCTTGAAACGTTTGAGGCAGCACCGCAGTGGCTAGCCAAGTGAAGAGTAAACGTCAAATGGAAGTCACTATCAGTATCAAGTGATATGGAACGCAAAAGCTCAATTTGTTTGCGAGTGCGGCAAATAAATGTGAGCCCAGCAGTATCACCTTTGAGTGACATATGGACGGTGGTACACAGCCTGTTTCAGCTTACAAATTCAATCCAGAATCAACATCAAACATAATTTTATTACTACTGAACATAAACAATGAATAAATAGAAACATGACCAAAATGAAAATAAATTGTAACCGTAATCAACATAATTATCATGCTTAACATAAACAATGGTTCCAAATCCAAACTTAATCAACTATGAGGCATTTGTGTTTTTTTCTATTCTTCATTTGTTTGTATGTCTGCGTATGTGAATGTCTACTTCAAAACAATATGCGAATATATACGTCAAATCAATATTCATAGGTCCGAGGTCCATTGCGGGAGTGCCTTTGAGCCAGGCGGCTTCGGCCTACCTTGTTACTGCACACCACCTGTGTGCATTCCTGCTGTACTTGAGTGCTAACTGTGCGGCGACTTTCACAAAAAAAAAAACATAGTCCACACCTGCGACCATTTGTGGAAGGAGACATTCAGTTTTAATCCGAGACGATGTAAAAGTAGCTTAGTTGGGCAGAGCGCGGGACTGTCGGTCCCGAGGTCGCCGGTTTGATTCCGGCAAAAACTCCAAAAAACGAGAACTCAAGATTTTAGATTTGAGCACATAGAGCTTCGAGCAAAGCTACTAGACTATTTCTTACGAAGTAATAAAAGCAACATTAATCAAGTCAGCTACACAGAACAGGATGACAGCTTACAAGCCATCCTTACATTGAGGAAAAGGAAAACTTTTCAAATGTCGAAATCAGTCTAAATCAGATCACGGGCTTGATTTTGGCTTTCTTCATATGAAACATGTCATCAATAACTAATTAGAAGATGTTCTCTTACAATGGGTGTCTGTACAGTGTCTCGTGATACTCGGTGGCATGAAGGACCGCTGAATTCCGAGCGATACCGAGGGCAGCCACATCCTGGTTGCCAAGCAATCAACGGGGCGTGTCTGTGAAGAAGCCCTAATGCACCTTCAGGGGCACGTCAGCGAACAAGTCGTGCCGCGATGTCAGCCCAGGTGAGAACATTACAGTGCACATGCTGTGCACTACTGCACATGGAGGGGAACTTGAACAACACGACATGGAGGCGACGCGTGCAAGAACAGCCAGAAAGCTGTCATTCGCAAAACGCAATCTCCGTCTACGGCCTCATGGATGTCCGTGCGAGGCGGAGCTGTTGTTGAATGGGTGAGGTGAGACCGCCGTCGACACATTCTGTTGTGAATGCTGAACTGGCAGAAGCGAGCGGCAAAACAGGCCAAACAAATTTCTTGTTGAAGTATTGTGCAAACGTTGGGGAGCATCATCACTGGTGCATAGCAGCGGTCCTACCTTCGCGTGGAGACAATCAACGCAACCTGGCTAACCAAGTGAAGACAAGTGCTAGCCCGTGGCTAGCGAACTTGAACATGTCATAGCTAAGAGTTCGTAAACTTGACTAAATCGGGCAGCAACAAATGTTTGTGACAAACCCCGTTCATGACAAGGTCACTTCTGACATAAACACACCTTTAACGACAATGCGACGGAGACTGCCCAAGGGGATAGGTAGACTTTGATGCTGTAGGAGGTTCTGAATGTCTCCTTGATTCAACACAATCAAACCACTTCCTGAGACCTGCATCCCCCTCAAACCCTCCTACCCCCTTCCCAACAAACACCAGAACAGCTCGCAGACTGTGGACAGGCACAGTTTAAGTGTCCCAACACTAATTTAGATTCAGAATGCACAACTCCAAAGAAGGCTCTGCGCAGCCTCACAATGGCCCCTTGCATAGTTGTAGAAAGATTACAGGGAAGGCAGCAATACAGCAAAGTCTCAGTAAGCGAGCATGCAGGAGGCCCAGTCTGATGATGCATCATGCGGTTGTTCACAAAAAAATAAAGACATTTAAACTCACCTATCACATGAACAAGACAATCCGCACGATCACGACGATTACAATTATAGTAGAATTGTTAGGGAGAGGGACAGGTAGGTGATACCAAAGATGTGGAGGGTGGAACAAGAACACGATGTCGTCGAAATATTCTATTACGCGCGGGTTTGACAACAGGAGGGGACGGCGTAAAACACGAGTGGTGAACCCAGTTATGGGCCAGGCTGGTTGTGCAGGCCGGGAGCCAGACTGTCAGGCGCGCGGTAAGCGGAGTAATCTTATATATCCCCTGAGCCGCCGCGCGCCATAGGGGTCAGACTAGAGTCCCCACGGATTTATATATACCATTTTTTCTCGCCTTGATTTTAGCGAGACCTTTTCTCATCTACTTTTCTGCAGAATTTTTGAGATCGGACGTCTCCTTGTTCTGAGATCGGACAAGGAAGGAAGTCTGATCTCAGATTGAGGAGACGTCCGATCTCAAAAACGCTGGAAAAGGGGCCCGATCACTGCAGAAAGGTGGAACATGAAGTCCGATCTCCAAAAATCGTGTAAAAAAAATGGATTTCAGATCTCAGAAAAACGATCTCAGGAAAAACTTTAAAATCGATGTCCGATCTCAGAAAATGGGGAGAAAATTGATGTCCAATAAAATGAAAAGAATCCAAAAAAAACTGCAGAAACTCTGGTCCGACTCCTGTGGCGTGCGGCGGCTCCAGGGCTAAAGCCCCTGCGCTTGCCGTGCGCCCAAGCCTGTGGGAACATGGGTGGGAGTTAGCGCTCGCATACATGATTTGAATTCGCTTGGAGACAGGGTCAAGGAGGGTCGCAGATGTGAACGCAGGCACTCGGGAACAGGGGAGGGAATTAGCGCTCGCACACATGTGGTGAATTCACATGGCAACAGGGTCGAGCAGGGTCGCAGAAGCGATCGCAGGCACAGCGCAGATTCCAATCAGGAGGAAAGAAGGAACCTGGGAGAGTCGGGTCCATGAGAATGGGGTTTGTTACACCGACGTTGTACAGTGGGGAACGACCTGGGTACATATCAAGGTACAGCGAAAATATACAGAGGTGTGTGTGTGTGTGTGTTGCTTTGTTCAATTATACCGATATTGGGGAATCATTAAGGTCCCGGTGTCATTCCTCTTCAGGGGACCTGGGGTTGCCGGATACTCACCCTCCACCTTAACTACGTCGCTGGCTACACCAGTCCCCTCCTCTTCCTCTTCGAACGGACCCACAACTACTACGTTGAACGGACCCACAACTACTACGTTGATAACCAGGGGCTTGTGCCCTGGCAGCTCCGTCGTGTGGGCAGGTCCAAAGTTCGTCTGGCCTCATTGGTGAGAGTCCTGAGTGATGGTAAGATTTCTTGGGCACGGTGGTCCCAAGGTCTGTCAAATCCTCCACCTTCCACAACTTAAGCAAAGCAACACTTTTTTTGTTGAGAAAAAAATGAAAAAAAAAAAAGATAACCCGAAGGAGAGACACCCGCGTTGCTCGCATTCAGAGCTACTGAACCGGGATACTGACGAATTTATACTTCTCTGGGAGTTCAGATCATGTCCTTGCAGACGCCAGGATCAGGATTGGGTGTGAGTCTCGCTCCGGAGGGGTGGACAAATAGGTTGTAAGCCAAGTCAAGTCAGAGCGATAAGTGATGGGCTCAGTTGCCCACCAAATCACCCTAGGTCGCCACCTTATAGGGATTTTGATGCCTCGTATAAAACAAGCCGGCTTCGTGCTCGAAAGAGACTAACACCGACTTGAGGTCTGATTGTTTGCTCAGTCCCCAGTCCTCCAGGATGTCTCCGAGCGCCTTCAGGTTTTTGGGTTGGACAAGCGAGCAGCAGCGGCAGATGAGGCAAGCGGCGGCAATGCAGCAGAAGACAACAGTGTGGAGGCAGGATGGCTGGGCAAAGGCTGTGGCGCACACGGCGTGCGTGCACTCCAACTGTTGCACAGGGCAACACAAGGTGGCAAACAAGGGCGCGCGCGGGCGGCGTGGTGTCGTGATTTGGCTTACCAGCGGTGCCACCTCGATGTGTGTCGGGGCCGATCAGGAGCACTCATCTCTGATGGGCGCGCACTGTCTAGATTGAAGCACTCTTCCGACCTTTCACTATGGAAAAAGGTCACATGCGCTCATAACCCAGTGGTGGCGGCGCTCGGGACTCCCGTTCACGTTTTCATCGCGCGGGACTCCCAATGAAAACGTGAAAACTTGTAAGTTACGGGGACTCAGTGAAAACTTGAAAGTGAGAGATTTTCATGGCAGCAAATGGGAGTCCCGTGCGCCGTCACCTCTGCATATTTTCGCTCTACCTCGGTATGTACTGACAGTGTGTTGCTTTGTTGTGGGGCCCCTCTAGACATTTGGGGAGCTCAACAGCTGCGAACTGGGTGTCTTTCGATCTTAATGTTTCTTGCTCCTCTTGCTGAGGTTACTCCTTAATAAACACTCTTAAATTAATTTTTTTTTTTATAGTGACCGAGATCGTTCCTGACTGTACGACCTCGGTATAACAAACCCTATTCTCATGGAACGCGGCCGGACTCTGCGACCAAAAATTGGGGGGACAATGGCGAAATATCGCCTTGGTACGGCCGTTAACGTTGACGTGCTGGGATGGACTTCAGACCGAATCTAATTGCGATGTTGCAGGTGTTTACACCTGCAGGGAGCGTGGTGCCGCTTACGAGCAAGATTGTTCATGTTGGTGATGACTTGGAGGCGGACGAATGTGAGTGGAGGAGGATGGGGAAGCAACAGAGAGAGCGGGAGGCGACTGCGAGAGTGGCCATGTCCTGGGAAGAAAAAGAGACAGAGTGGGATAAAGTAAGAGAATGCAGGGAGAGGGAGTGGGATCGGGAAAGAGAGGAAGCAGAACGAAGGGGATGCGAAGGTACAGATTGGAACGAAATTGAGAAGAAAAGGGACCAAGCAAAAGAAGCAAGTGAAAGGAAATGTCATTTTGTGAGGAAAAGCTGGCAAGAGAGGGAAAAAACGAACGAAGAAGCAAAGGAGGCGCGCGAGTATGAAGGGAGTGACTGCACGCAGATGAAGAGGAAGAGGGAGGAAAGAGCCTCGGAGAAAGAATGCGGAGGCTGGCAGAGAGAAAGGGAACTCCAAAGGGACGTTGTGAAGGAAAACAGGTGAGTCCTGTCAATGCTGCGTCAGGTAAACAAGGAGATGCATAATGTAACTTGGTGAAAAAGAGTCTGACACAAATGTCAATGCTCATGTACAGGCAGCAGCAAAGTGCAGGTTGGATTGAGATGGAGAGGATACGAGAGGAGAAAAAGGATGAGACGGAGCAAGAAAACTGGGAGAAGTCACGGGGTAAGTGTAAACCACATTTAAACATCTAGCGATTTATTGTATACGACGAGTAAGCATAGAACCGATGTATATCTTACTGCCCTCAGTGCCACAGTGCTTTCAGGAGAGCTAGAGATTGTGAACGAGACTGCGGAAAAAGATGGACCAACACAACACGAGGGAAAGAGCGAGGGAACACAACACGAGGCTGCGAAGCGTAAATGTGTTGCAGGTTTTAAGACACGCTGGGGATTGCAAGTTGTACTGCCTACATTGCATGTGCACCAGACTGCGTCGTGCAGGAATAAGGCCGAGGAAGAGGAAACAGGAAAAGAGGAAGAGCAGGAGGAAGAAGACTCTGAGGAGAAGGAAGAGAAAGAGGAAGAGAAAACGCAGGAATCTTTCCAAACTCGGGTCGAGACGGCGAATATGAGTAAAGGCGAAATGAGGACGAAAGAGGTGGCCAAGGGGGGGGGAGGGGGGGAAGGGGTAGGAGCCGCTAAGTACAGTGCGCTATGGGAAAAAAAGCTGGCTGATCTCATTGTCTTTCGAACCCTTCATGGCCACTGTTGTATCTCGAAAAGCGACGTTGATAAGGTACAGTGTGCGGGAAGCTTTATGTACTCGTACTGCTGATCAGGCTGATAGCTTGTTCCCTGAGAAATAATGTAGTGATCGCATTTAAAACCTTTTTTTCTCCACACACGCTTACTTGCATTTGCTGACTTGCATTGCGAACACGTGTACCAGTCGCTAGCGGCTTGGGTGAAAGAGCAACGAGCCCAAAAAACAAAGGGCAAACTATCAGAGATCCGCTGCTGCAAGCTCGATGAGGTAGCTAGCTGTGTGTCTTGTGGTGAAGTAGGTAGTGGTCTATTTCTAAGGCGAAGTTGGTTGTGGTGCGTGTGTTTGTGGTTGATGCCGTAGGTAGGTAGTGTGTTGCAGTGTGTTGCAGTGCGTTGCAATGTGTTGCAGTGCGTTGCAGTCTACATGTTAGTGTGTTCAGGGGCGTGTGTTTGTGGGTGATGCAGTGGGTATTGTGTGTGGTTCATGACACAAGGCAGGTACTATGATGGTGGATTGTGGCGTGCTTGTGAGGTAGGTTATGGTGTGTTTGTGCGGTGCAACACACTGCAACACACTGCAACACACTGCAGCGCACGTCATTTGGGATTACACTTGAGGACACAGCAACCATTTTAAGTATTGCAAGACATCTTCACATAGCGCACTACACCTTCTTTGTACACATTGTGACTCTTGGTCCTCTGAGCCTTGTTAACCAAACACTATTACGTGGAATTCTGCAGATCAAATTCACATGGGACGGCACCGATGCGCCGCAGGTCAGGAGTGCTGCCAGGTCTAAACTGAATCTCGAGATTTAGAGTGAAGAGGAGAAACGTGTTGTGAATTGTGACAGGATGTTTGGCAGAGAGGGAGTGGAGCACGGGAGAGACACTTTTCGAACTGACATCATACAATTTGTGGACAATTATCTCCTGGTATAGGGCAAAGGAGGTACTTACTTACAATGCGACAGATGGAGGCATGGGTGATGAATAGAATAGGAGTTACATAGCGGCTGGCCTAACTCAATCATTGATCGTATTCAAACAACAACTACTACTAAGTGGTTGAGGCGTCAGAGCCGTCTTCCAACAGAGAGAGAGATGATCTTGTTTATTGGAATAACAAAGGGATGTTCCGCACCAGATCGATTCGACCGAAGTCAAAACGCAACGAGCCTTTCGACTGATCTAGCAACATACCCAGTGTCCAGTCAGCACTTTGCAACACACGGCAACACACTGCAACAACTGCAACGAGCCTTTCGACTGATTTAGCAACATACCTGGTGTCCAAGCAGCACTCTGCAACACGAACCTTTTGACTGATCTAGCAATATATCCAGTGTCCAAAACATTGCAAAACACTGCAACACACTGCAACACACTGCAACATACCAGTTGTCCAAAAGACAGCAACACACTGCAACACACTGCAACAGATCATTCACGTTATGCACGCTCCCTGAGCCTCCCTCCTCACATCTCACTTACACTGAAATGCAGACGCACTGTTAAACACGTACGTGCTCTTTCTCTCTCTCGCGCGCGCGCGCTCTCCCTCTTTCTTTCTCTCTCCCACACACACACCCTCTCAGTGTCTCTCTCAGAGATCGTTAACCTCAACGTCCTCTCTCTTCACATGTCCCTCTCTCTCGTTCTCTCTTCCACACACACAAACTCTCAGTGTTTCTCTTTGAGATGATTGACCTCAACGTCCTCTCTCTTGACATGTCCCTGACATTGACATGTCCCTCTCTCTTTGTCTATCTCACACACACACTTTTTCTCTTCAAGTGTTTCTCTCAGAGGTCGTTGTCCTTAACGTCCTCTCCTTCCACATCTTTCTCTCTCTCTCTCTCCCCCTCTCTCTCTATCTCTTTCTCTCTCTCACGCACACACTAATCTCAACGTCCTCTCCTTTCACATCTCTCTTTCTCTGTCTGTCTGTCTGTCTCCCCCACACAGACACTCTCTACGTGTTTCTCTCAGAGGTCATTAACCTCAACATCCTCTCCTTCCACATCTGTCTCTCTCTCTCTCTCACAGACACTCTCTAAGTGTCTCTCTCTCTCCCTCTCTCACAGACACTTTCTAAGCGTTTCTCTCAGAGGTCATTAATTTCAACATCCTTTCCTTTCACATCTCTCTCTCTCTCTCTCTCTCCCTCCCGCACACAGACACTCTCCGAGTGTTTCTCTCAGAGGTCATTAACCTCAACGTCCTCTCCTTTCTGCAGCGCCTCCTGTTTCTGTGTGTGTGCGTGTGTGTGTGTGTGTGTGTGTGTGTGTGTGTGTGTGTGTGTGTGTGTGTGTGTGTGTATGCGTGTGCAAGTGTAAATTCGCGGAGAAATTGTATATGTGTGCAATACCGCACACACCTACCCACGCCCACACCCACACCCACAACAACCCACTCACTCTCACCCATACCCACCCAGCCACCCACAGTCACAGCCACAGATCCATATCCACCCAGCCACCCACAGTCACAGCCACAGAAACAGTTGCAGTGTGTTGCACTGTGTTGCAGTGTGTTGCAGTGTGATGCAGTGTGTTACAGAGTGTTGCAGTGTGTGTTGCAGTGTGTTGCAGTGTGGTGCAGTGTGGCGCAGTGTGGTGCAGTGTGATGCAGTGTGGTGCAGTGTGGTGCAGTGTGGTGCAGTGTGTTGCAAGGTGTTGCAGTATGGCGCAGTGTGGCGCGGTGTGTTGCATCTGCAGTCTTTGTGTGCCTTGACCCTTTCATGCTTGTGCCATGACTCATTCACATGTGGGACATGACTCATTCACATGTGAGACATGACTCATTCACATGTGAGACATGACTCATTCACATGCGAGACATGACTCATGTGTGTGCGTGCGACAGGATTCATGTGTGCCTGTAAGATATGGCTCATGCGTGTGTGAGAGACGTGATTCATATATAAATGTGTGCGTGCGACATGACTCATGTATGTGTGTGAGACATGACTCATACATAAATGTGCGTGTGTGACATGACTTATGTATGTGTGAGAGACATGACTCATATATAAATGTGTGTGTGTGACATGACTCATGTATGTGTGAGAGACGTGACTCACGAGTTCTAGGAGAGCTATGTTTTGCTGAACACACTGCAACACACACTGCAACACACACTGCCACACACTGCAACACACACTGCAGCACACAGCTCTCCCAGAGCTCTCCCCTCTCCTCGAGAAACATGACTCATATACAAATGTGTGTGTGTGACATGGGTTTCTGTGAGAGACATGACTCATATATAAATGTGTGTGTGTGACATGTCTCCCTGTGAGAGACATGACTCATATATAAATGTGTGTGTGTGACATGTCTCTCTGTGAGAGGCATGACTCATATATAAATGTGTGTGTGACATGTCTCTCTGTGAGAGACATGACCCAAATATAAATGTGTGTGTGTGACATTTCTCTCTGTGAGAGGCATGACTCATATATAAATGTGTGTGTGTGACATGTCTCTTTGTGAGAGACATGACTCATATATAAATGTGTGTGTAAACGTGACTCACGAGTTCTAGGAGAGCTTTGTGCTGCAGTTCTTCGCCACTGCAACACACTGCAACACACTGCAACACAGTGCAACACAGTGCAACACACTCACGAGTTCTAGAAGAGCTATGTGCTGCTGTAATTCGCCCGCGCCTCCCTGTGTGTGTGTGTGTGTGTGTGTATGTGTGTGCGTGTGTGTGTGTGTGTGTGTGTGTGTGTGT
>Ga0105055_10012923_pt1 | contig 10084 bp, 7 predicted proteins | sample BON03_FD_78090 | JGI IMG/M metagenome (GOLD analysis project Ga0105055, IMG submission 78090) | Freshwater microbial communities from Lake Bonney liftoff mats and glacier meltwater in Antarctica - BON-03 | ecosystem: Environmental > Aquatic > Freshwater > Ice > Glacier meltwater | place: Lake... | reverse complement strand
CCTTGAGTGTCTTGAGAAGGAGGAGAAGAAGAAGAGGACGAGGGCGAGGTGATTCGTCGTCGTTGCCGCTGTTGCGCTTGCTGCTGTTGCTGCTGCTGCTGTTGTTGCTGGTGCTGGAGAAGCTGTTGGTAGTGCTCTTTGATGGAGTCTTGTTGTGCTAGGACTCGGAGGGCGAGGACGAGGAGGTGTCGTTGTGTGTTGACATTTAAAGGAGGTACGTCCTGCCATCCTCTCTGTGTCTGATCACGTTTCAGGAGGAGGGAATCGGGAATAGCGCCTGGCACGAGAGAGGAGAGGAAACGCAGTCCTGCCTCGAAACGAAGGAAGGCTGGGTCAGACCCACTATCATTATGATCGGTCGCTAGGATGTTTAGGAGGATACCACGCACGTTCTCGTCTGTTTTAGTACCTACGCATACGAGGATTTGGTCGGGGTCGAGGGAGGAAGAGGAGGAGGACCATAGGTAGGGTTGCCATTCCTTCTTACTGAGCACGACACTGAAAAGTCGCAACGCTTCACAATCGTACTCTCGTTGATATTCATCTCCTGAGGGTCTCCAAGCAAAAATACGAAGTAATGGTCGAGGCAGGCAGTTGAGGAGGTCGGTGAGAAACTTCTCTTTCTTGTTTTCGTCTTTCACATTCACGTTTTGCACCAGAGGCCAATCACGAGCAACCGCCAAGACATAAGAATATGTCCAAATCTCCAACGCCTTTTGCCGCATTTTGGCCTGCTTCTGCCGCTCAGCTGCACTCCTGCTGCTGCTGCTGCTGCTGTTGGTCATCATGGCCTTGTCGAGCACGTTTAATACGGGGTTGATTACTTTCCCACTCTTTAAGCCCGCTGGACTCATTAAGGGCAACAAGCGTTCCACCACCCGTACAGCCAAGGGCAGCTCATTCTTCGCCAGAGAGTCTAAAACCTCGCTTTTGAAATGCTTGCGGATATAATTACAAACACTCCCATCACTCGGCTCCTTGCCCGTAACAGGGTCACGTGCCAAAAGAGGGATAGGACGAGTCGATTGTGCTTGCGTCAACGCTTTGACAGCCATCTCAACCTCCTCCTCGTTCACATTCACTTTCGCCCCTCCTCCTCCTCCTCCTTCTTCCTCCTCGCTACGACCACTATCACCACCACTTCCTCCTTTCAAGACGTGGAGCAAAATGGCCTTTAGGAGTCCTCGGGCTTCGCCGGCGCATCCCGGATTGACTGCCAAACGGGGGAGTAATTGATTGGCGGCCTGCAAACCCTGCGCGGGTAACAACGGCGCAAATTCACCAAAGCTACCGTCGACTGCTAGGCGCATGACCGTCATGAGTTTTTGAAGGAAGCACTCGGAGAGGTTGGAGAGGTCGCAGGTTTGAAAGGCGATTACCGTTAGTAAGGAGTAGGCCAGGTCCGCCAACTGCATCTGCTCGGGCCCCACCGCTGTGTCGTCGTCCGCAAGCACCAACAGCTGCTCCTGTACCTTTCCCACAATGTCCACGAGCAAGGCCAACACTTTCTCATCGGCACGATTGTTGTTGTGCAGCTGCGCGCAGCATCGCCTGTCGTTCAGGAGCATGGTTAGTAGGCGGAGGGCCGGCGCGACTGAAGCCGCAAAGTCGGCGGGGGAGGCGATGGCTGGCCGCAAGCTCTCGACAATGTGGTCCACCACAGCGGCTCCTCGCAAGGGGATGAAGCATTGCAGGTCTTCGGGCGTCTCCTCCTCGCCCCCGGCCGCTTCCATTTTGTCGAACAGGAATTGATAAGCCTCGATGCAGGAGTGGCAGCCCCGGTCCTCGATGCCCCCACCCTGCCCATCCTCCCCCAGCAGCTCCCTTAGACATGCCGCGACATTTTGCCAGGTCATGGCCTATATGTGTGTAGTAAGGGGAGGGCGTGAGTTTATGTGTATTGTATACAATAGTAAGGGGAGAAACTTGGGCCGCGGAAGTGGGGGCGAGTGCTTGCTTGAGAGAGAGACTTTGATGACCACCATCTCACCACCACCACCCACCCACCCACCCACAACCACACAGGGACAAGGCTAAGGAAAGGTGCCAGCTGCTGGGTGCATTTGTTAGTGCTGGGGCTTTGGTTTGGCTGCGATTTTGGCAATTGATTTCCCAGCATTCCATCATTCCCTCGCCCCAAGCAGATCAAGCATCATAGGCCTCCCTCCTCTTGTACAAGCAGCTGAAACCACCCACCACCACCACACCACCACCGGCAGCACAACGACAACGACGAGGACATTATAATGCCCACGACGACTCAGGAAGAGCAGCAGCAGCGCGCGGAGGATGCCAGGTACGTACATATCCCCCACCTTAGCCTTGGCCTCCCCACCCCACCCCTCCCCTACCACCCCTCCCTCTCTCATGCCCCCATCCTCTTCCTTCCCTTCCCCACTCCCACCTACAAAGTCTGGCAGCCCGCATTCGCTACGTGGGCTATTCCAGCGAAAAGCAACTAGGGGCCATCATGGCGTTGGTCGATCGGGATCTGTCGGAGCCCTATTCCATCTTCACCTACCGCTACTTCCTGTGCGGGTGGCCTGACCTGTGCATCCTTGCGTACATTGACGACGAGGATAACCCCGCCGCAGCTGCGGATAGCGGTGATGACAACAACGTAATCAAAGCTGGAGAAGGGGACGATTGGCACGGCACGTTGGTGGGGGTGATTGTGGGCAAGGCGGACAATGAGGGGAGCACAGACCCCAAGGGCTTGTGTGGGTATATTGCCATGTTGGCGGTGGAGACGTCTTATCGGCGAGCGGGCATAGGTGCGTACTATGTTTTTCATTTTGTTATGTGTGTGTTGGTTTCTTTGCCTGCGATGTACTGTAAGCGTGGTGGCCATATCTCTCTGAAATCCCTCTGATTGTGCTCAGAGGGTCTTGTTTTTCACAGAATTGATCGACAGGCTCCATCGTCAACACGTGGCACCTCAACGCAGCATCACGCATCGATTTTTCGCAACCCCTTAATCCTTTCTTTAACGATGCAAATCACTCACACTCATACGCAACCTCCAAACCCCAACTCCCTCCAAAAACAGGTCGAAAGCTAGTCAGTCGTGCCGTGGACCGCATGGTAGAGATCGGCTGTCAAGAAGTCGCGCTCGAGGCCGAGGTCACTAATGCCGGAGCCTTGCATCTATATGAAAGGCAGGGATTTGCAAGGGAGGAGCGCTTGTTCAAGTATTACCTGAATGGCGTGGATGCGTTTCGGCTCAAGTTGTGGTTGGCTGCAGGGGAGGAAGAGAGGAAGGGAGAAGGGAAGGGAAAGGGAGGGTACAATAGTATACACCAGCATAGCCATGGGGAGGAAGAAGAAGGAGGGTGCTGCGGCGGTGGAGACCACCACCATCACCATCATCACGACGAGGACGAGGAGGAGGAGCATGCCCACGGACATTCGCACGAGCACACGCACGATGAGGAAGGGGGCTGTTGTGGCGGTCACGGCGACGACGACGAGGACGATCACATTGCCACCCAGCAAAATCTGGCGTTGTTAAGTCTAGAAGGCAGGATGTTGGGGGCGGCGCGAGCAGCCAAGGCCGCGAACGGCGGAGCGGCAGCGGGGGTGGGGGGGGTGGGGACGGAGAGATGAGATGAAGAGAAGGGAAAACAGAGAATGAAAAGCACAAGCACTTATCGATGTTTTGTTTTGCGTAGAGACACCACATTTTCTTACAGTTCTTGTTTGTTTGTGTTCGGGTTTGGGCAAAAGGAGGTGGCAGGAGGTCAAAATCTAACGGCTGGAATTTCAAGCGGGCGTTCAAACGACGAAGCGGCAGGCGCAGTCATTGCCTTCGATAAAGCAATCAACCTACGCACTCTCCCCTGCACCACGCACCACACACCCCCCAGTGGCACCACAAGGCCCACATTAGGACACGTGTTGCCGGCATTGCGTAGGGAAGAGCCTCTTGCGTGGTCTGCCTTTCACATTGCCTCTCTCGTCCTGCATGTCGCCACTCCTTCGCTCAGGCCACACGCTACACACGCTGAAGCTTCTGGAGCTCAGCCCAAAAACCACATGCTCCAATCTCATATCCTATCCCATACATCACATACACAGAGAGGACGCAGCAAGGATGCCGTACCTCAAGAGCAACTGGTCGTCCATGCCTCCCTTGGAGGAGTTTGGGCGCTTTGCGTTTGGGGAGATTTTCACCATCCCTGAAATGACCTTGACACAAGCAGACCCCACGGCCCGGGCCTGCTACTTGCACGTGGCGCTGGAGCACCAGGCCCGCGTCCAGGAGCTGGATTTGGTGTGCGCGGCCCCGACCATTGTGGTGAACCTGATGCGAGGCAAGTCTACCACGGCCATGAGCTACACTTATCTGACGACGCTCAAGGGCCAGAGCTCCGAGGAGTACCCAGGCCTCTTTGCCTTCCGCATCGACGCGTCGCTCTTGTCGCACGTCGAAGTCTGGCAGCTCCAAATCAAGTTCTTGTTTCCCCGGGTGGGTGAGAAATCGTTGCTGGTCAAGAAGATAAGTGTAATTGTGGAGGACCAGGCCAAGAAGCGCGGGGAGCTAAACATGAAGCCCGAGACGGGCGCAGGCAAGCGCGGCGTTCTGGACCGTGCCAATTCTATGGCCATCCAGTCCTTTGTCCCGCCCCCGCAGCAGCAACGGCAGCAGCATTACGCGCCTCCTCCCCCTCCCCAGCCTTTTAACGCGGAGAGCGCCGTGATGGTAGGGTTGGTGGTGGTGGATCAAGTGCTGGGTGTCATGACTAAGGAAATTCAGGAGAATTTGGAGTCGACGTGCCGGGGGGTGGAAGAGCGGTTGCTCGCGGATTTGAGCAGGTTGGAGGAGAAGATGCGACGGATTGAGGAGGTGTATGATGATATTGCTGCGGACATTCGCTTAACCTCGTTGCAGTCGGCGTTGGAGGAGGCACGGATCGCACGGGGCATGGCGGCAGGGGAGGGGGAGGACGGAGGACGAGGGGTGGAGGGAACAGTACAGGAGGGGGTGGGGGAGGAGAAAGGGGAGGGGAGAGGGAGCCCGACGACGGGGGCTTGGGGGACTCCGGGGGGGTTGAAGCCTGATATGTATTATGGCGTGGGCGTGGGGGTGTGAGTGGGGAAATAAGGAGAGAGAGGAGGAGGAGAGGAGGAGTAAGAGAAGTAGGAGAAAGAGGAGAGGGAGAAGTGGTGTGTGTTGTTGAGTGTGGGCACACAGAAACATTGAATGGAAGGAGAAGAAGAGGAAGAAGAAGAGGAAGGGAGAGAGGTAAGTAATAAAGGCCCTCGTTTTCGAGCTCAAACGGCCACAAACAGAGTGGCGATAGAAACGCAACAGCAACAACAACAAAAACAATCAAGAGAAAGAAAGGAAAAAAATAAACAAATCGCTCCAAAGAAAATGCATATCAACGTTGGAGTTTACAAGTGAGTCTTAATGCTATTTTGCTTTCAGTCTCACGAAACAGTTCATGTTAAGTTGCGCTCTTCGCGTCTTCGTCTTCCTCCTCCTCCTCCTCTCCTTCCACCACCTCCATCCCATCCTCCTCCCCTTCCGTTTCCTCCTCTTCGTCCTCCTCCTCCTCCTCCTCCAAATCCACCAACACCAAATGATTCGCCCTCGATGTCAGAGTAGCTACCCCTCTACAACCCGTCACTGAAAGCACCAGCTGCTTCGGCGCCACCGCCGCCACCTGCCTCGCCTTCACTCCCTCCACCCTCCCCAATGACAACCCATCCTTCCCATTCAGCCCTTCCAGCAAACCACTGCTCTTGCTCTGACTTCCCTTCTCCTCCTCCTCCTCCTCCTCCTCCTCCTCCTCCAGTTGTGGTAGTGATGAGAGAGCAGGCCCAAGGCTACTAAGCGGCAACTTCCAAAGTTCTGCCGACGAACATCCATTCAAAAACTGAGGAGGCCCACGAGCCAAGAGGACGAGCGATTCGGGGTTGGAGGTGGGAAGGAGGGGTAACCCGCCATACAGAGAGGCTTGTTGAAAAGTGCGGTCGGGCGGGGCGGGAATGGAGAGGGTTTTGAGGGGGAAGAAGCTGTTGGCGCTGCTGCTGCTGCTGCTTTTCACTTTCCAAGCTTGTGCATTGACCTGAACTGATAAGAGCGTGGCCCGCGTGCCTTGTCCTTCGACAGCCGCGACAAATATTTGGGAAGGGTCCCCAGTGGGGGAAACGAAGAGATGAGGCGCTGCTGCCAAGGGGTGGGTGGAGAGACGGAGAGCACGGGAAGGGGCAAGGCGGGTTTTGAGTGCTTCGAGGGGCCGTTTGAAGACAGCTTCGAATTGGGCGCGGACTTGGTTAACTTGCATGCGGAGTGACACGGAGGCCAGACCATCTGCTGCTGCTGCTGATCCTGCTGCTGCTGCTCCTCGTCCTGCTGATGGTAAAGGCTCGTCTTTGAAGTAAGCCGAGACTTGCACAGCAATCACCGCCTCGGTATTTCCACTCCCCCCCGGTACCGTCGGCTTCTTTGCTCCTCCTCCCGCCTCTCCTTCTACTGCTGGCGCTGCTGCTGGTGGTGGTGGTGGCAAATAAGGCTTCCGCAAGAACGCCAGCAGCATACGGACATGCTTAGTAGAATGCCGAAACGTCAAACGACCAGCAGTTGCAGCGGGCGGAGTCTCTTCTCCAGTCGCCGCAGGCAAGTGCTGCATAGTATCAAGCAGCCAAAGGAGGAAAACCTTCAAATTCTGCCTCGCCTCCTGTACCTGCCTCAGAGCCTCCTCTGCTTTCAAACTCAGGTTAACCGCAGCGTCAACGAGGGAGGAAAGCGCTCGTGCAGAGAGACCTACCGCTCGGTAGTCGTTGCCCATCCGCGCGAGCCCCCTAAGCTTGCTTGCGTGGAAGACCACCATTTCTGCAACCCTTCCCACCTGCTCTCGAAGCAAAGACTCAACACTCGCGGCTTTATCATCAATGGTTTTAGACAAACGAAATAAATTGTGTTGTTGTGGTTCCGAGCCATTTTGGCTCAGGTATTGATTGAGGGCAGGGCAGGCTACCCCAGACAAGACCAACGACAGGAAAACCTCCCGAGCAGAAGCCTCGCATGCATAGTCTCTCAACAAATTATTGAGCAATTCTAATTTGATATCCAACGTTTTCAAACCCTCGCTCCAATGCCTCTCTGCTAGATCAAGAGCATCTTGTAAATGAGTGACCAGGGAGGAGAGGGCAGCAAATTCACTTGTGAGGGGTTTTAGTTGATGTCGGTTTTCCCAAAGGGAAGTGGTAGGGAGGGCGAGGAGGGAGGTGCCGTCTAAAGCGTTGTCGCCGTGCCCGACCGCGAAGAGGAGGGTGCTTAGGTCGGGGGTGGCGGTGACGGATTGGACACGGAGGACGTGTGATTTGGGGGTGCGTTTTTTGGTGGGGGTGGAGGAGGAGGGCATGGAGGGGGAGGAGGAGGAAGAGGGGGAGGGAGAGGAGGCCATGGGTGTTGTTGCTCTTGGTTGTGTTGGTTGCAAAGGAGAGCTTCTGTTTTGATTGGATGCTGAAGGAGTCCCAAAAACAAAGAGGGGCTTGTCACCGCTGCTGTCACCGCCATTCGTAGAGGAGGCAAGTGGAAAAGGCACCAAGTCCTGTACCCGCAGACTGAGCAAGGGAAACAATCCCGAGGACAACACCAATATAGCACCACTCTTGAAGCACGCCACAAGGATATCTAAGGACGCGGGCCCTGCTGTTAGTTTAGCTCCGACTGGGTCTTCTTTCCGGTCCTTGGGCGCCGCGAAGCTCCCACTCTGCGGCCCTAACGCAGGCAAGTCCTCCAAAAATACAGCGTCCCGTTGCAGGTAATACGACGCTGCAGCACACGACCGGTCTTTTTCCCAGTCCAATGCCGACAAGCTCGAAGGCTCGCGATGCTGCGTGAACCAGGCCAACACCAGGACCTCGCTTTGGTCCAGCGCTTCGGGAGGCCGGGCCCCCAAAGGGAGAGGGGAGGGCTCCCCCTTTTCCACGTCAAACAAGCTGATGGCGCCCCGTTCATGCCCCAAAGCCAGCACATTCCCATCCGGGCTCCACGCCAGGGCCGTGACGCGATTCTCGTCCCGCAACTCGGCCGCGGGCAGGGCATGCAATTTCTGCCAAAAAATGGTCCGGAGCACGACCAAGGAGCCGTCCCCCGCTAGCAAGGCAATCAAGTCCATTTTCGGGCACAAGGCCACCTTGGTCACCGCCACCGACTTGTCATGCAGCACGCTAAAGGCACGGCTGTGGACGGTCGAAGGAAGTATTCCAGGGGCCTCCTCCTCGTCTTGCTGCTGCGGTGGGGCCATGGTGATCGAACAAAGGGGAGGGGGTGTTGGCTGGAGTTCTCAAGGCACCTTTTGCAGCCGCGTCTCTGCCTCTCCGCCGCCTCCTTCTGGCCCAACTGCTGCTGCTGCTGCTAGGCTGGCTCCTCCTCCGCCGCCTCCTGTGCGTTGTATTGGTGTAGGTGATGAGTTAGAGGACGAGCGACGCGGAACATGAGCTCGTCGCTCGATGACGATGATGATGAGCGAAGGAGAGCATTTGAATGAAAACTGGGACACACTCATTCATTAATGACGCCGCTCACCTAACCACACACACATACTATAACGAGCAGACAGACAAGCACAACACACAGGCGGAAGGGCCTTGGAACACGGACGAGGCGCCGTTTTGCAGCCTCCTCCTTGGCAAGAGCGTCTTCTCCTCGACGTGGCAAGGAGAGAGCTCACCTCGCCCTTTTTGTCCTCCGCACGACCACCACTTCCTCTAGCACACACACACCAGGCCCTACTTGACACCCTTTCCTTTGTACAGCGGGGCTGCTGGTGCCACAGGGCGTGAGGCGTGCGTCTATGCCCCCTTGTCCGTTGCTCGTGCATGTTCTCTGTCGGTTGCTTGCCCAGCCGATGACGAGGAAAGCACACAGCCTTGCTTATGAGTGACGCATAGCCACAGCCTTGCTTATGAGTGACGCATAGCCAGGGAGTCCCAGCCATGCTGTGGACGAGACTGTTGTGCATCCTCTGCTGTTGTGCGCGTCGTCACTGGCGCCTCCACTTCGCCCCTGCTGAAGGAACCGCTCTCATCTCTCGCGCGCACACCCCTATCATTGCCCAAAGCTTATCATCCCACACGCAACTGTTCCGCATGCCCTCGGCTATGGCCGTGGACCCGTGGTGAAGCTTCCCTCACCGCATCACACATCATCCCATTCTTACCTTCTCTCCCTCCCTCCCTCCATCATCCACTCCCTCCCTACCTACACATAGACTTATCTACAAAATGACAATGGACCACGAATCCGGCGGCGGCAGCAGCAGCAGCGGCAGCAGCAGCAGCGGGGACAAGTACGCTCTGCACCTACCACCTCCACCACCGGCTGGGGCGACCTTACCACCGTCGGTGAAAGAGCAACGGGAACGAGTCCGAGAGGCGATTGAGGAGGGGCAGACCTTGAGGGTGGGTGAGGTGTTCTACCCCACCTCCCTTCGATGGTGGCAGCAATGGAAGGTGTTTGTCGGGTACGAAGAGGGGGATTCCAGTGCCGAGGCAGATGAGGACTTGCATCCTGGCCCCATCAACAACAGTGCGCTAGCTATGAAGCAACCACGCAAGCAGCAGCAGCAGCAGCAGGTGCTGGAGCTTCGGAAGGGTTTGTCGCAATACCAGGACTATGAGTTTCTTCCTGAACCGGGTTATACGCTTTTGAAGGAGTGGTATGGGGGAGGACCTGATCTCCCTCGGTCAGTCGTGAGGGTTGGGAAAGGAGGCAATGCCTTCAATCACATTGAATTGTACCCTTATGTCGTAGACGTGGCGTGTGGTGATTCTGTCTTTCATTGTGGCACGTCCAAGGAACGACGAGGAGGGCAACAGCAGCAGCAGCAGCCGCTGCAGCAGCAGCAGCAGCCGCTGCAGCAGCAGCAGCAGCCGCTGCAGCAGCAGCAGCGGTTGGTGCTTTCGGTGGAGACCCCGGCAGGGGAATTTGTGAAGGAGGTGTGTAAGGCTGGAGGGGTGGAGGTGGAGCATGCCGAGTTGTATTTGGTGGTGTTGTCCGAGGACGAGGAAGGGAGGGAAGTCGAGATGGTAGATGGGATGGAGGGGGTGACGATGGGGACGGGGGAGG